>Ga0210058_1003619_pt1 | contig 11822 bp, 9 predicted proteins | sample CryGeymeta201511_FD_183979 | JGI IMG/M metagenome (GOLD analysis project Ga0210058, IMG submission 183979) | Groundwater microbial communities from Crystal Geyser aquifers in Utah, USA - Crystal Geyser metaG 2015-11 (SPAdes) (version 2) | ecosystem: Environmental > Aquatic > Deep subsurface >...
CTATCCTCCAGAAAATGACTTCGCCTGCGAGCCGGTCATTTTCTGGAGGATAGTGCTGAGCAAACAATAACGGCTGAAGCCTTCTACCAGCTATAAGCTGGTGGGTTTACTCCAAAGGTGAGACACTAAAAGCCTATGGTTAACAAAGCGTATAGATCGTTAGATTAACTGACTTTTCGTCAGGCCATAGGGGTGATACGGTTGCATCATGACAGAAACCAAATATCGCCCGCGCCGATCCTGCCTGTACATGCCGGCATCCAACACGCGCGCGCTGGAAAAGGCAAAAAGCCTGCCCGCCGACACGATCATCTTCGATCTGGAAGATGCCGTTGCCCCGGATGCCAAGGAAGAAGCACGCGCCAATGCCTGCGCAGCGCTGCAATCGGGCGACTATGGCGACCGGGAACTGGTCGTGCGCGTCAATGCCATGGACACACCCTGGTTTGCGCAGGACCTCAAGCAGGCCTGCCTGAGCGAGGCCGATGCCGTATTGGTACCGAAGATATTGAATGCGGACGATATCATCCAGATCACCGATTTTATGGAAGACCTGGATGCAAATCTGGATACGCAGCTATGGGCGATGATCGAAATGCCGCAGGCAATCTTGAAGCTGGCCGAAATTGCCGCCCTTGGCCCGCAACAGAGACTGACAACCTTTGTCATGGGTTTCAACGATCTGGCAAAGGAAATGCGGGCCGACCATGATCGTACGATGTTCGGGTCGGTGATGACGCAAACCGTAATCGCTGCGCGCGCTTATGGCCTGAACGTTATCGACAGCGTCTATAATGATTTCAACGATCCGGACGGTCTTACAGCAGAATGTGTCGAAGCAAAGACACGGGGTTTTGACGGAAAGTCCCTGATCCACCCGGCGCAAATCGAAACCGCCAACCGCGTTTTTGCGCCGAGTGCCGATGAAATCGCCGCGGCTGAGGCGATCATCGCGGCCTTCGCTGACCCGGTCAACGCTGGCAAGGGCGTGATCGTTGTAGATGGCAAAATGACCGAGCTGCTGCACCTGAAGCAGGCGAAACAGCTGGTCGCGACCGCGCAGGCGATCGAGACATTGGCGCAATAGCCGGTTCACCCTCGACAAACCGCCAAAAAACCGGTTTAAGTGCTCAATTGAATTGGACTATGACGGGGCGTTGGCGCCCTGCCCGATGGAGAGCGAAAAATGGAAGCCTTGGAAGCTGCTGCTGGCGAAGTCAGCAAAGACGAAATCATGAAATTGTTTCAGGCACAACGCGACGCCTTTCATGCAGAATTGCCGGTCAGCTTTGACGCCCGCATGGACCGGATCAACCGAACCGCGCAAATGATCATCGATCATCAGGATGCGATATGCGAGGCGGTCTCCAACGATTTCGGCCACCGCAGCAGTGTCCAGACGGTTATGACCGACCTGATGTCGGTCGTCGGCCATGCCAAGGATCACAAGAAAAACCTCAAAAAATGGATGAGTCCCGAAAAGCGAAAGATCGATTTTCCGCTGAACCTGCTCGGTGCAAGCGGCCAGGTCGAATATCAGCCAAAGGGCGTGGTTGGCGTAATTTCACCATGGAATTTTCCGATCAATCTGGCCTTTGATCCTGCAATTGGCGCCTTTGGGGCCGGCAACCGGGTGATGATCAAATTCTCCGAATTCTGTCCCGAAGCGGGCGCTCTGGTCAAAAAACTGGTCGCGGAATATTTTGCGCCGGAAGAAATGACCGTCATTACAGGCGGGCCAGAGACCGGCAAATCCTTCTCTGAAATTCCCTGGGACCACCTGATCTTCACCGGCGGCGGCGGGATTGCCAAACATGTCATGGCGGCGGCGGCACAAAATCTCACTCCGGTAACGCTCGAACTGGGCGGCAAGTCGCCGACCATCATCGGCCCGGATGCCGATGTCCAGAAAGCCACCCAGCGGATCGCCATGGGCAAGATGATGAACGCCGGACAAATCTGTCTGGCACCCGATTATCTGCTGGTCCCGCATGACAAGGAAGAAGCGGTCATTTCGGGCATCACCTCTAATGTCGCCGAGCAATATCCAACCCTGATCACCAATGATGACTATACATCGGTGATCAACGGTCGCCATAAGGAGCGGCTGCAGGGCCTGATCGATGACGCTGTCGCAAAAGGCGCGAAACAGACGATCGTCAATCCGGGTGACGAGGATTTTTCCAATACCAACAGCAACAAGATGCCGCTGACATTGCTGCAAGACGTGAATGACGACATGCGGGTGATGCAGGAGGAAATCTTCGGCCCGATCCTGCCGGTCAAAACCTATCGCAATCTCGATGAAGTGGTCGACTATGTGAACGACCATGACCGACCGCTTGGCCTTTATTATTTCGGCGACACCGAAAGCGACAAGCGCAAGATACTCGACAAGACGATTTCCGGCGGTGTGACGATGAACGATGTGATTTTCCACGTCGCACAGCACGACCTGCCGTTTGGCGGTGTCGGCCCTTCGGGCATGGGCGCCTATACCGGGCATGACGGCTTCAAGGAATTCAGCCATGCCAAGGCGATCTATCGTCAGCCGAAAATCAACATTGCCAAAATTGCCGGTTTCCTTCCGCCCTATGGCAAGGTTACCGACAAGACCATGAAGCAGCAGATGAAACTCTAGCGTCAGGCGCATATGGCAGACTTTCCATTAGCGGGGCTGAAGGTCCTTGATTTCTCTCGTGTCGTCGCCGGACCTTATGCCACGCGCATGCTCTCCGATCTCGGCGCGGAGGTGCTGAAGGTGGAGCCTCCGGAAGGGGACGTCACGCGCAAGCTTGCCAAGCGGGAAAGCGGGGTCAGCGGCAATTATCTGCAGCTCAATATCGGCAAGCGGAATATCTGTGTCGACATGAAAGCTGATGGCGGCCGCGAGCTTATTCACAGATTGGCGGCGGAGGCAGATATTGTCGTCGAAAATTTCCGTCCGGGTGTGATGGATAAATTTGGTGTCGGCTGGGCCGAGCTGTCGCAGGTGAACCCGCGGTTGGTGATGCTGTCGATATCCGGCTACGGGCAAAAGGGCCCGGAACGCGGCCGGGCGGCCTATGCGCCGGTGCTGCACGCGGAAAGCGGGCTGATTGCCCGGCAAGCCGAGATGAGTGGCGGCCATCCGACCGACATCCAGTTCGCGATGGCGGACAGCTACAGCTCGCTGCACGGGATCATTGCCATATTATCGGCCCTGCGGGTGCTCGATCAGACCGGTGAAGGCCAGCATATCGATCTGGCGATGCTGAATGTGCTGCACTCGGCCGACGATTATGCCCATTTCGCGCTCGACGACATATGGCCGAAAGCACCCGAAACCCTTGTCTGGGAAGCACCTGAAAATCGGCAGATATTGATAACCGGCGATATGAAATGGCTGTGGATCATGTTCTCGGCCAAGGATGGTCTGCAGGACCCTACGCCTGAAGGCGCCGATATCCCGACCAAGGTGCGGCTGCGGCAAGCGGCGATGGAACAGCATATCATGGCGCACGACAGCTTCGACGCCCTGACCGCAACGCTCGACCGGCTCAACCTCGCCTGGGGCGAAGTGCATCCGTTCGGCCCGGAAATCTATGAACAGACCAGTATCAAGGCTCTCGGTACGATCATTGATGTAACCGACGACGAGGGCAATGCCCGGCGCACCGTGCAATCGCCCTATCGCTTCTCGAAATCAAAAAGCGGGATCGACAGCAACGCCAGAACCGCAAAACGCGGCGAACATAATGTCGCCGCGCTTCGAGATTGGTTGGATATGGAAGAAAGCGAGATCAGCGCGCTTGCCGAAAGCAAGGCACTGATCTCGGAATAGTCTAGGCGTCTGCGTTACGCGCCTGCCGGCGTTTGAACGATTTCGCGCCATTGTTCCAATGCTTCGGTCCGTCGCTCTTGGCGCCAGCTCCGGCACCAGAACCTGGCCCACCGCGTCCGGAACCACCGCCACCTGGACGGCCCTTGCGGGCGCTATGCTTGTTCTTCGGTGCTCCGCCGCGGGTCGGCGTTGCGCCATATTTTTTCGGCTTCTGGCCATAGATGCGCGAAGCGACTTCCTCGCGCGCCGGTTCGTCATAGCCTTCCGGCAATGGAACGACATCCGGGCTGACACCGGTCAGTTTCACGACATCGCGCAGGAACTGGCGTTCGTCGGGAGCAACCATCGAGTAGGAAATCCCGCTCGCGCCTGCCCGTGCTGTCCGGCCGATCCGGTGGACATATTGTTCGGACACATTGGGCATGTCGAAGTTGATGACATGGGTAATGCCGTCGACGTCAATGCCGCGTGCGGCAATATCGGTGGCGACAAGAATGTTGATCTTGCCCTTCTTGAAGTCACCCAGAGCGCGCTCGCGCTGCGGCTGGCTCTTGTTGCCGTGGATCGCTGCGGAATGGATACCAACCGCCATCAGGTTTTTTACAACCTTGTCGGCGGCATGTTTGGTCTGGGTGAACACCAGCATATGGTCGGGATTTTCGTTGTTGACGAAATCCTTCAGCAAGCGCTGCTTGTCATCCTGATTGATATAGGTGACGCGCTGGTCAACCCGCTCGGCGGTGGTCGACTGCGGAGCAACCGATACTTGGACCGGATTGGTCAGGAACTGGTCGGCCAGTTGCGAAATCGTCTTCGGCATGGTCGCCGAGAAGAACAGGCTCTGGCGCTGTTTTGGCAGCAACGGAACGATTTTCTTCAGCGGAACGATAAAGCCAAGATCCAGCATCTGGTCGGCTTCGTCGAGCACCAGGATCTCGACCTTGCTCAGGTTGAGAAAGCGTTGATCGACGAGATCGAGCAAACGGCCCGGCGTTGCCACCAAAACGTCGACGCCGCGTTCCAAAATGCGCTTCTGCCGGTTGATCGGCACACCGCCAAAGGCAGAAGTGACATACATGCCAAGACCTTTGGAATAGCCGGTCATGCTGTCGGCGATCTGCCGGGCCAGTTCGCGGGTTGGTGCGAGCACCAGCATCCGGCATTCAAAGCGGCCGGCGCGTTTCTTGTTGTTCAGCAGATGGTGGATCGAGGGCAGCGAGAAAGCAGCGGTCTTGCCGGTGCCGGTTTGCGCGATGCCCAAAATGTCCTTGCCTTCCAGCGCCGGCGGGATCGCCTGCTGCTGAATCGGGGTAGGTGATGTATATCCGCCTTCGGCAATAGCCTTCTGGATAGGTTCCGCGAGCGCGAAATCAGAAAATTTAGTCAAAAATAATACCTTAAAAATAAGCAGCCAGTGGGCGCAGCACGAGAAGGACTCGTGCGCGCGTTCGCCGTCGGTTAAGACGACCCGCGTGATCAGGCTGCCGGAAAGAAAGAAGCAATGAAGGCGATAGGTTCGAGATGATCTTGTCACCTCTCACGCAGAACTCTCGCCAGACGGTCAATTTCAATTGCCGCCTTTGCTGCAATGCAACATAGGTGTTTTTGGGATTAAGTCAAGCGCTACTATGTTCGATTGTGTCGCAATGTTTGTTTCCGGTTGGGATCGGCGTTCTTCGCGCCGCGGCTCTAAGCTATGCTCGGCCTTCCCCAAAGCGGAATCTATTTCCCGCTGTTTTGAAGGTAGAAACTGGGTGGGAAGCGGTCGTTTAGTCAAACGACTTTTAATGACTGCGCTTGGGGCCGGGGAACGAACCCGCTACGCGGGAGAGGTTGTGGTCGTGAGCTTTGGGTAGAACAGCAGCGTCGCGCATGGATTGAGCAAAGCCCAGGATAGGCAGAATATTTCGACTCCCTCAACCAAGGAGTCGAACGATGAATGAGCTTATTTCCATTGCCCCCGTCAGTCCGCTGCGCCAGCGGCTGATCGACGACATGAACATGCGGCATTTTAGCCGCGAGACACAGCGTAACTACATCCGCGATGTCGGCCGTTTTGCGACATTCCTGGGCCGACCTCCCGATACGGCAACCGCAGAGGATCTGCGGCGCTTCCAAGTCGAGCAACGTGAAGCCGGCGTGCCTGTGCCGACCATGAACAGCGTGGTGTCGGCGCTGCGGTTCTTCTTCACGCACACACTCGACCGGCCCGATCTCGCCCGCAGGCTGGTCCGGGTGAGCCATCCGCGCAAGCTGCCGGTGGTGCTGAGCCGTGACGAGGTTACGCGCCTTTTGAACGCCACTACCTGCATCAAGCATCAGGCGGCGCTATCGGTCGCCTATGGTGCGGGATTGCGGGTCGCCGAGGTCTCGATGCTCAAGGTCCGTGACATCGACAGCGAACGGATGCTGCTGAGGGTCGAACGTGGCAAGGGCGGACAGTATCGCAATGCCATGCTCCCAACCGATCTGCTGACGCTCCTGCGACAGTGGTGGAAGCTGGGCCGTGAGCAGGGCGTGATGCACCGCGATGGCTGGCTGTTCCCGGGCCAGCACGCGCTGAAGCCGATCAGCACGAGGCAGCTCTACCGCGTCGTCGTCGAGGCAGCGCAGGCCGCGCAGATCACCAAGCGCGTGGGACCGCACACGCTGCGCCACAGCTTCGCGACCCACCTGCTCGAGGATGGGATCGATATCCGGATCATCCAGACGCTTCTTGGTCATGCCAAGCTGGAGAACACCGCCTTCTATACCAGGGTGGCCACCCGCACCGTCCGGGCAGTAACCAGTCCGCTCGACAAGCTGAGCATGTTCCTGCCCGAACCGAAGGCCCCCGACGGCTGAGCCGGTGCGCACCGGACTGGAGGTCGCAGATATCTTCCGTGATGCTGGCCCTGCCTACCGGACCGCCCACGCGGGGCATCTGAGCCTGCATCAGCTCAAGATCATGTCGGCGATCGAACATTGCCGCACCGCGGCGCTGGGCGGGCATGTCGAGGCATGCACCGACTGCGGGCACTGGCGGATCGCCTATAACAGCTGCCGTAACCGCCATTGCCCCAAGTGCCAGGGCGCTGCCGCACGCACCTGGCTGGAGGCGCGCGAGGCCGATCTGCTGCCCGTCGGATACTTCCACGTCGTGTTCACGCTACCCGCCGAGATCGCTGTCATCGCCTTCCAGAACAAGTCCCTGATCTATGATCTTCTGTTCAAGGCGGCGGCGGAGACGATGCTGACCATTGCGGCCGATCCGAAGCACCTCGGCGCGCGCATCGGTATCACCGCCGTGCTGCACACATGGGGATCGGCGATGACGCACCATCCCCATATCCATATGATCGTGCCAGGCGGCGGCATCTCGCGTGACGGAACGCGCTGGATATCGTCGCGCCCTGCATTCCTGCTACCTGTGCGCGTGCTCGGCAAGCTGTTCCGCCGCCTGTTCCTGACCCGGCTGATCCAGCTCTACAATGCTGGCAGGCTCACCTTCTTCGGCAGACTGGCGCAGCTCGCCGATCGCCGCGCCTTCCTGCGCCACCTCGCGCCGGTCAGGAAGAAGCGATGGGTGGTCTATGCAAAACCGCCGTTCGCCGGACCCGAGGCCGTGCTGGCCTATCTGTCGCGCTACACGCACCGGGTCGCGATCTCGAACAGTCGGCTCATCTCCTTCGATCAACGCGGCGTCACCATCCGCTACAAGGATTATCGCCGATCCGACGCCGACCGCCAGCAAGTGATGAGGCTTGCCGCCGATGAGTTCCTTCGCCGCTTCCTGCTTCATGTGCTGCCCAAAGGCTTCCACCGCATCCGGCATTACGGTCTTCTCGCCGGGACCGCCCGCAAGGCCAGCATCGCGCTCGCCCGCAAGTTGCTGAAAGTCGCGCCACAGCCCGAAGACAAAATGGTCGATGAGCCGCACGATCCACGTCCACCATGCCCCTGCTGCGGTGGTCACATGATCGTGATCGAGACCTTCGCGCGCTGGCGCCAGCCACGAGCACCGCCATCAGGCGCACCGCCCATCCGGGAACTCGCGCCATGATCCGGCATGGCCCGGGCTTGCCAGCGATCCGAGGCTTATCGTCCCGGACGATGATCCCCTGCGTCCTGACTACACTCATCAAGGCCGAAAAGGCTCTAATGGACTGCCCGCGACAGGGCATAGCTCGCCTGAGCACCACTCGATGCGGACAACCTTCACCGCACCTGCCTCTGCCACGCGCAAGTCTCGTCAGCTCCGAGATCAGCAGAATATCGAAATACCCATAGCATACCGCTTGCCGCCCGCGGGTTCGGTCCTCGGAGACTTTCGTACGCCTAACGGCGCCCGAAACCCTTCACGTTTGCTGACTGTCCGATTTTGGCTACTTTGGACGCAAAAGTGGACGTTGAGAATTTGTGATTAGGCTGCTTCCTAATTTGCTCAAATTGTCGATAGCTATGCAGCCCCGCTAAGCGAAAAGCAACGCTACTAGCTCGACATTAACAATGGCAGATTGCTCGTGATCTACTTTTGTTCTAGCATATTCGTCAGAGGTGACTTCATGACGAAAACCAATATTGCAAACGAACTGCTTGAACCACAACTACCGGATTTTTGTCCGATTACTAACGCGATTGCAGAATTGTCGCTTAACGACGGAGCGTCGCGAGGCGCAATTTTTACTCGGAGCGCAGTTGTGGATTTTATCCTAGATCTCGCTGGTTATACTGCGGATAAACCTCTCTGGCAGAAACGATGTCTCGAGCCATCTTTTGGTCATGGCAACTTTCTACTGCCAGCTATTGATCGCTTGCTAGAATCTTGGCGCTTATGCGGGAGTTCCTCAGATCAATTGATTGATGCCGTGCAGGCTGTTGAGCTCCATCATCAATCTCATAAACACTGTTTTTCTTTAGTCGTGGATCGGCTCATTAGATCAGGAATCAGCATAGTCGATGCAAATCATATTGCTGATCACTGGCTCATCCAAGGCGATTTTTTACTATCTCCCCTTGAAGGCACATTTGATTTTGTGATCGGTAACCCACCCTATGTGCGACAAGAGCAAATCCCCGATCCACTAATCACAGAATACAGACGACGTTATAAAACGATTTATGATCGTGCTGATCTATATGTACCATTTATCGAGCGGTCGCTTTCGCTCTTGTCCTCAAAAGGCAAGCTAGGATTTATATGCGCGGACCGTTGGATGAAAAACAAGTACGGCAGAGAATTGCGTAGTCTAGTCAATCGTGAATTCAACTTGGACGTATATGTCGATATGGTCGACACAGAGGCCTTTCATGTCGATGTTGTGGCATATCCTGCCATCACCATTATTGGTCGCGATAGAAGCCAGGAAACTAGAATCGCGATCCGTCCGAGCATCGATGCAAAAAGTTTATCAAAGCTTGCAAACCAAATGAACGACACGACCGCCAACGCAAAGCTTGGGGCCATCGAGACTATTAACTTGAAAGCCCTAGGTTCCGAACCTTGGATATTCGATACGTCGCCTGACATGACCCTGATACGTAGGTTGGAATCTAAGTTTCAAACGATTGAAGAAGCTGGATGCAAGGTAGGGATTGGTGTGGCGACAGGTGCCGACAAGTCATTTATCGGCCCAATTGACGAGCTTGACGTTGAAGAAGATCGCAAACTTCCTTTGGTAACTACCAAAGATATCCGGTCAGGCGTAGTCAAATGGCAGGGGTTAGGTGTTGTTAATCCGTTCGCTCCAGAAGGCGGATTGGTTGATTTAGATGACTATCCGAAGTTGAAAGCTTACTTCGAAGAAAGGCGGGATCAGATAGAAAACCGTCACGTTGCGCGTAAAGCGCCAAAGCGTTGGTATCGCACTATTGATCGTATTTATCCTGAAATAGCGAGGCAACCTAAATTACTCATTCCCGACATTAAGGGCGACGCACATATTGTGCTGGAAAAGGGCCAATTGTATCCGCATCACAATTTGTATTTTATAGTCTCCAACGAATGGCCAATAGCGGTTTTACAAAAAGTGTTGAAATCGGGCATTGCCCGCCTTTTTATCGCCGCCTACTCAACTAAAATGCGCGGCGGCTATCTTCGGTTTCAAGCACAGTATTTACGCAGAATACGTATCCCTAATTGGCAATCTATTGAAAAAAGAATGCGTGAACAACTTGTGGAAAGTACCAGTATTGAGAACGATCAAACTTGCTTTGAATTAATTTACCGTATCTATGGTTTGTCGGAAGACGAAATATTATTGCTTGAGCGTTCTGGGGGATGAATGGCACTTGATTTAGTGGATTACGAACAAACTGCTCGTGATGCTGTGAAAGCATTTTGGGGCAATCGCGACAAAGCAAGTCAGCAACAGGTCGCGGCTGGCGTTGTCGATCAAGGGCAACGCGGCGCGGTTACCGCTGGAAAAAACATGGACGGCTTCATCAAGCTGATCATGGACTTGGTTCATGCCAATGGCTTGCCTGATGCCCAAATTCATCAAACTAAAAAACTGCTGACTTTGCCGGGCTATTACCGACCTACCAAGCTTTGGGATTTGCTGGTGATGTCCAAGGGTAAGTTGATTGCTGCCATAGAATTCAAAAGCCAAGTTGGCCCTTCATTTGGAAATAATTTCAACAACAGAACAGAAGAGGCCATCGGTACCGCACATGATTTTTCGGTTGCCTTCCGTGAAGGTGCGCTTGGCGATCAAGTTAGGCCGTTTGTCGGTTGGCTCATGTTAGTCGAAAACGCGCCACAATCGCGCAAGCCAGTCAAGACCGACTCTCCTCACTTTAACGTGTTTCCGGAGTTTGATGGCGCATCTTATCTTAGGCGATATGACGTGCTGTGCCGTAAACTTATGCAAGAGCAACTCTATGATGCGGCTTGCCTAATTGCCTCACCCAGAACAGCATCTAGTTCCGGTGATCACGAAGAATTATCAGAAATGACCAGCTTGAAAAACTTCGTAACGCAATTTGCTGGGCACGTGGCGGCAGAGGCGGCGCGACAAGAATGACTGCTTTTGTAACATTACCCAAGCCCACACCAATTGAGACGACACCAACCGCCCAACAGTTCTTTGCAGGACCTGCAATTGAACCCATAAGTCGTTTGATATTATTTGATCCTGATCAGTGGGAGCGATTGATAGAAGAGCTGGCGGATTGCAGCTTTGGTGGTCAATACGAGAAAGTTCTGCGCGCGAGTGGATCGAATGACCGAGGTATTGATGTTGCAGGATTTGCTGACGCGAAACAGCTCGAAGGCATTTGGGATAACTATCAATGCAAGCATTATTGCTCCACACTTTCGCCCGCCGATGCGTTGCCTGAAATTGGTAAAATCCTGTGGCATTCATTCAATGGTGCATATTCCGCGCCACGCGCATACTATTTTGTGGCACCACGCGGTGCGAGCACCACGTTATCCCAATTATTGGCGCACGCTTCAAACCTAAAATCTCATCTTATCGCCAAATGGGATAAGCAGGTTTCTAACAAGATTACCTCAACCCAAAAAATTGAATTGGATGGAAAGTTTGCGGAGTATGTCGATGAGTTTGATTTTTCGATCTTTGATGCATTAACGCCCAAGCAGATTGTTGATTTGCATCGATTAACGCCTTATTTCCACAGTCGATTTGGTGGGCAGTTGCCGCCTAGACCGTTACCCGGAAATCCGCCGAACTCTATTGCACCGGATGAGAGTAAATATGTTTCCCGCCTTTTTGAGGCATACTCAGATCATAAAAAGGTTCAGGTCGCGTCAGTTGAATCTCTCAAAAATTGGGTTCCGATTACGCAACATTTTAAGCGCCAGCGTGAGAGTTTTTATCACGCGGAATCACTGCGTGTTTTTGTTCGGGACAAGGTTGAACCAGGAACTGTTCCCCGTCAGCACCTATGTCACCAAATTGATGTTGTGATTTAAGGAGTGTTTTGGTTTCATCGTAGTGACGAAGGAACGAAGCATGAAACCAAAACACTCCAGTCCAAAAAAGCCCGCCGAGCG
>Ga0210058_1003623_pt1 | contig 11813 bp, 8 predicted proteins | sample CryGeymeta201511_FD_183979 | JGI IMG/M metagenome (GOLD analysis project Ga0210058, IMG submission 183979) | Groundwater microbial communities from Crystal Geyser aquifers in Utah, USA - Crystal Geyser metaG 2015-11 (SPAdes) (version 2) | ecosystem: Environmental > Aquatic > Deep subsurface >...
GTAGAAGCATTGCATGATGGAAAACTAATTAAAAGATGGAAATATTGGAAACATGTTCTAAATATTGCTGTTGATTATAGCCTTGAAAAACACTTGTTATAGTACATTTCCATACTACATAGTACGATTTAAACAAAAACATAGAAGCGAGTGTGGGCGCAGTTCCCACAGTTTCCATACTACATAGTACGATTTAAACAAGGAAAAAGACACCCAAAAAAGACGAAAACAATGGGAGTTTCCATACTACATAGTACGATTTAAACATTATCTCGTTTAATTTCGTTTCGTCTGTGTAAAATAGTTTCCATACTACATAGTACGATTTAAACCAATATGAAATACGGAGCAAAATATTCTTGGATATCGTTTCCATACTACATAGTACGATTTAAACGACACCACTTCGTCTTCGTAGACCTTCTTTGGCGCTTGTTTCCATACTACATAGTACGATTTAAACCTAAAAGCGTAATAGAATCAGCGGCAGCAGAATATGTGTTTCCATACTACATAGTACGATTTAAACGAAATCTGACCCCTCATTTCAGGTGAATTTATCGTTGTTTCCATACTACATAGTACGATTTAAACGTACAAAGGTGGAAGAAATGTCTCAAGCCCGGGCCGGTTTCCATACTACATAGTACGATTTAAACCTAAACTTATTTTGTCGTTTATTTTTTTAAATTCTTCGTTTCCATACTACATAGTACGATTTAAACAAAATCCAGCAGTGGTAGGAGCAATAGCAGGTGCAAGTTTCCATACTACATAGTACGATTTAAACTGTATCCTCCAGGTATTTCCCCGACGTCTTTCACAAGTTTCCATACTACATAGTACGATTTAAACAAACCCATTGATTTTTTTAGGATTGGGTTTGCTCAGTTTCCATACTACATAGTACGATTTAAACTTTACTGCTCTGGAATGGTATTATTTTTTCTTTAGAGTTTCCATACTACATAGTACGATTTAAACATTTTTTCTTGAATTTCCCGACGAATTTCGGCCCAAGTTTCCATACTACATAGTACGATTTAAACACACGGGCGCAGTGTCGATTTATGTGTCATTTTTTTTTGTTTCCATACTACATAGTACGATTTAAACATCACCTCACAAGGCGCTCCCTATTTTTTTTGATTATGTTTCCATACTACATAGTACGATTTAAACGCATTAAATATAATTCATCTCCTAAAAATTTGTTTCTGTTTCCATACTACATAGTACGATTTAAACAAGGGAAAGCACAGAGCTATCCTCAAGGAGGACCGTCTGTTTCCATACTACATAGTACGATTTAAACTTTTGATATCGTTCGCTGTATTGAAAAACTCCTTCTTAGTTTCCATACTACATAGTACGATTTAAACTATGCGGAAAATATAAAAAGGGCTGGATAGTAACTAGTTTCCATACTACATAGTACGATTTAAACTTATCATTTTATAGTAGGCTACATGGGATATAATTTCGTTTCCATACTACATAGTACGATTTAAACACCTCCTGCCCCGCATATACGTGTATTAGGTGCTGTTAAGTTTCCATACTACATAGTACGATTTAAACATTTTGAAGCCAGATCTATGAGCGAAAGCGGGAAATAGTTTCCATACTACATAGTACGATTTAAACAATATGAACTCCATACGAGTGCTCCACGAGAGGAAATGGTTTCCATACTACATAGTACGATTTAAACAATGAATATACAACAATTACAGTCTTCAAGGATACAGGTTTCCATACTACATAGTACGATTTAAACCATGTATCTTTTTCTTTTGCTGCGTAGAAAAGTGAGGTTTCCATACTACATAGTACGATTTAAACAATCCTCTCTATTATCTTTTCTCTTTCACAATCATGCGGTTTCCATACTACATAGTACGATTTAAACTTATTTTTCATCTTTTATATATTTATTTAATTATGTTTCCATACTACATAGTACGATTTAAACCATATTCTGACAGGGCAACGATGCGATAGTGTGGAGGTTTCCATACTACATAGTACGATTTAAACAAGTTAGGGGGATTAGACATAGATTTAGGGGAGAATAGTTTCCATACTACATAGTACGATTTAAACAAACAAAAAAACACCTATTGAAAAAACTGAAAAAATTGTTTCCATACTACATAGTACGATTTAAACCTAATCACAAAAAAACCAGTTCTGCCATCATCCACAACAGTTTCCATACTACATAGTACGATTTAAACTCCTCTGCGAGTGTGCTTATAAGTATTCCTTTAAACTGTTTCCATACTACATAGTACGATTTAAACAAATATTACACCGACAAAGACAAAAATGGCAAAAAAGTTTCCATACTACTTAGTACGATTTAAACAAGAATTTTGTCTGTGCTTAATAATTTACAAGAAAATTGTTTCCATACTACATAGTACGATTTAAACTGGCAACAGGGTTTTTTATTGGCGATTTAAACGGAAAAGTTTCCATACTACATAGTACGATTTAAACCAAAAAAATGACAATACTTTTTAAGGAATTCCGAAGTTTCCATACTACATAGTACGATTTAAACTCGAATGTGCCAATTGTTAGGACGTCGCTTCCTTGTGGTTTCCATACTACATAGTACGATTTAAACATACCATTGCCTCTAAAATATTATCATCTGTTTCATTGGTTTCCATACTACATAGTACGATTTAAACTTGCCTTACAATTGAGAGCGAAAAACCTTGACACAAGTTTCCATACTACATAGTACGATTTAAACTTCGTTTGCATTTACAAACGATGACCCGTTATTGCCCGGTTTCCATACTACATAGTACGATTTAAACTTTTTCAAATGCTCGCATTTTCGTCGTTTGGCTTTCGGGTTTCCATACTACATAGTACGATTTAAACTTAAAATTTCGTTTGTACACATTCCTCCAATGGATAGTTTCCATACTACATAGTACGATTTAAACCGAAAAACAATAGTTTCAGCAGCAGCACCACAAACAAGTTTCCATACTACATAGTACGATTTAAACAAAATCCACTGATATATCTTTTAGGTGGATACTTCCTTGTTTCCATACTACATAGTACGATTTAAACCGAAAGGGGATGATATTTTCCAAGGAGATGTATGGTTAGTTTCCATACTACATAGTACGATTTAAACGATTTCGTTGCTTGTTATCGTTTGTCCTCCCACACAGTTTCCATACTACATAGTACGATTTAAACTTAATCCCCCCCATCTTTTCGTGTAGTATATCATATCTAGTTTCCATACTACATAGTACGATTTAAACTTTATTTTTTTCACACCTCAACGCTTTCCTCTGTACAGTTTCCATACTACATAGTACGATTTAAACGTATTCGTTTGTGTTGGTATATCCTATTTGTGAACCAGTTTCCATACTACATAGTACGATTTAAACTCTTGACAGATTATTTTAATTTCATTTGAATTAATAGTTTCCATACTACATAGTACGATTTAAACTGTTCCTTTACATACCGTCTCCTGCCCTCTGTTTCCGCGTTTCCATACTACATAGTACGATTTAAACGTTTCCACCAGACCTCTCCAAAATACGACTTAAAAGAGTTTCCATACTACATAGTACGATTTAAACTGACACGAATTAAAGCAGAAAAACTTGACGAGACAAGTTTCCATACTACATAGTACGATTTAAACCTAAACAAAGCAAATTATGAAGCAAATTAAGAGCGAAGTTTCCATACTACATAGTACGATTTAAACTATTTATAGTTTAAAACTAATTAATAAAGGTCATTATTTGTTTCCATACTACATAGTACGATTTAAACAACATTTATGGAAAAAAAGGAAATAATTCAAATAAGTTTCCATACTACATAGTACGATTTAAACTTCGTTTCTTCAAGCAGTTTCTCTCGGATATCGGGAGGTTTCCATACTACATAGTACGATTTAAACGCATATACAATGGCCTTGTCCTTGAAAAAAAAAAATGTTTCCATACTATATAGTACGATTTAAACTAATATGGATATAAGAGAGGGAATAATTGAAAACGAGTTTCCATACTATATAGTACGATTTAAACTATTTTTATACTTTCTTATCCACAGAGGAAAAAAAGTTTCCATACTACATAGTACGATTTAAACCGACATAACTGACATAACCGATTAAGAACGAACATATAGTTTCCATACTACATAGTACGATTTAAACATTCATATACTCGTTATAACCGTTGCAAGTATCAACGTTTCCATACTACATAGTACGATTTAAACTTGCTTGTCTTCAACTAATCTTTGTCTCCAAGTCAAAGTTTCCATACTACCTAGTACGATTTAAACTATGTTCGCAATTTCTTTTTGAACGTACTTGAAAACAGTTTCCATACTACATAGTACGATTTAAACTGAAAAAAATTCTGTGTAAAATATGTGGCTTTTCAAGTTTCCATACTACATAGTACGATTTAAACTTATGTTCGCAATTTCTTTTTGAACGTACTTGAAAACAGTTTCCATACTATATAGTACGATTTAAACTACACGTGAATTGTGCTATCATACGCCCGGTAGTGCAGTTTCCATACTACATAGTACGATTTAAACATTTTTTCGTTTTTCTTCATTTTCAAATTTTTTGAAGTTTCCATACTACATAGTACGATTTAAACTAGCACGTCAATTGTTGCGAAAATTTCTTTATTTAGGTTTCCATACTACATAGTACGATTTAAACTTTCAGTACAATCTTCTTCTTCTTCTTCTACTTCTTCGTTTCCATACTACATAGTACGATTTAAACCCGGCTGCGAATGTGAACACTACAACAGACACGCAAATCAGTTTCCATACTACATAGTACGATTTAAACACGTTCTCTTCGATAGTATGCGACGTGGATTAATTGGTTTCCATACTACATAGTACGATTTAAACGATAAAATAAAAAATGGCAACAGCTAAACAGTATAGTTTCCATACTACATAGTACGATTTAAACCGTATTCGTTTGTGTTGGTATATCCTATTTGTGAACCAGTTTCCATACTACATAGTACGATTTAAACCGCAAGAAGGGGGAGGGGTGATGGCTCTTCCTTCTTTGTTTCCATACTACATAGTACAATTTAAACGAAAAAACAACTTGAAAGGGAGGAAAAAGAGGCAAAAGTTTCCATACTACATAGTATGATTTAAACTTTACAAATGACGACCCCCTATTGCCCGCGAATTTGAGTTTCCATACTACATAGTACGATTTAAACTCATAACTATTTTTGTGTGTATGACTGTTTCCTTGACGTTTCCATACTACATAGTACGATTTAAACGAATTCGGCAGTCATCTTTCGTATTTTGTTTGTCTTCGTTTCCATACTACATAGTACGATTTAAACACCATACACCTCTACCTTTATCCATAGTCGTCTGTTTGGTTTCCATACTACATAGTACGATTTAAACGAAGAAACCATTCTTGAGTGTAACAGAGTCGGGCTGTAGTTTCCATACTACATAGTACGATTTAAACTCGACGAAATCAAAAAACATATACTGTATAGATCTATAGGTTTCCATACTACATAGTACGATTTAAACACTTTCCCTCCTTGTGAAAGCCCGAAATATACTAGTGAGTTTCCATACTACATAGTACGATTTAAACCTAATAATTTAACTCTCTGTGGGTCTGATAAAAGTTTGTTTCCATACTACATAGTACGATTTAAACGATTGTATTTAAAGTTTCGTATTTTACATTATTGACAGTTTCTATACTACATAGTACGATTTAAACATTCAAAAAATATGGAGAGAAATGGACAGAGAGGATAGTTTCCATACTACATAGTACGATTTAAACAAGGTAGAATATACATTTAAAGACAAGCAGAGGAAGAGTTTCCATACTACATAGTACGATTTAAACGCTCTTAATGCTACAATTGAAGTGATACATCTTAAGTTTCCATACTACATAGTACGATTTAAACAACTCAAAACCTGAAAAAGGAAAACTCTCCGAGACTTAGTTTCCATACTACATAGTACGATTTAAACACGACTGTGAAAGGGAAAAAATGATGGATAATATTAGTTTCCATACTACATAGTACGATTTAAACCTTTGGGGAAAAATTTACCTTCAACCCTGTGTCCTTTGTTTCCATACTACATAGTACGATTTAAACTGTTTTTACCTTTGAAGAATATTTTTTTCCTTTTCGCGTTTCCATACTACATAGTACGATTTAAACTCCAAGTTCCAATCCTCGTATGAATTGAAGGGTCATTGTTTCCATACTACATAGTACGATTTAAACATGAAGCAGTTGTATTATCAGCGATTTTTTGTTCTACGTTTCCATACTACATAGTACGATTTAAACTTAATTTTGTTGCTTTTGGGGGCTTGTCCCCCATACCGTTTCCATACTACATAGTACGATTTAAACCAAAAACATATAGCCGAGTAAGTGATTGCACGACAAGTTTCCATACTACATAGTACGATTTAAACACCTTTTGCCTCGAACTCTTCAAAATGATAGATAGCTATGTTTCCATACTACATAGTACGATTTAAACGAGGGGAAAGAATATTTAAAACAGCGGTTAATAAAGGTTTCCATACTACATAGTACGATTTAAACCGAACATATATAAAGGATAGATGAGATGACCTTTGATGTTTCCATACTACATAGTACGATTTAAACCACATCAAACGAGAATTGCATTGAGGAATTTCATAAGTGTTTCCATACTACATAGTACGATTTAAACGATTACGCACCCTGGAGAAACTGTTGTATATAGTTTGTTTCCATACTACATAGTACGATTTAAACCGGTGAAGAACTCGACACCTACTGGACTACTGATATAGGTTTCCATACTACATAGTACGATTTAAACATGAAACTTTTCAAACTTAACAAAAAAACAAAAGATGGTTTCCATACTACATAGTACGATTTAAACGCAAACAACGAAAGCACAAACATAACAGGAAACAAAGGTTTCCATACTACATAGTACGATTTAAACGATTAACACGGGCAGAATCTCCTACCAGGTATCAGAAGGTTTCCATACTACATAGTACGATTTAAACCCCAATACTTCAAAAAAAAATAATGGAACAAAATATTTGTTTCCATACTACATAGTACGATTTAAACTTACTTCTTTGAACAACACTCATTTTCATTATCCTAGTTTCCATACTACATAGTACGATTTAAACCTCTAAATTATTTTTTTTTGCTTCTATCTGTTGGGAAGTTTCCATACTACATAGTACGATTTAAACTCCATTTTTTTTTCATTCTTTGTGGTGGCTTCACTCTGTTTCCATACTACATAGTACGATTTAAACAATAAAATGATACATATAACATATGAAATACCTGAAAGTTTCCATACTACATAGTACGATTTAAACTAGTAGGCAAGCTAGGAGGTTTAACAGAAGACGAAAGTTTCCATACTACATAGTACGATTTAAACAAATAAGAAGTTTTTACTTGGACAACGAGCAATTAGGTTTCCATACTACATAGTACGATTTAAACACAAAGCATTACAAGAAATACTATCAGCATATATGGAGTTTCCATACTACATAGTACGATTTAAACCCCTTTGTGTTACAGATGTATCTTGTAGAGCTATTGCGTTTCCATACTACATAGTACGATTTAAACAATACTTCGGGAACTCTGCACATACTCTGTCATAGTGTTTCCATACTACATAGTACGATTTAAACAAATATACCATTTCATTGAACTTCGCTCCACAAAAACGTTTCCATACTACATAGTACGATTTAAACTTTTTTTCTTCGTGAACTTTCTTCTTTTCGCATTCCAGGTTTCCATACTACATAGTACGATTTAAACTTCCTCATCGTCAGAAATTGTTATATCTTTGCAAATGTTTCCATACTACATAGTACGATTTAAACATTCAAACACAATAAAAATAATATGTCAAGAATATGAGTTTCCATACTACATAGTACGATTTAAACAGCATTCGCATCCCAATACGAGTGTGAAGCACAGTGTTTCCATACTACATAGTACGATTTAAACTTGGTTGAACGAAAGGAACACAGATGATATAATCATGTTTCCATACTACATAGTACGATTTAAACAATGCTGAAGAATTATGTTCTATTGCGTGTATGAAGTTTCCATACTACATAGTACGATTTAAACCAAGCGCCCCGCAGGAAGAAATGGAACGATATTACCGGTTTCCATACTACATAGTACGATTTAAACTGAAATATGGCACAAAACATACGATATGCGGAGGCGAAGTTTCCATACTACATAGTACGATTTAAACGGGCGGAAGTCCGCAAAAAAATTCAAGAAAAAATGGGTTTCCATACTACATAGTACGATTTAAACTATTTACCCTCCCGGCGGGCGGCGGTATGGGTGAACAAGTTTCCATACTACATAGTACGATTTAAACATATTACAATAATAGTAAAAATATAAATCTAAATAGTTTCCATACTACATAGTACGATTTAAACTTCATTTTGAACGCAGGTCGAATTATTCAGATAGCGGGTTTCCATACTACATAGTACGATTTAAACTTTCACGCCATGCCCCTACCGCCTGAACTTGATATTGTTTCCATACTACATAGTACGATTTAAACACTATGTGATTTTGAAATTCAAAAAAGGGAAAAATAGTTTCCATACTACATAGTACGATTTAAACGTTTCACACCTTTGACCAGTCGTAATGTGGTGAAAAGTTTCCATACTACATAGTACGATTTAAACCAGAAGAAAAAAGAAGATGATATTGACATACAAAAAAGTTTCCATACTACATAGTACGATTTAAACGGATATTCAAAAATGTGGCAAACGGGCAACCCCCAAGTTTCCATACTACATAGTACGATTTAAACTTCTTCTGACGAGCGTCGGCCATTGATTCACCTCGGGTTTCCATACTACATAGTACGATTTAAACTTTTTTCCTTGCGTGGGAACTGCGCCCACGCTCGCTTCGTTTCCATACTACATAGTACGATTTAAACATTGCTGAAATCTCAAATCTCGGAGCCTCCTTCAGGGTTTCCATACTACATAGTACGATTTAAACTCTCAAATTGAAAAAGCATTCGAAATCGCCGAGCAGGTTTCCATACTACATAGTACGATTTAAACAATCGCGGGGGCAGGTGCAATATTAGCCTATTTTTTGGGTTTCCATACTACATAGTACGATTTAAACCGATGTGCATTTTTTCGATATTTTAGGGGCGATGGGAGTTTCCATACTACATAGTACGATTTAAACTTGACCCACCAGACGCAGAAAAAAAGGAAGAAAAGAGTTTCCATACTACATAGTACGATTTAAACGTTCTTCCATCAGATGCTACGACATACACATTTCCAAGTTTCCATACTACATAGTACGATTTAAACCGTTTCAAAATATCTCTATCATCTCTTTCGTCTTGCGGTTTCCATACTACATAGTACGATTTAAACAATTATGACTTTTTTCGTACCGGTATCAAGAAAACGGGTTTCCATACTACATAGTACGATTTAAACAATTCCTTTTTTCCCCGTCAACAGTGATATAGTGCAGTTTCCATACTACATAGTACGATTTAAACTACACAAAACACAGAGTAAAAAAATAAAACACGCAAAGTTTCCATACTACATAGTACGATTTAAACGAACAGACCTATTGCCGTTAATATTGGGTTTTTCGAGTTTCCATACTACATAGTACGATTTAAACCGTAATTTTCGTAGAAGGACTGCCTTCTTTTTGTGGGTTTCCATACTACATAGTACGATTTAAACAACATTATTACTAAGCGTAAAATTCGGTAGGATATAGTTTCCATACTACATAGTACGATTTAAACCGACCACATATCGTCATATCTCCTACGTGCTATGTCGTTTCCATACTACATAGTACGATTTAAACTTTTTGCTATGTATATTTTTGCTATGTTATTATTAAGTTTCCATACTACATAGTACGATTTAAACTCAACTATCCTGAACAGACCTATTGCCGTTAATAAGTTTCCATACTACATAGTACGATTTAAACTCAATAATTGTTTGAGGACCGTATGTTTTCCCAACCAGTTTCCATACTACATAGTACGATTTAAACGTTTGTTTTTGAGGAAATAACCTGCCAGTAAATAAATGTTTCCATACTACATAGTACGATTTAAACTGTTGTTCTCGCAGTGAACACCGGTACAACGGTGAAGTTTCCATACTACATAGTACGATTTAAACTCAAAAAAAAGGAGAATGCCTTTTATGCAGAAGCATGTTTCCATACTACATAGTACGATTTAAACAACCTCGGTACAAAAAGCACTTCAAAATTCCCAAAGTTTCCATACTACATAGTACGATTTAAACTTCAAAAATTGGAAAAATATAGTGACTACATACCCTGGTTTCCATACTACATAGTACGATTTAAACTACCTCGTCACCCAGACATGCATATACACCCTGGCAGTTTCCATACTACATAGTACGATTTAAACCTATGGAACGAACGATACAGATAGCTAATCAAGAGGGTTTCCATACTACATAGTACGATTTAAACCATCATTCTCGGCGCAAATATGGGTACAACCGTAGGGTTTCCATACTACATAGTACGATTTAAACTATTTTATTACTGATGATATTATGGAGGGAGAACAGTTTCCATACTACATAGTACGATTTAAACAAATAGAGGAAGAAGAAGTAGAAGGAGAAGAATATAGTTTCCATACTACATAGTACGATTTAAACTTTGTATTTTTTCTCATCTATTTCAACTATTTTTTGTTTCCATACTACATAGTACGATTTAAACTGTCATTTAACCAAATTTCAAGATATTTCGTATCACGTTTCCATACTACATAGTACGATTTAAACTTTGAGATATTTTATTATTATTATAAATAATACACAGTTTCCATACTACATAGTACGATTTAAACATGAATAAAAATGTAATAATAGCGGGAGCGATAGCAAGTTTCCATACTACATAGTACGATTTAAACACTTCCTCTTTTCCATCATCTATTTCCTTCCATCGCCGTTTCCATACTACATAGTACGATTTAAACCGGATTAAATGTTTTGGTAACATCGTCAGCTGTATTGGTTTCCATACTACATAGTACGATTTAAACTATCTGCGATGAGGAAAGCTTCGAGGTATAAAAAAAAGTTTCCATACTACATAGTACGATTTAAACTCGTTAACGAAAACAAATTGTTTATGGAAGGAGTTGCGTTTCCATACTACATAGTACGATTTAAACATTATGATTTTTTTTGTCTCCGTGTCGAGGAAACGAGTTTCCATACTACATAGTACGATTTAAACACAACAAACCCCTTCAAGCGATAGGAGCATTTCAGAGTTTCCATACTACATAGTACGATTTAAACGCTATGTTAATTGTTTAAATTTAAAGAGGGAGAACAGTTTCCATACTACATAGTACGATTTAAACCTTGAAGATTCCTTTATCCGTCAAATATCCGAGAAGTTTCCATACTACATAGTACGATTTAAACCAAGATTCTACGAACAAAATCTTCAATAAATAATTAAATTTTAAACATCAAATATTTAAATAAACATTAAAATCCAGTCGGTCTCTCTCTTATAAACAGGTTATTAGACATAGACGAACCTTTACAAGTAAAAAGAAAAACATCTTACGAATAAAATCTAGTCAGCCACAAAAAC
>Ga0210058_1003660_pt1 | contig 11752 bp, 7 predicted proteins | sample CryGeymeta201511_FD_183979 | JGI IMG/M metagenome (GOLD analysis project Ga0210058, IMG submission 183979) | Groundwater microbial communities from Crystal Geyser aquifers in Utah, USA - Crystal Geyser metaG 2015-11 (SPAdes) (version 2) | ecosystem: Environmental > Aquatic > Deep subsurface >...
TGAAGCCCGGATTGGTCAGCACATCGATGAACGGCAACAAAAACTCATCCTTGGCGCGAATGCTGGGGACTTCGTGATACATGTTGAAGACCTCGCCCTCGTCCAGGCCGAGACTTTCCACGATGTATTGATAGGCGTGGGTGTGGATGGCCTCTTCAAATGCCTGGCGCAGCAAATATTGCCGGCATTCCGGATTGGTAATGTGGCGGTATGAGCCCAGCACGATATTGTTCGCCGCCAGACTGTCGGCAGTGGTAAAGAAACCCAGATTGCGCATCACCAACCGGCGCTCGTCCTCGCTCAATCCATCCGGCTTCTTCCACAATGCGATATCGGCCGACATGTTGACCTCTTGCGGCATCCAATGGTTGGCACAAGCCGCCAGATATTTTTCCCACGCCCATTTGTACTTGAACGGCACCAGCTGATTGACGTCGGCACTGCTGTTGATGATGCGTTTGTCTTCGGCGCGGATACGTCCGGCGGATACCGATGCAATGGTGTAATCAGAATCGGCGGCACCCCCCGCCGGGAGGGTTGCTCCTGTTGCCACCATGCGCACCGAGGGCGCAACAGCGGGGGCGATGTCATCTTCAAAATTAAGGGTGGTGGTGGTCATTGGCATGCCTCGCATTCCGGGTTATCGATTGAACAAAATTGCGTTTCCCCTGACGCGGCGGTGCCATTTGACACCGCGTTAAGCGAGCCCGCGCGCGAGGTGGATTTCTCCGCTGAAGTGGCACCCAGCGTGCGCAGGTAATAGGTGGTTTTCAAGCCGCGCAGCCAGGCCAATTTGTAGGTTTCATCCAGCTTGCGCCCGGAAACCCCCGACATATAGATATTCAGCGACTGCGCCTGATCGATCCACTTCTGCCGCCGCGATGCGGCCTCGATCAGCCATTGCGGCTCAACCTCGAATGCGGTGGCATACAAGGTGCGCAATTCCGCCGGGATGCGGTCGATCCGGGTCAGGCTGCCGTCAAAATATTTCAGGTCGGCCACCATCACCTCGTCCCACAGGCCGAGCTGCTTCAGGTCGGTGACCAGATGCTCGTTGATCACGGTAAACTCGCCCGACAGGTTGGATTTGACGAAGATGTTCTGGTAGGTCGGCTCGATGCAGGCCGACACGCCAACGATGTTGGAGATGGTCGCGGTAGGCGCAATCGCCACGCAGTTCGAGTTGCGCATGCCAAACTGGCGAATGCGTTCGCGCAATCCCTCCCAGTCCATGCCGGCCGACATGTCCACCTCGACAAAACCGCCGCGCTGCTCGCGCAGCAGATTCAGACTGTCCTGCGGCAGGATGCCGCGATCCCACAGGCTGCCGCGGTACGAAGCGTAACGCCCGCGCTCCTCGGCCAGCTCGGTGGAAGCCAGATAAGCGTAGTAGCACACCGCCTCCATCGAACGGTCGGCGAATTCGACAGCCGCCTCCGACGCATAGGGAATGCGCAGGGTATGCAAACAATCCTGGAAGCCCATGATGCCGAGTCCGACCGGACGGTGCTTGAGGTTGGCATTGCGCGCCTTGGACACCGCGTAATAGTTGATATCGATCACGTTGTCGAGCATGCGCATCGCGGTATGGATGGTGCGCCGCAGTTTGTCGTGGTCGATCTGGCCGTCTGCGCCAAGATGTGCCGCCAGATTGACCGAACCCAGGTTGCACACGGCGATTTCATCTTCCGAGGTGTTCAAGGTGATCTCGGTGCACAGGTTGGAGCTGTGCACCACCCCGACATGCTGCTGCGGCGAGCGGATGTTGCACGGGTCCTTGAATGTCACCCACGGGTGGCCGGTCTCGAACAGCATGGTCAGCATCTTGCGCCACAGGCTTTGCGCCGCCACTTTGCGGAACAGCTTTAATTCGCCACTGGCGGCTTTGGCTTCGTAGCCAAGGTAGGCGCGCTCGAACTCCGCACCGAACTTGTCATGCAAGTCGGGGCAGTCCGAGGGCGAAAATAGCGTCCACTCCCCGCCTTCCATCACCCGTTTCATGAACAGGTCGGGAATCCAGTTGGCGGTATTCATGTCATGAGTGCGGCGGCGGTCGTCGCCGGTATTTTTGCGCAGGTCGAGGAATTCCTCGATATCGAGGTGCCAGGTCTCCAGATAGGCGCACACCGCGCCCTTGCGCTTGCCGCCCTGGTTCACCGCCACCGCGGTATCGTTCACCACCTTGAGGAACGGCACCACCCCCTGCGATTTGCCGTTGGTGCCCTTGATCCGGCTGCCGAGCGCGCGCACATTGCTCCAGTCGTTGCCCAGCCCGCCGGCAAATTTGGACAGCAGCGCGTTCTCCTTCAGCGCCTCGTAGATGCCGTCCAGATCATCCGCCACCGTGGTCAGGTAGCAGGAAGACAATTGCGAGCGGCGGGTGCCGGAATTAAACAGGGTCGGCGTAGAACTCATGAAATCGAAGCTCGACAGCAGGCGGTAGAATTCGATCGCGCGCGCATCGCGGTCCACTTCGTTCAGTGCCAAACCCATCGCCACGCGCATGAAGAACGCCTGCGGCAATTCGATACGCCGCTCCTCCACGTGCAGAAAATAGCGGTCGAACAGGGTCTGCAGGCCGAGGTAATTGAATTGCAGATCGCGCTCCGCCTCCAGTGCCTGTGCCAGCCGCGCCAGATCGAAACGTCCCAACTCCTCGTTCAGCAGTTCGGCCTCGATGCCGCGCTTGATGAATTTGGGGAAATAATCGGCGTAGCGGGTCGCCATTTCTGACTGAACCACCTCCTCGCCCAGGATTTCGCAACAGATGTTGTTAAGCAACAGGCGCGCGGTGACATAGCCGTAGGCCGGATCCTGTTCGATCAGCGAGCGCGCCGCAAGGATGGCGCACTTGCGCACTTCCGTCACCATCACCCCGTCATACAGATCCTTCAGAGTGCGTCCGAGAATCTTGCCGACTTCAACCGCGTCGCCGAGTCCGGTGCAGGCTGCTTCGATCTTTCCCGTCAATGCCGCCACATCCAGCGGGCGCAGGGAGCCGTCGTGATTGACGTTCAGCGCGGCGGCGGCGGCCGGCACCGCCGTCGCACGTTCGCGGTTGCGTTGCTCGCGATACAGGACATAGGCGCGCGCCACGTCGTGTTCGCCCGAGCGCATCAGGGCCAGTTCGACCTGGTCCTGTATATCTTCGATATGAAAAGTGCCGCCGTGGGGCTGGCGGCGCAGCAAGGCGCCCACCGCCGAATCGGTCAATTGCTCCACCAACTCGCGCACCCGCGCCGAGGCCGCGCCCTGTCCGCCGTTGACGGCGATAAAGGCCTTGGTTAACGCGATGGAAATCTTCCCCGGCTCAAACGGCGCGACAGAGCCGTTGCGGCGAATAATTTTGTACTGGTCTAGCGGCATGCCGGCAGAGGCGGCAACAGAGGAAAAGGCGGAACGGTCAACAGCAGAAGGCGGGACGGATGATGAAACACCGGATGTGGCTTGCAGCATATAACTCCCCTTTGGATGGTCGGCGCGGCAGCGATGCACGGTGCCGCAGCCGAAAACGAAAAACACTACATATAGTGGTCAAACGACTGGTTTGGCGCTGATTCTAGTGTTTAGAGGAAATTATGCAAGCAGAAATTTTGCCTATATATTTTTTGCGCCCGCGCTACCCGCCCGCGTTTCGCGCACAAAGCGCGGCCAGTCAAAGCAGGGGCCGGGATCGGTCTTGCGCCCCGGCGCGATGTCCGCATGGCCGGCGATGTCGCGGATCGGATAGGCACGCAGCAGATGGCGGGTCAGCCCGGCGAGCGCGCGGTACTGTTGCGGCGCAAAGGGAATCGTGTCGCAGCCTTCCAGTTCGATCCCGATGGAAAAGTCGTTGCAGCGCCCGCGCCCTCGCCATTGGGAAACCCCGGCATGCCAGGCACGGCTGGCACAACCGACGAATTGCAGGACGGCGCCGTCGCGCCGCACCAGAAAGTGGGATGACACGCGCACCCCGCGCAATTTGGCGTAATAGGGATCGGCGGCGCAATCCAGCGTGTTGGTAAAAAACTGGCCGATGGCGCTGCCGCCAAACTCGTTTGGCGGCAGGCTGATGCTGTGGATCACCAGCAGTGTCACCGCCGTGCGCGGCGGCCGCCGGTCAAAATTTGGCGAGGGTAGGCGCCGCAGCCCGCTAAACCAGCCGCCGGCGTCCGGTTTCATGGTTTGTCCTGCCCGCTGATGGCGAGCCGCTCCATGCGGTAGCGCAGCGCGCGAAAGGTAACCCCCAGGATCTTTGCAGCCGCGGTACGGTTGAAATTCGTCTGCTGCAGCGCGGCCAGGATTGCCTCGCGCTCGACCCGGTCCAAATAGTCGGTCAGCGGGTAACGGCTGCCCGCTGCGGGCGCCTCCTCCAGCACGGCCGGCGTCAATTGCAAATCGGCGGTCTGAATCAGGCCGTCGGCGCACAGCGCCACCGCCCGCTCGACGATGTTTTCCAGTTCGCGCACGTTGCCCGGGAAATCATAGCCCGCGAGCGCCTGCAACGCGGCAGCGGAAAAGCTAATCCGGCCGCTGTTGTCGATTCGCGCCAGCAAGGCCCGCGCCAGCGACGGGATGTCTTCGCGCATTTCGCGCAACGACGGCATGCGCAGGGAAATCACATTCAGGCGGTAATACAGGTCCTGACGGAACTTCCCCTGTTGCACGCGCTGCTGCAGGTTGTGGTGGGTGGCGGAAAGAATCCGCACATCGACCGCTTCCTCTTCCGCCGCGCCGACCCTGCGCACCCGCTTTTCCTGAATCGCGCGCAACAGCTTGACCTGCATCGGCAACGGCAATTCCGCCACCTCGTCGAGAAACAGTGTGCCCTGCCGCGCCGCCTGGAACAGTCCTTCCTTGTCGCGGTCGGCACCGGTAAAAGCCCCCTTGCGATAGCCGAAGAATTCGCTTTCCATCAAATGTTCGGGAATCGCGCCGCAATTCACCGGCACGAACGGCTCGCTGCAGCGCGCGCTGTGCGCCACGATCAAGCGCGCCGCCAGCTCCTTGCCGCTGCCGGATTCGCCGCTGATATGCACCGGCGCCTGGCTGCGCGCCACGCGCGCGATCAAATCGCGCACCTGCAACATCGCCGGTGCCTCGCCCAGCAATCCGCTCGCCGCATCGTCGGCACGGTTGCGGCATGCCGGCAGGCGCAGGGCGGAATTGACCAGGGAGCGCAACTGCTCCAGCGCGACCGGCTTCGACAGATAATCGAACGCGCCCGCCTTGAGCGCCGCCACCGCATTTTCCAGATTGCCGTGCGCCGTGATCACCGCCACCGGCACATCCAGATTGCGCTCCGTGATATGGCGCACGATCTCCAGCCCGCTGCCGTCCCGCATGCGCATATCGGTCAGACAGAGCGAAAATTTTCCCGCTTCCAGTTGTTGCATGGCGGCAGCAACGCCCGCCGCGCGCGTCACTTCCAGCCCCATGCGCAGCAATGCCAGCTCCAGCAGCTCCAGAATGTCCGGTTCGTCATCCACGATCAATACCCGCTGCATCGGTGCGCTCACCCTAATCTCCCTGTTCATTGGCCGGCACTGCAAAAGCGATACGGAAACAGGCTCCGCCCCCTGTGCCCCGCCGGTATTCGATGCGGGCACCATTGGCCTCGCACAGTTCGCGCGCAATGTACAAGCCGAGTCCGGTGCCGCGGCTGTCCGTGGTGTAGAACGGCTCGAACAATTTCGGCAGCGCATCCGGCGCCACACCCGGGCCATCATCCTCGACTTCCAGCACCATGCTCCCGCCTTCCGCGCGCGCCGCCCGCAGTTGCACACTCCCTGCCCGCCTGTGGCTATAGCGTAACGCATTGCGGCAGAGATTCCACAGCACCTGCTCGAAATGCCCGCGATCAAAACGAATCTCGCCCGCCGGTGGCAATTGCAGGGCGAACAGGACCGGCTCGACCTGCTCGGTCAGACACAGTGCCTCGACAAACCCCGGCAACAGTCCGGTCAAGTCGAGTGTTTCCGCCTGCACCCGGTCGCGGCGGTTGAGTTGCATCACATCCTGCACGATGCGATCCAGGCGCGACGTGTTCTCCATAATCAGTTGCAACAGGCGCACCTGGGACGGCTCATGTTCCCCTTCCCGCATCAATTCTGCCGCATAGCTGATCGATGACAACGGATTGCGCACCTCGTGCGCGATATTCGCGGTGAGCCGCCCGAGCGCCGCCAGTTTCACCTGGCGCGCCTGTTCCTGCACCCGCTGTACATCTTCCAGCACCACCACCGCGCCCCAGAAGGTCTCGCTGCCGATGCGCAGGAAACGTACCCGCACCGCACTGTTGGTGCGGGGCAGGTGCACCTCCGACACGTTACTGGCGAAGCCAGCCGATTGCGGGAAGAGGTGCGAGGCAGTCGTTCCCGCACCAGACGGCTCCGCCGCACCGTGTCGCGACTGCACCTCCGACACGTTACTGGCGAAGCCAGCCGATTGCGGGAGCGACTGCTGGATTTCAGCGCCCAATTGCGGATTCTGCCGCCAGGCCGCATACAGCGCCTCCAGCAAGGGGGAACATTCCGCCAGTCCCACCTGTTTGTCGGGCGCGAAGGCGAAACCCAGCAGGCGGCTCGCCCCGGGATTGGATTGGCGCACCTGGCCGCGCTCATCCACCACCAGCATGCCATCCGGCATGTCATGGATCATCAGCCGGTTCGCTTCGGCCATGCTGGCCAGATCGGCGCCGCGCAATGTGGCGAGTTTTTCGCTGATAAGGGCATAGCGGGACAAGGTATGCGCCAGCCAGGCCAGGGCAAAATAGGAGATGCACAGAATGCCGACCTGGAAGAACTGTGCCGCTGCGGCCTCCCGGGTCAGCACCGAATACGCGTGCTCCAGCAACAGCGCAATACTCGCCAGCGCGGCGTAGAGCAGGGTAATCCGGCCGTGGCTGATCAACCCGGCGAAAGCCAGCGACACCAGCAACAGCATGGCAATGTTGCTTTGCACCCCGCCGCTAAAATAAGCGAGCAGGGTGAGGCACAGGATATCGGTGCATACCTGGAATGCCAGTTGCCAGCCCGGGGACGGCCTGCGCCACGAAACCGCCAATACTGAAACCAACACCAGAAAGGTGTAGCTTGCACCGACCCAGAAGAACTCCGATTGCTCGTGCGCGTCCGGTGATAAGGCGGCACCGTATAGCGCCGACAGGACCAGCAGCAGACCACCGAGGAGCAGGCGATAGAGATTGAACAAGGCCAGCGGACGCCACATATTTTGCGGCGCCAGCGCGACCGACGGACTCAGCGCTTTAAGCAGAGCGGTGGTGGAGGCCGGACTTTCCTGCATGCGCGCGGCGCCCGTTTCACTCGCGGCGATGCGCTTCGCAACAGAAATGTTTGCCGCCCTCTGTGATGCACTCGCCTTTGGGCAGATGCACGCCGCAACGCGCGCAAACGACCATGTCTTCGCTTGGCGGCGGGGCTTTCAGTTCGTCGCGCTTGTTGCGAAAAGAACGCAGCAGCCAGTACACGAGGGCGATCGCCAGCGCAATAAAGATCAACCGTGACATGCCGTGCCCCTGTTCGATGGATACGGCGCGGCGCGCCGTGAATCCGGGAATAAATGGTGCGCTCGGCGGGAGTCGAACCGGCTTCGGAAACCACAGAAACCAACCGTATATTGCACGCACTTAAAACGTGATATTTGACATAAATCGATATACATCAACTAGATACCCAGCATTTGCTGCATTTATTGAAATATCTAATTGTGACAAATATCCCCCATAAAACCCACTCTTTTCTTTATTCTGCATTAGATGTAACATTTTGAACATCTAATAACTGCTGCCAAATTCGACAATTGGTCACCCTTGCAGAAATCGAAGCTGAGCTCGCCAAGAATGATACAGCAGATGGAATTTCTTCTGTAAACACATTCGCTGAGCTCACCTGGGTGCTTGGCATAAGCCCCGCAGTAGTTGGCTACCTTGATGCCGCTTTGCTTGCAATATGGCCATTACTTCCGCTCGCGGAATCCTTCGACGAACAGAGCCAAGAGGTCTGGAAGAACTGGGCGTCGACAGTTCTTAAGGTACGAGGCATCCTACAAAGAGACCCTATAGATGCGCCCAATAAGCCCGAACTCGCAACCAGATCTTTCTTATCTAGCTGGATCACCGCAATTAATTCGGACGCTCCATCTGGACTCCTCCCAGCCAAGGCCATTTGGCTGATTGGACGCCATAAGCGCTATACAGAGGAAGTAATCGGCTTTGCTGAGCGTTTCCACTTGTTTTCGCATGATGAAGAATCCAACTTAGCCGACACACTCAGGAAGTGCAGCACATTAAAGTGGAAGCACTTACAAGTGGCGCATGAATACCTCCCAGACTGGCCTAGCTCCAGCCCCGCGGAATGGAAGATGGCTTTTCTTGAACGCGTGGAACGAGCGCCCTATTATCCCAACAGCACTTACCCAGATAAGCACGCTTTTCTGTGGACTCTAAAAAAAATCCTTAATAGGACTGCACAGAGGAAAACCTATCCAGCACCTGACAGCAAGCCAACCAAGTCAGAATTAATACGCAAGATGGCCACCTTATTGCAGAAGATTTCATACAGCAAATCACTGCCCAACGGCAGCAGCATGGAACAGCACCCGGGCGAACCACCCTCAGTAGCCGATTCCGATATTTTCATTCTTTCTCGCCCGAGCTACACACCAGCCAAGCACCGGCACCGCACATCAAGCAGGCCTTCTTTTATCTATTTTCAGGAGCCGGTTTCCAGCAATGAAGTCGATGCAGTAGCACTAGCGCCTAGTTCCCTTTACGTAGAACCTCAGGGAAACACTCCCGCCGACGAACCTTTACCGCTCCAAGCGCTCGAGTCATTAGATGTCCGGTATTCAAATTATCGCTCAAGTATGGATAACCAGCGGCTACCTTGGTCATGGGACCGCCTTAATCACTTTGAAATCGCAGCCCTTCGCGAAGCGATACACCAAACATCCGCGCAATATTCAACTTCCGCCCCTCAATCTCAGGGGGCTTTCATCACATGGCTCATGATGTCGACGGGCCAAGGTATTGAACAAATCCTGAAATTTAGTCTTTCAGAGGCCAGAAGTCCTTATGGCTGCTTAATGCCTGGCCCCACCTACCGAAGGTATATCCCAACCCCGCCAAAGTCATATAAGCCATCTCCTGCTGAAAAAGCCCTACTTAATACGCACTCCGAATACATTGATGTCGCGCTTGCACCGCCTTTCCCCCCACATATAAGTGAAATGGGCTTATGCAACGACAATGTCGTTCCCATCGAGAAATTTCCAACGTTTGGAGCTTATCTCAAGCTCAATGAATCAGATGCCGAAAAATCCGTGCGAGCTTTTTTGGAGGGGCACCGGACTCGAAAGCTCAGGCTACTGCCGGGCAAGATTCGGCTCACCCTCGGGACGGAGATTATGCGATTGTCCAATGATCCAGTTGCGACGCACCTTATCTCCTCGCTACCAACTGATATGCCGCCCAGCGGGGTTTATTACACTACTTACCGCGCGCAGGATTTAAGAAATATCCACCAAAATGCCCTAGCTAGAATCTTCGGAGAGAGCTCGTGATTCAGCCTGCTCCGGAAAACAGCTTTTGTGGGTCCCACCTGTCCCCGGACCCAAAGTACATATTGGATTTTGTTTCGCACCTTCAGCACCAATGTCAGCAAGGCAGGCTTCAAGATACTAAGTCTTTAGTTGCCGCTCACAATTCGATAGCCGTCTATACAGTCGAGATGCTCACATTTGCCACGGGGCATCGAGCCGTGAGCGACCCGTTTTACTCTTTCGACCTTTTTTGCCTCCCACACGCTTTCGTATTAATTGAAGACAAGGTTGTATCTTCTAGGCATCAAGCCAGGATCGCGTGGCTACCGCCTCTTGCACAGCTGCAAGTTACGAACTATCTACACCACCTACGAAGCCTCTCACGTCTGATTAGATCCTCCGACTCTGACTTAGCTGATCAGATTTGGGCCATTACTGAATCAGACTATCCACGCCCGCTACCATTCTTCTTTTTTCTTGAAGTATCTGATGGCGAAGTGAACTGGATTCGCATCAAGCCTTTCAACCTCAAAATGCAGCTGGGCGAGGCTTGGCAACTGCCGCTAAACACCAATCGCCACTTGCTATCAACCTGGCTACATTCAAACAATTGCCCCACTGAATTGATTGATGCGCAACTGGGGCACGCGGAAGTGGGTTGTTATGAATTTGGCGCGCGCTCCCCCCTCGCCCCAACGACCGTCAAGCATCTGATGCTCCCGTTTCTTGAACAGTATCTTGCCGCATATGGATGGAAAGCTGTTGCCGGCATACGAGCACCAAGTAGGATTCGCGCAATTTGCCCACCTCAATCCTCTTCTATATTGGGCCAAACAACAGTTTTCGGTACCGAGGCGCGCGCTTCTGTTCGAGAAGGAAATTTCCGCAAAGACAGCGAATCGATTTTTGAACTATTCAACAATAAATTCCCATCTGGCATTCCACAGGCAATCCCTGATGCCATCGTTGAAGAGTTGCTGAATTCGGTCACATTAGATTCACCAAAGAACCGTGTTCTAGTGCGCCTCACACTTCTAAGACGACACCTTAGTAAGTTAAAGAATTCAGGAACGGATGTCGTCGTGCCAGGTCGACTAGGAATAGCTCGTCCCGAGCCATCAGTTTTCAGCCTCGACTTCTCACAAAATGTGGCCGCCTACGAAGTAATTCGCGACAAGTTTATGTCCATCCTAGGGAATTTGGTCGGCGACAAACCAGATCAAGAAAAACGGATCGCCGAGATTTTGGTGTCAGCATGCATATTCGGAGCTCAAAGTTCCCCTGCTTTTCTGAATGAGATTACGCATGGACTTATAGGACGCATATACCGATTGGGAGACGAGGTGTTTGCTGATGTTTCCCACTCAGCCACCTCTCCGATAAGACGCTGGTTCCCAGATAACATGACATGGGCACTATTAATAGGCTATTCAAAAATCGCCGACGAAGGCACTGCTCCGCCTTCTGCTGAGCAGGTGAAAAAGCAGTTAATACAAATTCTCAAGGCTCTCCTCGGGCCTCAATACAAAAAAACATCAATTCGCCAGCCCGCAAGCGAATTACTTTTGCCTTTGTTGAAGATCACAAAGTCTTGGTGGCGAATTCATTTACCCGGTGTCATACGTGCTTATGCTGAAGGCGAGATATCTTGCGCTTCTGTACCACAGTCTAATTGGCTGAGACTTCGTACGGGAAAGAATGGAGTAATAGCCCCCTCACCTGTTTCCACAATCGAGTACACATCTTTCGATGACACTCCAATTATTAACGAGCTGCCGCCTTCAACGGCAGCGCACAAGCAGTCTCTTTGGGGCTGGGAGGAAATCAAGAAGGTAATTGGATCGACTAGAAAAGGAACAGAATCGAATGAAATCTATCAGAGATCCAGTGCTAGAAAAAACAGCATTGAATCTCGCGCACTTTCCTTACTTGATAACAAGGCAAGTCATTTGTCACCTGTCGCTCAGCTAATTGCCGCGTGGATCATCCATTGATTGTGCAACATCTTTTCTGTAAAAGTTAGCAGAAGGGTTCATTGGGCTGGGTGGATCAAGGGTTCATATTCAAGTAGATTTTTCCGGTCAACCATTCCTCGTCGCACTCGGCGAGCAGCGCCGAAACGAGGCGCAGGCAAGAAGGCGGATTGGGGAAGATCGAAGCCACGCGGGTTCTGCGTTTGAGTTCGCGGTTGATGCGTTCCAGGCCGTTGGTC
>Ga0210058_1003661_pt1 | contig 11751 bp, 15 predicted proteins | sample CryGeymeta201511_FD_183979 | JGI IMG/M metagenome (GOLD analysis project Ga0210058, IMG submission 183979) | Groundwater microbial communities from Crystal Geyser aquifers in Utah, USA - Crystal Geyser metaG 2015-11 (SPAdes) (version 2) | ecosystem: Environmental > Aquatic > Deep subsurface >...
GCTATAATTTGCCCTATCGGGTGGAAAGAAACAGATCAATCCCCTATACCAGACCTTCACGCTTTCCGGGAGGCGGTTCAGTCCAACAAGGTTTATCTGCCGCGTATGAGTTCATCGCCATGTTCAAGTTGCGCTGCGCGGCAGATAAACGCTATTCGTTAACGCTATTCGTTTGATATGGATATACCGCAAGAGTTTGACGGCAAAATTATAAAAAACATGTCACAAATATTTCTCATTACTACTTTAACCAGTCTCATTCCCATATTTCCCGCATTTGCGGACAGCACGCATGATGCAATCGGAATCGACCTTGAGGTTGTGGTTGATGGTGTATCCAACAGCCATGGTAATGTGCGAGTAGCTATATTTTCAGAAGCTGATGCAGCCTTGTTCCCGGACAACCTCCCTCCGTTAAAGCAAAGCGTTGCAGCGGCTGGTCAGGCCATAAATGTTAATTTTAATAATCTCGCTACAGGTCACTATGCAGCACTAGTGTTTCAAGATGAAAACAGTAACGAAATGCTAGACCGTAATTTTTTCGGCATCCCTAAAGAACGCTGGGGCGTTACAGGCACGCGCCCCTTCGGAAGAAATCCTCGCTATGCGGAATCTACTTTTATGCTGGATAGAGAACACCACAAAATCACCATTCACTTGGAATAATCCCGTATGGACAATACTTATCTGTGGCTGAAATCTTTGCACCTGCTGGGTGTGGTTATGTTTCTTGGCAACATCATCGTTACCGGCTGGTGGAAGTTTATGGCTGACCGCACCAAGAATCCTGTCATCATTGCTTTCGCGCAACGCCAGGTAACACTCACTGATTGGATATTCACCGCTGGCGGCGTAATACTGGTATTGGCGGGCGGTATAGGCAATGCGCTCCTGCATGACATGGATTATCTGCATATCTATTGGATGGCATGGGGTACTTGGTTGTTTATTGCCTCCGGTATCATATGGGCCTTAATACTAATTCCGATACAGATAGCGCAAGAGAAGATAACAAGACAATTCGCTAACGGCGGTGAAATTCCTGTGCGTTATTGGCAGCTTGGGCGTTTGTGGATTGTGTTCGGCACTCTAGCAACGCTGCTGCCGATGATAAATTTGTACTGGATGGTTTTTAAACCAGCTTAAAAAAACGCACTGGATCAGGTTTGTAGTTGTAGCATATTTGGCCTAACCCTGCATTCGAGAGGGACTGCGCAAAAGCGTGCAGCCCCTCACTTTTACGTTAAACAATTATGACCGGAAATAGGGCGGAAATAGGGGACAGACCACGGTTTCATCAAATCAAAGGGGTCAGCTTCGCAATTGTTTTGCGATAGATGAAAAAGCATGAGCACTTCGACACACACCAAGCGCATCGTCATCATCGCCTGCCCGAACGGAGCGGGGAAGACGACCTTTGCGCGGGAGTATTTGCCGACGGATGTGGAGTTGCCGAATTTTGTGAACGCCGACTTGATCGCTGCTGGGCTTTCGCCATTTGCACCAGGAAACAGGGATAGAAGAGGGACAGAACAAATGAAATCAGTAGCTGTTTCGCATTTGAATGACGCTGACTTGCAAAAGGTTCCGCAAGCTTTGTTGCGCGCCGCCGAGAAGGCGCGTCAACTGGCCGAGCAAACCGGCATCCCGTTTGTGGTACGCAAATCTGCCAAGCCAACTGCGGCTGTTAAACAGAAGTAGCCCACCTATTCGTTTTGTTGAGGCCAACAAAACGATCATGCCTCCTGCAACCATTTTGTTGGCGTTAACAAATTGGTGTTGAGAGAAGCTAATGGGTTCTGCATCGAAATAGATTTTTACGAGACGAAAGATTCACCTTGCCTTTATTTTCCCTCTCGTTAGAATGACCGTATTCAGTCCTTATTCGGTGACCTGCCATGCAAGAACAAATCATTAGCCTGACCGATTTCAAAACCTCCGCCAGCCGTTTGTTGCAGGAGACGCGCGGGGGAGCCAATATCATTCTGACGCAGAACGGATCGGCGAGTGCGGTGGTGCAGGACTATGCAACCTACCGCGCGCAGCAGGATGCCTTCCTGATGTTGAAGCTGATGGTGCAGGGCGAGGCGGACGTGCAGAAGAATCGCGTCATTCCGCAAGCCAAGGTTTTCGATGGATTGCGCGCATCTTTGCTGAAGCAGCAAAAACAGCATGGCTGAAGCCAAGGCGTATCAGGTACTGTGGTCGGACACCGCGCAACAGGATTTGACCGAGATCGTCGAGTACATCGCGCAAGACAGTGTCAATGATGCGCTGTTGATTTTGCACAAGTTGGAGGCAAAAGCCGCGCTGTTGGTCACTCTGCCCAATCGCGGACGTATCGTGCCTGAGTTGTTGCATACCGGTATTTCTCAGTACAGAGAGCTCATTAGTGCGCCTTGGCGTATTGTTTACAAGGTTGCCAGTAATCAAGTCTTCATCATGGCTGTGCTGGATAGTCGGCGCGATTTACAGACGGTGCTACTCGGACGACTGGCTCGGTGACACGGGGGGTAAGTCGCGGGAATAAGGAGTAACGAACAAGGTGGCAAATGAGGCAAATAGGGTCAGTCTCGATTAAATCTGAAGGCAACAAGGGTTGGTTCAACAGCCTGGGCAAAATATGGGTTCATGCCACCCAAGATTGCCTATAGCCCTATTTTCAAGACGCATGGACATATCAAGCAATTTGTCACCAGCCTTCAGGCTGGTGGATTTAGGCGGGGAGGGGTTTGCATCCCCTCCCCTACGCACCCTTAAACCCCGCCCTTCAGGGCGGGGTGGTGCTTAAGGAATGAGGATGAATAACGATCTGACGCATTTTTCCGATTCAGGGCGCGCGCGCATGGTGGATGTTTCGGCCAAAACCGAGACTGTGCGCGCAGCCATCGCCAGCGGCGTGTTGCGTATGCAGCCCGCCACGCTGGAGCGCATCCGTGCGGGCAAAATTGCCAAGGGCGATGTGCTCACCGTGGCGGATGTGGGGGCGGTGATGGCGGCCAAGCACACGCCAGACATTATTCCCATGTGCCACCCCATCATGCTGACGGGGGTGGACATCGCTTTTAGCGAAATCCTGGAAGCAGATAACACAGGGTGTGTTGCGATCAAAGTGATTGCCACGGCAACGTGTTCCGGCCAGACGGGGGTGGAAATGGAAGCACTGACTGCCGCTAATGTGGCCTTGCTGACCATCTACGACATGTGCAAGGCGATAGACCGGGGGATGAAGATTGAATGTGTGCAACTGGAAGAAAAACGCGGCGGCAAGAGCGGCGTGTGGAAGCGGGGAGAGGCGCGATGATTAAGGTTTTGTTCTTTGGTCCCATCGCTGCGGCCAGCGGCGCGCGCGAATTGTCCATAGCGCATAGCTCGGGCATGACGCTAGGCCACCTCAAGAACATGCTGGCAGCAGCGCATCCCGAAGCGATGCGTCTGTCTGTCATGCTGGCAGTGAATGGCGAACATGCGCGAGATCTTGCCATGCCGCTGTCGGACAACAGCGAAGTGGCCTTTATGGCTAAATTTTCGGGAGGATGAACATGCAAGCATCGGTTCGCATTCAAACTGAAGATTTCTCCCTGGATGAGGAAATCGCTGCCTTGAAAGGTAGCTCGAAACGCATGGGCGGCATCGGCACGTTTCTGGGATGCGCGCGCGATTTCTCGGAAGGGCGCGAGGTTGAACAGATCAGCTTCGATGCCTATGGCAGCATGGCCTTGTCGGAGATGCAAAAACTGCGCAGCGATGCGATAGCGAAATTTGACCTCTTGGATGCGCGCATCGTGCATCGCATCGGCACGGTAAGGGGGGGCGATAACATCGTCCTCATCGCGGCAGGCGCAGAACATCGCGTGGCGGCGCTGGAAGCCTGTCGCTGGATGATAGACGAGCTGAAACAGCGTGTACCCATCTGGAAAAAAGAGACAACCCCGCTCGGTGATGACTGGGTCACCCCGCATCCATAATTTCTTTTCAAAAAGCAGCGTTGCACGCTTTTCAATTGCTGGGCAATGACAGCTCCGGCGGGTAAAATGTGCGCCTCACCCACCTACTCTTTGCTTCTGTTTCAGATGGGAGTCTGACAGGAATTCTCGCCATGATTGCTACATTGGATACTATTTTTACCCGACACCGGGAACAAGCCGGTGCGCTGTTGCCCATACTGCATGACATTCAGGATGCGTTGGGCTATGTGCCGGAAGAGGCCGTGCCGCTGATTGCCGGACAGCTCAACTTGTCGCGCGCAGAAGTGCATGGCGTGATTAGCTATTACCCCCATTTTCGTCAAACGCGAGAGGCCGGGCATGTCGTTCATCTGTGCTGCGCAGAGGCTTGTCAGGCCAATGGCAGCGAGGCACTCGCGGCACATGCGGCAGCCACCTTGCAGGGCGCGAAGGTCACCGTGAAGCCGGTTTATTGTCTGGGGCTATGCGCCAGTGGACCTGCCATGCAGATAGACGAAACCCGACTGGTTGCGCGTGTGACAACAGAAAAATTCGATGCTTTGATGAATGAGTTGGGAGCGCGCGCATGAGTATCACACTGTACGTTCCGGGCGATGCGGCGGCACGAGCGCTGGGGGCGGATGAAGTGGCTGCCGCCATTGAGAAACGGGCGCAAGAATTCGGCATCAAAGTCCATGTGGTGCGCAATGGTTCACGCGGCCTGTTCTGGCTGGAACCTCTGGTTGAAGTACTCACCTCTCGTGGGCGTGTGGCTTATGGCCCGGTTCAGGCCGCCGATGTGGGCAGTTTGTTTGCGGCTAATTTTATCGAGGGGGGCGAGCACCCGCTGCGCCTCGGCAATATCGAAGCCCATCCCTATTTGTCCCGTCAGCAGCGCGTCACGCTGCGCCGTGTGGGCGTAATAGATCCGCGTTCACTGAGCGATTACCTGGCGCAGGGGGGTGGTCTGGGGCTGGCTCAGGCGCGACAACTTTCGCCTGCGGCTATCGTGCAGGCCGTGACCGATTCCGGTCTGCGCGGTCGCGGCGGCGCGGCCTTTCCGACCGGCATCAAGTGGCGAACGGTGCTGGATACCGGGGCTGACGAGAAATACATTGTGTGCAACGCCGACGAGGGCGACTCCGGTACCTACTCCGACCGGCTGTTGATGGAGGGCGATCCTTACTGTTTGCTCGAAGGTATGGCGATTGCCGGACTCGCGGTCGGTGCCAAGCGCGGCTATCTTTATGTGCGCTCCGAATATCCTGATGCGATCGCCCTGCTCAATGCCGCGCTGGACAATGCGGGCGACTGGCTGGGCGATTTTCAAATTGAGGTGCGCCGCGCCGCTGGCGCTTATGTGTGCGGCGAAGAAACCGCGCTGCTGGAAAGCATCGAAGGTCGTCGCGGCATCGTGCGCAGCAAGCCACCGCTGCCCGCGATAGCGGGGCTGTTCGGCAAGCCTACGGTGATCAACAACGTCATTACTTTTGCCAGCGTGCCGGACATTCTTGCCCGAGGGGCGGCTTTTTACCGCGATTTAGGGGTGGGGCGTTCTCGCGGTACGCTTCCGTTTCAACTGGCGGGCAATCTCAAATTCGGCGGGCTGGTCGAAGTCCCGTTTGGCAGCACGCTGCGCGAGCTGCTGTATGACTACGGCGGGGGGTCGCGTAGCGGTCGTCCGCTGCGCGCGGTACAGGTGGGCGGGCCGTTGGGCGCATATCTGCCCGAGTCGCAATTTGACACGGTACTCGATTACGAGGCCTTCGCCGCCATCGGCGCGGTGCTGGGTCACGGCGGCATCGTGGCCTTCGACGACACGGTGGATATGGCGAAACAGGCGCGCTATGCGATGCAGTTTTGCGCTCACGAATCCTGCGGTAAATGCACGCCCTGCCGCATCGGTTCGACGCGCGGGGTGGAAGTGATAGACCGCATCCGCGCCGGACAACGCGAACAGATTCCCTTGCTGCGCGAACTATGTGACACCCTGACTGATGGCTCGCTGTGCGCGATGGGCGGCATGACCCCCTATCCGGTACTGTCGGCGCTGAATCATTTTGCTGAGGATTTTGAATGAAAGAGCTCGATTACGGCACGCCCGCCATCCCCTCCGACCGCACCGTCACCCTGAACATAGACGGCATCGCGGTCAGCGTTCCCGCCGGCACATCGGTGATGCGCGCCGCCGTCAAGGCAGGGGCGATGATCCCCAAACTGTGCGCCACCGATAGTCTCGCCCCTTTTGGCTCATGCCGTTTGTGTCTGGTCGAGATTGAAGGGCGGCGCGGCTATCCTTCTTCCTGTACCACCCCTGTTGAAGCGGGAATGCAGGTGCGCACCCAGACGGCGAAATTGGCCAGCTTGCGCCGCAACGTGATGGAGCTTTATATCTCCGACCATCCCCTCGATTGCCTGACTTGTGCGGCCAACGGGAACTGTGAGCTGCAAACGGTGGCAGGACAGGTGGGCTTGCGCGAAGTGCGCTACGGCATGGCGGGAGCGAACCATTTCACCGAGGCCAAAAAGGACGAGTCCAATCCCTACTTCACTTACGATCCGGCCAAGTGCATCGTGTGCAGCCGCTGCGTGCGTGCCTGTGAAGAACAGCAGGGGACGTTTGCGCTGACCCTCACCGGGCGCGGTTTCGACTCGCGCGTGACAGCGGGGCAAGGCGAGCGCTTTATGGATTCCGATTGCGTGTCCTGCGGCGCTTGCGTGAATGCCTGCCCGACCGCGACGCTGATCGAAAAGACCGTCATCGCCCAGGGTCAGGCCGAGCATGACGTGATCACCACTTGCGCCTACTGCGGCGTGGGCTGCGGCTTCAAGGCCGAGATGCAGGGCAGCACAGTGGTGCGCATGGTGCCGTGGAAAGAAGGGCGTGCCAACGAGGGACATTCCTGCGTCAAGGGGCGTTTCGCGTGGGGCTATGCGACCCATCCCGACCGCATCACCCAGCCCATGATACGCAGCAAGACCAGCGACCCCTGGCGTGTCGTGTCGTGGGATGAAGCCTTTGCCTATGCCGCCGGCGAGTTCCGCCGCGTACAGGAAAAATACGGCAGGAATTCGGTCGGGGCGCTGGTCTCCAGCCGCTGCACCAACGAAGAGGATTATCTGGTGCAGAAGCTGGTGCGCGCCGCCTTTGGGAACAACAACGTGGATAACTGCGCCCGCGTGTGCCATTCGCCGACTGGCTATGGCTTGGGGCAAACATTGGGTACATCGGCAGGAACGCAGACCTTCAAGTCCATCGAACACGCGGATGTGATTTTAATCATCGGCGCGAATCCCAGCGAAGGCCATCCGGTGGTGGCATCGCACCTCAAGCGCCGGGTGCGCCAAGGTGCGAAGCTCATCGTGATTGACCCGCGCGAGATTGACATGGTGAACGCACCGCACGCGCGCGCCACGCATCATCTGAAGCTGCGCCCCGGCACCAATGTTGCCATGCTCTCCGCGCTGGCCCACGTCATCGTCACCGAAGACCTGCTCGATGCGGCCTTTATCGCCGAACGCTGCGAGACGGGCGCTTTTGCCGACTGGCGCGAATTCGCCGCGCGCCCCGCCAATTCGCCCGAAGCGATGCAGGAAATCACCGGCGTGCCTGCCGCAGAGGTGCGCGCGGCGGCGCGACTGTATGCCACCGGCGGCAACGCGGCGATTTTCTACGGCCTCGGCGTGACCGAACATTCGCAAGGTTCGACGGCAGTCATCGCCATTGCCAATCTGGCGATGGCGACCGGCAACGTGGGGCGCGAAGGCGTGGGCGTGAACCCGCTGCGCGGGCAAAACAATGTGCAGGGTTCATGCGATATGGGCAGCTTTCCGCACGAATTGCCCGGCTATCGCCATGTCTCCGACGACGCGACGCGCGCGCTGTTCGAGCAGGCGTGGCAGGTCAACCTCCAGGCCGAGCCCGGCTTGCGCATTCCCAATATGTTTGAGGCTGCGTTGGACGGCTCTTTTATGGGGCTGTATTGCCAGGGCGAAGACCCGGCGCAATCCGACCCCAATACGCAACACGTTCAGGCGGCGCTGGCGGCGATGGAAATCGTGGTCGTGCAGGATTTATTCCTCAACGAGACGGCCAAATTCGCGCATGTCTTTCTGCCCGGCGCGTCCTTCCTCGAAAAAGAGGGAACGTTCACCAACGCCGAACGGCGCATCTCGCGGGTACGCCGCGCCATGCCGCCGCTGGCGGGCAAGGCCGACTGGGAAGTGACGCTAGGGCTGTCCGCCGCATTGGGCTACCCGATGCACTACGCGCACCCTTCCGAAATCATGGACGAAATCGCGCGACTCACCCCGACTTTTGCCGGGGTCAGCTACGCCAAACTGGAACAGATGGGCAGCCTGCAATGGCCTTGCAACGAGCAGGCACCGGAAGGCACGCCCCTGATGCACGTCAATGGCTTTGTGCGCGGCAAGGGGCGTTTCCTCGTCACGCAATATGTGCCGACCGACGAGAAAGTCACGCCGCGTTTTCCGCTGCTGCTGACCACCGGGCGCATCCTGTCACAGTACAACGTCGGCGCGCAGACACGGCGTACCGAGAACGTGCAGTTCTACGGCGAGGACGTGCTGGAAATTCACCCGCACGATGCCGAAGAGCGCGGCATACGGGAGGGCGATTGGGTCGGCATCCAGTCGCGCGCGGGCGATACGGTGCTGCGTGCCACGGTGACCGGGCGGGTGCAGCCCGGTGTGGCCTATACCACCTTCCACTTCCCGGAATCCGGCGCAAATGTGATTACCACCGACAACTCCGACTGGGCGACCAACTGTCCCGAATACAAGGTGACGGCGGTGCAACTGGTGCGGGTGGACGAACCTTCTGCGTGGCAGATGCGCAATGCCCGCGAAGACAAGCTGCAACAGCGTTTGCTGGCAGAAGCTGCGGCTCGATGAAAGATGCGACCCGATGAAAGACGCGGTCAGTCTTGCGCCACAGGTGCAATGGGCGGTGTGCCGCGCGGGAACGGGTACTGCCCTGGACACGCTGGCCGAAGAAATTCCCGTCGCCTTTGAGTACAACGGCATCGCCCACGCCGTGATGCTGGCCACCCCCACTGACCTGGAAGATTTCGCGGTGGGTTTCAGTCTGACCGAAGGTATCGTTGACACGCGCCGCGCAGTGTACGCCATCGAGATTGAACAGGCCGAAGCGGGCATCACACTGCATCTGGACATCGCGGCTGGCGCGTTTGCGCGCCTCAAACAGCGGCGGCGCAGTCTGGCCGGGCGTACCGGTTGCGGCTTGTGCGGCACGGAAAGCCTGGCACAAGTGATGCGGGATATTTCGCCCGTCCAAACCGCGCAACCGTTCTCGCTGGCGGCGCTGTATGCCGCTTTACGCCAACTGCCCGAGCGCCAGCCGCTGCAACAGCTGACCGGCGCAGTACATGCGGCCTGTCGCGTGCTTGGCGACGGCAGCATCAGCCATGTGCGCGAAGATGTGGGTCGCCACAACGCGCTGGACAAGACGCTGGGCGCACTGGCGCGTGCGGATTTGCCAGCACAAGGCGCTTTGCTCATCACCAGCCGCGCCAGTTTCGAGATGGTGCAGAAAACGGCCGCGCAAGGCTACGGGCTGCTGGCAGCGGTGTCGGCACCGACCGCCGCTGCCGTGCGTCTGGCAGACAAATTGAACATCACCCTGGTCGGTTTTTTGCGCGGCCAGCACTGCGCGGTTTACACGCACGGACAACACTTGCAAGGATTAACGATATGAAAGCAGGCTCATTGATCAAAATGGCGAACCAAATCGCCGATTTTTTTGCCGCCATGCCCTGCCGTGAGCAGGCGGTGCAGGACATGGCGGCGCACATCCGGCGTAGCTGGGAAGCGCGTATGCTCCGCGACCTGCTGCAACATATTGAAAAAAATGGCGATTCCGACTTGTCGCCGCTGGCGCGCGAGGTATTCGCAAAGCTAGAAGCCTGATTCATTCCGGGAGTCTGTCCGACTTTCAGGCGGAAAGGACGAGACGACATACACAGGAAAAAAGGATGAATGTTATTTCGATAGTTGGACACTCCGGGGCGGGCAAGACCACGCTGGTGGAAAAACTCATCGTCGAGTTATGCACACGCGGGGTAAAAGTGGCCACCCTCAAACACGCACACCATAAAGTGGTGCTGGATACGCCGGGCAAGGACAGCTACCGTTTCAAGGCAGCCGGCGCGGTGATGAGTATGCTGGTGACGCGCGACGCACTGCAACTGGTGGCCGATGTCCAGGAAGAACGCGAGCCCGAACAACTGGCGCAACGCTTTTTGGGCGAGGCGGACTTGGTTCTGGCAGAAGGATTCTCGCTGTGTGCCACGCCCAAAATCGAAGTGTTGCGCCGCGCCTGCGGCAAGCCGCCGCGCTGTGCGATCGAAGACGGGCTGCTCGCCCTCGTCACCGACATGGATGAGGTCTATCCGCAGTTGCGGCACTTTGCGCTGGACGACATAGGCGGCATCGTTGATTTCATGCAAGGCCGGAGATGATTTCAGATTGCACCGCAATCATTCTGACTGGCGGAGATTCTCGTCGCATGGGGCAGGACAAGGCGAATCTACTATGGCATGAACGCAGTCTGCTGCAACACGTCATCAGCCTCGTGCAGCCCTTGTTCAGCGAGGTCATCATCAGCGTGCGCCAGCCGCGAGCAGGCATTCGCTTGCCGCAAGTCTGTGATGACCCCGTCCATCGCGGGCCGCTTGGCGGACTGCTGGCGGGACTGGCAAAGGCAAACACGGCCTGGGTATTTCTGGTCGCTTGCGACATGCCGTTCATCACGCCTCGGGTGGTCGAATATCTGGCGCAACAACGGCGGGAACACCAGGCGGTCGTGCCATTCGTGCAGGGGCATCCGCAGCCGATGGCGGGATTTTATGCGCAAAGTTGTCTTGAACCCCTGCGCGCCCTGCTGCACGATGCCTCGGCCAAACACAGCCTGCGCGCTCTGCTTGAACGGCTGGACACGCATTATGTCGCGGAGGCCGAATTGCAACCGGCCGACCCGCAACTGAAGAGTTTTTTTGACCTCGATACGCCGCAGGATTTTGCGGCGGCTCAAACACGCCAGGGAGAAGTATAAGCATGGAAAAACCGCTGCAAGCCACCGAAGCACAACACCTCATCCTGCACTCCGTGATTGCGCTGGGCGTGGAAACCGTGCAACTTGATCAGTCCGTGGGGCGCGTGCTGGCACAGGAGATACACGCCAACCGCGATTTGCCGCCTTACGATGTATCGGCGATGGACGGTTTTGCGTTGCGTAGTGCCGATCTGGCAGGCGTGCCCGTTGTGCTGGAAATCATCGAGGACATCAAGGCGGGCGACCTGCCCAGAAAAATCTTACAAACGGGTCAATGTGCGCGGATTATGACGGGCGCGCCCGTGCCTGTCGGCGCGGACGCGGTGATTCGCGTCGAAGAGACGCAGGAAGCGGGCGCTACGGCTGTGCGGATCAACAAGGCGGTGAAACCCGGCAATGACATCCGTTTGCGAGGCGAAAACATGAAAGACGGCGACGTGGTGCTGACGGCGGGAACGGAGATTACGCCGGGGGTCATCGGCGTGCTGGCGACCGTCAAGGCGGCACGGTTTTCCGTGTTTCGCCGTCCGCGCGTGGCGATTCTGTCCACCGGCAACGAGCTGGAAGGCATGGATGAAGCCGTTGATTTAAACAAGATTCCCAACGCCAATAGTTACGCGCTGATGGCGCAAGTGCAGGCGCTGGGCATCGAGCCGGTGTTGCTCGGCATCGCGCGCGACGACCCCGCTGAACTGGAGCAATACTTAAAGC
>Ga0210058_1003670_pt1 | contig 11730 bp, 11 predicted proteins | sample CryGeymeta201511_FD_183979 | JGI IMG/M metagenome (GOLD analysis project Ga0210058, IMG submission 183979) | Groundwater microbial communities from Crystal Geyser aquifers in Utah, USA - Crystal Geyser metaG 2015-11 (SPAdes) (version 2) | ecosystem: Environmental > Aquatic > Deep subsurface >...
GTCTATGGCCGCGACCATCCCACTGTCGCCATCCGCGTCAACAACCTGGGCTTGGTGCTGCAAGAGCTGGGTGACCTGCAGGGGGCGAAAGCCGCCTTGGAGCGCGCACTGAAAATCGACGAAGCCACCTATGGCCGCGACCATCCCACGGTCGCCAGAGACATCAACAACCTGGGCAGGGTGCTGAAAGAGCTGGGTGACCTGCAGGGGGCGAAAGCCGCCTTGGAGCGCGCACTGAAAATCGACGAAGCCACCTATGGCCGCGACCATCCCACGGTCGCCACAGACGTCAACAACTTGGGCAATGTGCTGCAAGAGCTGGGTGACCTGCAGGGGGCGAAAGCCGCCTTGGAGCGCGCACTGAAAATCGACGAAGCCACCTATGGCCGCGACCATCCCACGGTCGCCACAGACGTCAACAACTTGGGCAATGTGCTGCAAGACCTGGGTGACCTGCAGGGGGCGAAAGCCGCCTTCGAGCGCGCCATCAAGATTTGGGAAGCTAATCTTGGGCCGGAACACCCGCAAGTGGCGACAGGCGTCAACAACCTGGGCGGGGTGCTGAAAGAGCTGGGTGACCTGCAGGGGGCGAAAGCCGCCTACGATCGCGCCCTGCACATCTTCGAGCAATTTCTACCGCCAGGGCATCCCAATATCGAAATCGTGCGTGGAAATCTCGAAAGCCTGGGAAAATAAACCGGCCGCCCCCCTCTGCAAGGATGAATGATGAATTACCCAGCACTTGCGTTCTGGGCAAGGGTGAAGGATGAAAGTTATGTAGGACGAAATTCATTTCGTCCACAGCGGCGAAATAAATTTCGCTTTACACAGCCTTGACAATTAGAACATCTGTCCTATAATGGGGGCATGGACGATGCCGTATCCCGCCTGCAAGCCTTAGCCAGCCAGATGTCGCTCGAGCCGGATGGCGAATACCCTGGCCTCCAGCGCGTCGCACGCTGTCCATCCAACGCGCCGCTCGACGCCCTGACACGTGACACCCTGACACGTGACACCGTGACACATGACACCGTGACACATGACACTGGAAAACGTGACACGGAAATCTTCGTCCATCCTGCCATCCTCCCCAACGGCCAGCGCATCAAACTGCTGAAAACCTTGCTCACCTCGGCCTGCGAGCGGGATTGCTACTACTGTCCCTTCCGCGCCGGGCGGGATACGCGCCGCGCTGCGTTCCAGCCGGAGGAGTTCGCCCGCCTGTTCATGATGCTGGCAACGAAAGGCATCGCCGAGGGGATGTTCCTCAGCTCAGGCGTGGCTGGCGGCGGCGTGCGCACGCAGGACAGGCTGCTGGATACCGCCGACATCCTGCGCAATAAGCTCGGCTTCCGCGGTTACCTGCATCTCAAGATCATGCCCGGCGCAGAGCGCGCCCAGGTGGAACGCGCCATGCAACTCGCCGACCGCGTCTCGGTCAATTTGGAAGCGCCCAACTCGCAGCGCCTATCCCGCCTCGCTCCGCACAAGCAGTTCATCGAGGAGCTGCTCCAGCCGTTGAAGTGGGTGGATGAGATCCGCCGCACACAGCCGCGATTGTCCAGCAGTTCAACTGCTGGACATCCGAGTTCGACTGCTGGACATCCGATCGCGGGATATCAGAGACATTGGCCCTCGTCGGTGACGCAGTTCGTAGCCGGCGGCGCGGGCGAATCGGACCTCGAACTGTTGGCGACCACTTCGTATCTTTATCGCACCCTGCATCTGAAACGGGCTTATTTTTCGGGCTTCAAGCCTGTGCTGGATACACCCCTCGAGAACCAGCCTCCCACCGACCCGCTGCGTGAGCACCGCCTCTACCAGGCCTCGTTTTTGCTGCGCGACTACGGCTTCGAGCTGGAGGAACTGCCCTTCGAAGCGGGTGGCAAGCTCCCGGTCCAGAACGACCCGAAACAGGCCTGGGCGATGAGAAACCTGTCCGAGCATCCATTGGAGGTCAACCGGGCAGAGCGTCACGAATTGCTGCGCGTCCCGGGCATCGGGTCGAAGGGAGCAGAAGCCATCTTGCGCGCCCGTCGTCAAGAGAGATTGCGCGATTTGAGCGCGCTGCGCGCCTTGGGCGTTCTCGTCGGACGCGCGGCGCCCTTCCTGCTGCTGGATGGGAAACGGGCAGCCTACCAGCCTGCGCTGTTCTGAGCGCCTACTCTTTGAGGTGGCGGGATTGGAATCCCGCCCTTTGACAGCGTTGGGGGAAAAGCAAAGCCTCCATTCTGGTACAATTGCCAATGGAGGTACGAAATGAAAAGAATTCTCTATGCCCTTGCTGTTATCGCATTGGCCATCCTGGTGGGATGCGGCCCTGCCGGGTCAACGGCGACGATAGAACCCGGTATTTACTACACCCAGGCTGCGCAAACCATCGAAGCAGACCTGACGCGCGTCGCGGCCCGGACGCCCTCGCCTGTACCCGCCACTTCTACGCCAACGACCACGCCAACCAGCGCGCCGACACTACCGCCCCCGGTCTCGGGGCCATCGCAAACGCCCAATCCATGCAACCAGGCGATGTTCATTTACGACGTAACGGTTCCAGATGGAACCATTATGTCGCCCAATCAACGTTTCACCAAGACCTGGCTATTGAAGAATAGCGGTACGTGTACCTGGACCTCTGGATACCATTTGGTTTACATCAGCGGCAACCCGATGGGCGGTTCCACCTCCCCGTTATTGACCACAGGCTCGGTCCCGCCGGGACAATCCATCGAAGCTTCCGTCAACTTACAAGCTCCAGCAACTGCTGGCACTTACGAGGGTTATTGGAAAATAAGTAACGCCAACGGCAATCTTTTTGGGTTACAGGATGCGCCGTTTTGGGTCAGGATCAAGGTGGTGACGACAGGCACGGTCACGATCTCGTTGAGCGCCATTTCGTACGAAAGCGGCTCTGTAACCGCCAATGGCTCGGTTTCGAGCGGGATAAAAGTGGGTGATACCGCAGACAAGGAAGGTGTACAGGGCTTTCTGAGCTTCGACATTTCGAGCATTCCCAAGAATGCCATCATAGACACCGGGGCGCTCAATCTATCCCTCTACGAGATCGTCGGCGATCCTTTTGGCGGGATGGGATGCTTGAGCGTTTATCAGCAGGATTACACGCCATTGAGCGCCGGCGACTTCTTCACTGGCGGGCCGTCCGGTCCGTTCATGAATTGGTGCAGCGCGGCAGATTTATCCAACGTGGTCGTGGATAGCGATTTCGCCGCCGCCATCCAGGCCAGGGTAGGCCTGGATACTCGCATCCAATTCAGGCTGCAATTCCCAGATAAGCAATCCAATGGCGACGGTGCAATTGACCAGACACAGTTTGGAATCCCATATTTGATCGTGCAATATACGATCCCGTAAAACATGATGTAGCGACGGTTTCAGCCATTCATAGGAACAGCTGAAACCGTCGCTACCATAGAACGACTGGGTGGTGGGATGCAAGTAAGTGACGTGGTGCGGAATGGCATTCCGCATAGCCGCAAATGAGCGGGATACCATCCCGCTCCACGAAGCGCATCGCTTACTTTTCATTCACTCCCTAACGTTATAGAACGACTGGGTGGTGGGATGCAAGTAAGTGACGTGGTGCGGAATGGCATTCCGCATAACGGGGCTACCGTCCACGAATAAGGCCACGAATTCTCGAATGGACAGCGCAAATTCGTGCATTCGTGAAAATTCGTGGACGGTTTCGGCATTGTACAAGAATCGCAACCAACCTTGCGCTGTGATACTAACGACTTGTCATCCCTATGAGTAAGGAGGAACGAGCATGAGATCAATTCGCTTTATGCTTACCATCCTCTTCATCGCGGCGCTGACAAGCTGCACCCTGCCAACGGGCGAAGCGACGATGCGGCCAGAAGCGATCTTCACTTTTGCCGCGCAGACGGTGGATGCCGAGCTGACGCGCGTGGCGCAAACCCAAGCGCCGCCAACCGTTTCGGCCACCCTGACGCCCTTCCCCTCCTCGACGGCGACCATCGCGCCGATCCCGGCGCGAACCTCAACGCTGACCCCCGTCCCGTGCAATGCGGCCGGCTTCGTCAGCGACGTGACCATCCCAGATGGAACCGCCATGGCTCCCAATCAAACCTTCACCAAGACCTGGCGGCTGAGAAACATCGGCGCCTGCACCTGGAATTCTGCCTATCAAGTGGTGTTCGATCATGACAAGGCCATGAGCGGACCTGCAAGCCAGCCCTTGACCACCGGCGCCGTCGCGCCGGGAGAGACGCTCGACGTCTCCGTCAACTTGAAGGCCCCGCCGGCCGCTGGTTCTTACAAAGGTTACTGGAGGCTGCGCGACCCCAACGGCGTTTTGTTTGGCCTGGGAGGCGGCGAGCCGTTCTGGGTTGCCATCCTGGTTGACCCCACGTTACCGCTTATGCTGACCCTGGATTTCGTCGCTGCGGAAAGCGGATCAGTGCGCTCGAACGGCGATGTCAAGAGTGAGATCTACGTTGGAGACACAACGGACAATGCCGGCTCGCAGGTTTTCCTGAGCTTCGACATCTCGTCGCTCCCCGCGACTGCAACGATCGAAGAAGGGGCAATAGACCTATCGCAGGGATACACAATCGTCGGCGATCCCTTTAGCGCTTTAGGCTGCCTGGATGTTTATCAGCAAGATTTCATTCCGCTGGATGCCAGCGATTTCTTCGCCGGTGCGCCATCGGGAGCATTTATCGTACGCTGTGATCCGACCAGTATAGATAGCGCCGTCGTGGATAATGATTTCAAAACCGCCTTGCAAGCGAAATTAGGCTCGACGCGCATCCAATTCCGGCTGCAATTCCCCGATAAGCTATCCAACGGCGACGGAGTGGCAGACCAGGTGCGGCTTGGCACGCCAAGACTGATCGTCAAGTACACGCTGCCTTAGTAGCAGTGTCATTGCGAGCGCACTGTGCGAAGCAATCTCCAGGTTTACTTGCGTTTCAATTCTTGCCAGGCGCCCACCCACGGCTTGCCAAGCTGGCGATTCTCGCTCACGCTCACCTTGTTCAGCTTCTGGGCGATCTGCGCGGCAAGCGCGGCAACTGCTCCCCAATCCTCATCCAAAAGGGCGGCGCGCATCTTTTCGGCCAACTGCCCGGCCCACAGCCAATCCATGCGAAAGCGGTCAGCCTTTACCCAGTAGCCGCGCTTTTCCCAGGCTGCGACGGAAACGTCAATCGTGTCGGCGATGGCGCGCAGTGACAAGGCGAGGTACGCGGCCAGGTCGCGCGATTCCGCGCCAGGTCCGCTTTGCCGCGCCAGCTCCCGAACGGCCAGCACAATGGCGCGTGTCAGGCGCGTCCGCTCTTTCCCTGCGCTTTCGAGGTTGATAATGCGAGACATCGTTGCTCCTTGATCCTGCCAAAGTCGCCAGATTATATCAGCGAGTAACTATTCAGGCATGTCATGCTGAGGAGCGTTTTTTGCGACGAAGCATCTCGCCTGATTGCCATGGAGACCCTTCGCTCCGCAAAGAACGCTCCGCTCAGGGTGACAAATTGGTGTGCTCGCTGCTGGCTGAATAGTTATATCAGCGATTGATTAACGGCAGCATATCTTTTATTGACGCCTCCCTGCCCCTCGCTTATAATTCCGCCCGCAGACTACCAGACCAAGTGACCATCCGACTATTCGACTACCCCCGGGGAAGTGCTGGAACTGGCAGACAGGCATGACTTAGGATCATGTGCCGCAAGGCGTGCGGGTTCAAGTCCCGCCTTCCCCACTTTTTAGAGTGACGAGTGACGAGTGGCGAGAGTCAAGCAATACACAACCACATTCACATTACGCAAAAAGGATGACCCTTGAAAATCGAAACCCAACCCCGCGATGACCACCAGGTCACCATGACAGTCAAGATCGAAGCCGAGCGCCTGGAAGGAGCCAGGCATCGCGCTGCCCGCAAGATCTCCGAACGCGCCAAGATCCCAGGCTTCCGTCCCGGCAAGGCGCCGTATGAGGTCGTCCTGCGTCATTATGGCGATGCCGCGATCACCGAGGATGCCGTCGAACTTCTCGTGGCCGAAATCTATCCCGAAGCGCTCAAGAAGGCCAAAATCGAGCCGGCTGCGCCCGGCAAACTGGAAAAAGTCGAAAGCCTGAAACCGCCCAGGTTCATCTTCACCGTGCCCCTCGAGCCAACCGTTGACCTGGGCGGCTACCGCGCCATCCGCTTGCCTTACGAGTGGCAGGCTCCGGGTGAAGATAAAGTGGACGAGGAGATTGACGGACTTCGCCACATTTACAGCACAATGGACTCGGTCGAACGCCCGGTGCAGGAGGGTGATTTCGTCATGCTCGACGTACTCGGCGTCAAAGCCAAGGCAGAGGAGGGCGAAACGCCGGTGATTGACCGCCCAGGCTATCCAGTTTTCGTCCGCCCAGAGGAAAAAGAAGATGAGTGGCCGTTCGCGGGTTTTTCGCACAAGCTTCTTGGCTTGGAGATTGGTCAAAGCAAGAGCTTTACCCATAAGTTCGATCAAGAATGCAAAGAAGAAAATCTACGCGGGCAGACGGTCAAATTCATTGTGACCATCAAGGCCGTGCGAGGCGTCAAGCTGCCTGAACTGAACGATGAATTTGCCAAGAAGGTCGGCAGCTTCGAGAGCCTGTCCGCGCTGCGGGATGTGGTACGCGCCAACTTGGAAGGCCGCTCGAAGGCGGACTATGAAGATGGTTATTACCTCAAGCTGATTGACGAGATCAAGAAAGGGGCGACGGTCAAATACCCACCGCAAGTCCTGGATCACGAGATCGAACATGTTACAGAAGATTTCGTGGCGCGCCTGGCCGGCCAGAACCTCGAGCTGGACGCTTATCTAAAGATGCGCGAGATGGACAAGGAAAAATTCATCGCCGAGGAAATAAAACCAGCGGCCATCAATCGCCTGGAGCGCAGTCTCATCATGGATAAGGTTGCACTCACCGAAAAAATCAAGGTAAGCCAAGAGATGTTGAGCGCCGCAATCCAGCAGACCGTGGGCGGGCTGCAAGGCAGCGAAGATTATCGAAAGGCAATGCGCGGGAAAAGCACGCCCCCTAAGCAAATGCAGGAGGCCATCACGCTGGAGGCGGCGGGTCGAGCCATCACGCAGCAGACCCTGGCCCGCTTGAAGGATATTGCCCTCGGCCTGGCTCCAGAGCTCCCGGTTGAAGAGGTTAAAGAAAAACCCAAAGTGGTTGCGCACTCGGCAACCAAAGTGGTTGCGCACTCGGCAACCAAGAAGCAGCCAGCGAAAAAGAAAGCGACGACGGCTGCCGCGAAAGCCGCCGGGACAAAGACCTCGGAAGAAAAAGCCTCGAAAGGTGAGGCGAAGCCCAGGCGTAAGCCGGCGGCTAAGAAACCGGTCGAACCCGAACCGGAAGCATAAGATTCACCCTTTTCGACAAATGGAGAAAACCATGTCAATTCCCGATTTCAAGATGCAATATGTCTACGAGTCTTCTGGGCGCGGTGAGCGCGGTTATGACATCTATTCATTGTTGCTCAAGGAACGTATCGTCTTCGTCGGAATGCCGATTGACGACCAGGTTGCCAACCTGATCGTTGCGCAATTGCTTTACTTGAATCACGAAGATGCTGAACGTGAGATCCAGATGTACATCAACTCGCCGGGCGGCGTGATCTATTCCGGCCTGGCGATTTACGATACGATGCAGATGATCGCCAACCCGATCAGCACGGTGGCCGTCGGCGTGACCGCCTCTTTCGGGACCGTGCTGCTGGCCGCCGGTACGAAGGGCCGCCGCTATGCCCTGCCCAATTCCACCATCCACCTGCACCAGCCGCTGGGCGGCGCGCAGGGTCAGGCAACGGATATCGAGATCCAAACCATGCAGATCATGCGCCTGAAAACTTTGCTGAACGACATCCTGTCCAGACATACCGGCCAGCCAGTGGATGTGATCAAGAAAGACACCGACCGCGATTTCTTCCTGGACGCCAAACAAGCCGTCGAATACGGGCTGGTGGATCAGGTGCTGGAAATGTCCGACAAGAAATAGTGATCAGTGAGCAGCCAGTGAGCAGCAGGAACCCGTTTTCTACGAGAAAACGGGTTCCTTTCCCCCATTAAATAATGCTTTCCCCAAACATCAAATCCCTCATCCTGGACATGGACGGCGTCCTGTGGAAGGACTCCAGCCCAATCGGCGACCTGCCGGCGATCTTTGCGCGCATCCGTGAGCGCGGGCTGAAGGTGGCCTTCGCCACCAACAATGGGACGCTCACCCCCGAACAATACGTGCAGCGACTGGCCAGCTTTGGCGTGACTGCCCAATCCTGGCAGGTGGTGACTTCTTCGCTGGCGGCGGCGGAGTTGCTGGCGAGGCGGGTCGGACCTATCCCCCCCATCCCCCCTTCCCTACCAGGGATGGGGGGCGCAGGGGGGTCTATCCCCCCCATCCCCCTTTCCCTACCAGGGATGGGGGGCGCAGGGGGGTTGGGTCAGGTTTTCGCCATCGGCGAAGAAGGGGTGATGAAAGCCTTGCGTGACAAAGGCTTTGCGTTGCCGCCTGTGGAAGAGGCCGAAAAAGCCCAGGCGGTGGTGCTGGGCATTGACCGGCAGATCAATTACAACAAGATGCGCGAGGCTACGTTGTTGGTACGGCGCGGTATCCCTTTCTACGTTACCAACCCCGACAAAACCTTCCCCACCCCGCGCGGCGAAATCCCCGGCGCGGGCGCGTGGGCCTCGGTCATCGTCACGGCCACAGGAGTTGAGCCCATCTACGCCGGGAAACCCGCCCCAGCCCTGCTCGAACTGGCGCGCGAACGATTGGGGACGGCGAAAGAGGAAACGCTGGTGGTCGGCGACCGCCTGGAGACGGACATTGCTGGAGGGCAGGCGGCGGGCTGCCCTGTGGCGCTGGTTCTTTCGGGTGTGTCTACGCGTGAGGCGGGGGAGGCGTGGAGGCCGGAGATCGAGGTGATGGCGGAGGATTTGGGGGCATTAGTCGAATAGTCTGATAGTCAGGTAGTCGAATGGTCAGATAGCTTGGTGGTTGGGTTGTGTGGTTGAAGGGGGGTTCCGGGAGGGAGAGGCGGGGTATAATTAGAGCCAGCGATCAATGTTCGGTGATCAGTCAACAGTAAGTGCTTGGAAGGTGTGAAATGACCCAAAAAATTACTATGACCGAAATCCTTGATGACTTGCGTGTGGCGGACGAGATCACCCGCCGCTTCGAGCGCCATTACTGGTTGAGTTCGGAAGACTTCTACGACCTGTACCAGAAGGGGCTTTTGGATGACGGCGAGCATACCGAGGAGTTTGCAGAATGGGCAGGTTACTACAACATTAAGATTGATCGTGAATCTTTGCTCTCTAAACTTTCCAGCGAGCGCATGCGAAAATTGCAGGCAGGCCGTGTTGGCGATTTTGTGAGTATTGATCCGAAAGAACCAGAATTATTCGTAGATATGTGATATCCAGGAGAGAACGAAATGTCTACAATTACGCTAAGCGACATCCTAGACGATATTCAAACTGCCGAGCAAGGGCTTCGTAAATTCGAGCAGCGTTATTGGGTGAGTTCCGATCATTTCTACAACCTGTATTCGCGAGGTCTTCTTGATAACGGGGAAAACCTCGAAGACTTTTCTGAATGGGCGGGTCACTATAAATTGCGCCAGAAGCGATTGACTGCGCTGGAAAAAATATCTTCGGACCGTATCGCCACGCTTCGACACGGCGAAACCGTCGAGTTGACTCCCGCAGAACCTGTTTACCCAATTGCATAATGGCCGCTTTTTCCCGCTCCAGTTACGAGACTCTACTTTACACGCTCACCGAACATTATCCTGAGGTGCGAGAATCCACCTTGCGCCTGTACGCGAACAGCAGGAATACGGCTATTGTTCGGGGAAGTGTGTTCTTCACGAACGGGTTGGAACTGCGAGTGTTCGAGTATCTTGACCTTTCCGACGGCGAGATTTTTGACTATTCCTACACCATTTGTCGGGGCGAGCGGAAAATCCGCTGGTATGACCCGCAGCCGCATCCCGAAAACGCGGAGTTGGCCGCCACCTTCCCGCATCACTATCACGAAGAACCCGGCATCAAACTAAACCGCAGACCCGCGCCGGGCATCTCCTTCGACGCGCCCAACCTGCCGGAGCTGATCAAGGATTGCTTGCGTCTGGGCGGGGAGTGAGCGCGCACAGGAAGAGGAAGTTGAACGCTGCTTTAATTTGTGACCGCCTGCATAAGCAAATTGATCGCCTGCCGGATGAACTGGTCGAGCAGGTTGCCAATTTTGCCCTTTTCCTGATGGCAAAGCAGAAGGTTGCGCCTTTGAAAGCAGAAGGTTGCGCCTTTGTATGAGGATTGGAGCGATCAGCAGTGGCAGGAGTTTGCTTTGTAACAGTTCTTCCGCGAAGAGGCTGGCGCTGAACACGATGAGGTCGAGTACTTGTTGAAAGACGCTCGCGCGGATCGTGAGGGGTGAAGGCAGCGGATTGAAAGCGGATAAGCGGATAGATTTGCTGTTTCAGTATCCTCTATCGGATCGTGAGGGGTGAAAGCGCGGAGAGCCGCCTAACACCGTATCCACTTGACCGGGTTTCAGTATCCTCTATCGGATCGTGAGGGGTGAAAGAAAGCTGCGATAGACGAAGGATTGATCGCATGAGTGTTTCAGTATCCTCTATCGGATCGTGAGGGGTGAAAGCGCGGCTGGCGGAATTGCCAAAAGATACTATCATTGTTTCAGTATCCTCTATCGGATCGTGAGGGGTGAAAGTCATGCGCCAGTGGGCAAGTGACCCGAAGCATCAACGTTTCAGTATCCTCTATCGGATCGTGAGGGGTGAAAGGCTTATTTCGACGATAACGATGTGGACAGCATAGACTGTTTCAGTATCCTCTATCGGATCGTGAGGGGTGAAAGTTGCGGTGGATACAAGTGGGGAGGTCCCAAAGGATAGTTTCAGTATCCTCTATCGGATCGTGAGGGGTGAAAGCAAAACCAAGCGCGCCCGCGCGCTAGCTGAATACAAGTTTCAGTATCCTCTATCGGATCGTGAGGGGTGAAAGTTCCTCACCTAAAAACCACCCTGCGTGACCACAGGAGTTTCAGTATCCTCTATCGGATCGTGAGGGGTGAAAGTTTGGGAGTGGCTTATAACCCTGCCAGAGTTCCGTTTGTTTCAGTATCCTCTATCGGATCGTGAGGGGTGAAAGCGCCGCAAGGCTGAGGCTTTTACCATAGCGCGTACTTGTTTCAGTATCCTCTATCGGATCGTGAGGGGTGAAAGCTGCACGACGTCGGCGCTCAGCGCATTCTTCGCATAGTTTCAGTATCCTCTATCGGATCGTGAGGGGTGAAAGTCAGTGTTACCACCCCAGACACAGATGCAGCACGTGAAGTTTCAGTATCCTCTATCGGATCGTGAGGGGTGAAAGATCCTGTCATCCGAGCGTGACATCATCTATGTCAACCGTTTCAGTATCCTCTATCGGATCGTGAGGGGTGAAAGAATATTCCAGCGCCAAAGATTTTATCAATCCAGTCAGTTTCAGTATCCTCTATCGGATCGTGAGGGGTGAAAGTAGAAATCCTTCCCAAACGCCCTTGATGAATTCAATGTTTCAGTATCCTCTATCGGATCGTGAGGGGTGAAAGTTTTTACCTGGAATGTTATCACGTGGATATGGCAGTTTCAGTATCCTCTATCGGATCGTGAGGGGTGAAAGGTCGAGAGCGTCGCGAATGACCGCC
>Ga0210058_1003682_pt1 | contig 11710 bp, 8 predicted proteins | sample CryGeymeta201511_FD_183979 | JGI IMG/M metagenome (GOLD analysis project Ga0210058, IMG submission 183979) | Groundwater microbial communities from Crystal Geyser aquifers in Utah, USA - Crystal Geyser metaG 2015-11 (SPAdes) (version 2) | ecosystem: Environmental > Aquatic > Deep subsurface >...
AATGCAAAATGCAAGATTCGGGTACCCACGAAGTGGGTGCAAAATTTAACATTATTAAATCATCCGAGCGAGTTAGAGCTTGTTAAACAGCTAATTAGATTTCCGGAAATTATTGAAGATACCAGCCAAGATTATCAAGTTCAAAGAATTCCCCAATATGCTCTAGATTTGGCCACTGTTTTCCATCAATTTTACAGAGATTGTAAAGTTCTTACAGAGGACGGGCCTCTGAAAGAAGCTCGTTTATCCCTGATTTTAGCTACAAAAACAATATTAAAAAATACTTTAGATTTAATGGGAATTTCTGCCCCAGAAAGAATGTAATATGAATTTAAATTTTCCGAAAATTGAAGAAAAAATATTAAAATTCTGGCAAAAGAATAAGATTTTTGAGAAGCTTCGGGAAAAAAATAAAAATAAAAAGCTGTGGTCTTTTTTAGATGGACCGATAACTGCTAACAATCCTATGGGAGTCCATCATGCCTGGGGAAGAACTTACAAAGATGTCTTTCAAAGATACAAAGCTTTTCAAGGTTTTGATCAGCGATTTCAGAACGGTTTTGATTGTCAGGGGCTTTGGGTTGAAGTGGAGGTGGAAAAAGAGCTCGGCTTTAAAACGAAAAAAGATATTGAAGAATATGGCGTAGCTAAATTTGTCGAGAAATGTAAAGAGCGGGTTAGAAAATATTCTAAAATCCAAACAGAGCAGTCGATCCGACTGGGTCAGTGGATGGATTGGGAGAACTCCTATTATACAATGTCAGATGAAAATAACTATGCTATTTGGTATTTCCTGAAAAAATGTTGGCAGAAAGGATTATTGTATAAAGGGAGAGATAGCGTTCCTTGGTGCCCGAGATGTGAAACGGCAATTTCCCAACACGAGATTCTCCAAGAAGAATATCGTCTTTTAACTCACAAATCTGTAATGGTTAAATTCCCTACCAAAGAGGGTGTTTATCTCTTAGCATGGACAACAACTCCTTGGTCCATCCCTGGCACCATTGCCTTAATGGTTAATCCAAATTTTGACTATGTTAAAGTTAGACAGAAAAATGACGAATACATTTTAGTTAAAGAAAGACTTTCGATGCTGAAAGGGAATTACGAAGTTATTGAGAAATTTAAAGGCGAAAAAATAATTGGTACTACTTTTATTCATCCTTACCAGAATTTTTCTGTCTTAAAGAGTCAAAAGTTTCCCGTAATTCCTTCTGAAGAATTCGTAACCATTGATATTGGGACTGGAATCGTTACCAATAACCCTGGTGTTGGTCATGAGGATTATCTTGCGGCTAAAAAGGTTAATCTTGAGCCAATCGAATCAATCGATAGTTCTGCTAAATTTCTTGATGGTTATTCATGGCTTGCGGGTAAAAATGCCAAGGATGAAAAAGTTACTGATGAGATCCTTGCGGATTTAGAAAAGAGAAATTTTGTTTATGACATTTCTGACTTTAGTCATCGTTATCCTATCTGTTGGCGTTGCAAAACAGAGCTTGTTTTCAGACTGGTTGATGAGTGGTATATTTCAATGGGAAAATTAAGAAAACCATTAATGGAAATAGCTAAAAAGATAAGGTGGATTCCCTCTTTTGGGTTGGAAAGAGAACTGGATTGGTTAAATAATATGCAAGACTGGCTTATTTCAAAAAAAAGATATTGGGGTCTCTCTCTGCCGATTTATGAGTGTTCCTGCGGTAATTTTGAAGTGATTGGTTCAAAAGAAGAACTAAAAGAAAGGGCAGTTGAAGGTTGGGAAGAGCTTGAGAATCATTCTCCCCATCGGCCATGGGTGGACAAGGTAAAGATTAAATGCTCAAAATGTGGGAAATTAGTTTCCAGGATATCTGACGTTGGAAATCCCTGGCTTGATGCCGGAATTGTTTCCTTTTCCACCATGGGTTATTTCATTGACAGAGAATACTGGAAATTATGGTTTCCAGCTGAATTGATTTGCGAGTCGTTTCCTGGACAGTTCAAAAATTGGTTTTATTCTTTGATAGTAATGAGTACGGTTTTAGAAAATACTAAGCCTGCCAAAACAATTTTTGGTTATGCTTCTGTCCGTGACGAAAAAGGCGAAGAGATGCACAAATCCAAAGGAAATGCTATTTGGTTTGATGAGGCAGTAGAGAAAATCGGGGCGGATCCGATGCGCTGGATGTATGTAAAGCAGAACCCCGTTTATAATTTAAAATTCGGCTGGAAGGCCGGTGAAGAAATCAAAAGAAAGCTTTTGATTTTTTGGAACAGCTTTGTTTTTTTCCAAACATATGTGGATAAAAATGAACTTCCTGAAAATTTATTCTCGCCAAAAGCCAACAGTATTTTAGATACGTGGATTATTTCCCGCTTCAATAATTTAGTCAGTAAAGTAACCAGAAACTTGGACAGATATAATGTTGCAGCAGCTAGTTTAGCCATTGAAAAGTTTTTTATAGACGATCTTTCACTCTGGTATATTAGAAGGTCTCGCCAGAAATTTCAAAAACCAAGAAACAAAGAAGAGAAAAAGAAAGCAGCAGAAACGCTTTATTACCTAATTTTAAATTTAACAAAACTTATTGCGCCGATGATGCCATTTCTGACCGAGGAGATTTACCAGAATTTAAAATTGAAAAATATGCCAGAATCGGTTCATTTGGAAAATTGGCCAAAAGCAGATAAAGAACTGATTAGTCAGGAATTAGAGGAAAAGATGAAAAAAATTAGAGAAGTTGTTTCTTTAGCTTTAGCAGAAAGGGCAAAAGCTGGAATTAAAGTTAGACAACCCCTTGGTGAATTACAGATTACTAATTACGAATTAAAAAGAGAAAAAGAATTATTGGAGCTAATCAAAGATGAGGTTAATATAAAAGAAATTAGTTTTGGAAAAACCTTGAAATTAGATACTAAAATTACTCCGGGGCTGAAAGAAGAAGGAATGATTAGGGAAGTGATTCGTCAGATTCAGGAAATGAGAAAAAGAGCTAAACTAAAACCGAAAGATAAAATTTTAGTTCAATATTTTGGCGAGCCAAAATTAAATGAGATTTTAGAAAAGAATAAAAAAATTATTCTAAAAGAAACTAAAGCTAAAGATTTTCTTTTGAAAGAAAAAACGGAAGAAATTTTTATTTTTGAAAAAGAGACAAAGGTCGACCAAGAAAAATTATATTTAGCGATTAAGAAAATAAAGTAAAAGATGCCTTACCTTGAGAAAAAACAAGTAGCCCCTCAGAGCAGATTCCAAAAACCTTTAAAACCTGTAGCTGTTCCAAAAACGGTGGATAAAGGAGCCTTTGTTAAAAAGGGTTGGCTCAGTAGACTAGAAGCTGTCCAATGGATGATGGAACAACCCGATCTTTATAAGATTTACCCTAAAAAGCCGGGCGAATCGGATTGGCAGAGAGCCAGAAGGGCGGTAGAAGATATATTTCCGACAAAACCAGTCGGTGCCTATGTTGAAAAAACGGGGAAATTTGAACTGCAAAGGCGAAGAAGAGAATTAGATAGAGAACAAAGAATCTCGGCCCCCGCGAAGAAAAAATTTACAACTAAACGTCTTGGTCTTTTTGATAAATTCACAGGAAAATAGAAATTAATGTTCGTTCATTATCGAACCACAGGTTTAATTTTTAAAAAAGATGACCGAGGTGAAACCGACCAGCTCTTTACAATCTATACAAAAGATTTCGGTAAATTAGAGATTTTAGGAAAGGCAGTAAGAAAAATCTCCTCAAAGTTGAGGTCGGGAGCGGAGCTCTTTTATTTATCAGAAATTGAATTTATTCAGGGGAAAGCCCATAAAACTTTAACCGATGCTATTTTAATCAAGAAATTCAGCAATTTGAGAAAAGATTTAAAAACGCTATCTGTTGCCTATAAAATTTCTGGAATCTTAGATAATTTAATAAAGGGCCAGGAACCCGACGAAAAAATCTGGCAACTGATACTGGAAGTTTTCAAAAAATTGGACACCTTACACCTTACACCTTTTACCTTATACCTCATCTATTATTATTTTCTTTGGAACCTCTTTTCTATTTTAGGTTATCAGCCAGAACTCTATAATTGTGCTTTGTGCCAAAAGAGACTCAGACCTGAAAAACTCTATTTTAGCCAGGGAGAGGGAGGAGTAATTTGTCAAAATTGTTTCAAGGGTGCTAAACAAGCGAGCGAGATTGAGCCAGAAATAATAAAAATACTGAGGCTTATTTTAAAGAGGAATTGGCAAATTTTGTCGAAATTAAAAATTGAGCTAAAATATATGAAACCGTTAGAGTTAATTTCAGGAAATTATCTTTCTTCCATAAAAGAAAAGTATTCGTAAATTCGTTTATTCGTAATCGATTCGTTATTCATCGAGATAAATTGAAAATTTATCGAGATGTGAGATGAAAATTTTGATTTTCATCGAACGTTGATTTATGAAAAAGAAATTCATCATCTTCTTAATTCTTTTAGCTGCTCTGGTGGGTGCAGTAGGTTTCTATCAGTGGCAGAGAAATCTTTATTCAAAGGAAGTTTTAAAATTGGAGATTTTAGGTCCGGCCGAGGTCAATTTCGCTCAGGAAGTGGAATACATTGTTAAATATAAAAATAATGGGAATTTTCGTTTGGAGAATCCGGAACTTATTTTTGAACCGCCGGAAACTTCTATCCGGGATGAAAAAATTTTGGGCAGGCAGGTTTATGGAAAAGACCAATTAGGAGAAGCGATTTATCCTGGCGAAGAAAAAACTTTCCCTTTTAAAATGAAAATATTAGGTAAGGAGGGTGAGACAAAAATCGTCAAGGCTTCTTTAACCTATCAGCCAAAAAATCTAAAAGCAAAATATGAGTCATCAACCACTTTTACCACCACTATTAAATCCGTTCCTCTTACCTTTGAACTTGATTTACCCACCAAAATTGAGTCAGGAAAGGATTTTAGATTGATGATAAATTATTTCTCAAACGTAGATTATCTCCTCACTGATTTAAGGGTCCAGGCGGATTATCCTTCCGGCTTTGAATTTGTTGAGTCTTCGCCAAAGTCTATTGAAAAAAACGAATGGGAAATTCCGGTTTTGAATAAATCTCAGGGAGGAAGGATTGAGGTTTCGGGTCGTCTTTCGGGAGAAGTTGGCGAGGCGAGAGTTTTTCGGGCAAAACTGGGGATTTGGAAAGAGGGAGAATTTATTTTATTGAAAGAGGCAGAGAAAGGAGTAGAAATTATAAAACCCTCAATTTACCTGCGCCAGGAAATTAATGGAAATCCAAAATACGTTGCTCTGCCTGGCGACTGGCTCCATTATGAAATTTATTTTAAAAACATTGGAGACGATGACTTAAATGATTTATTTATGGTCTGCAAACTTACAGGTGAGGCATTTGATTTCCAGACGATAAAATCGGATTTGGGGCAATCTGAGCCCGGGGATAATTCAGTTATTTTTGACTGGCGCAAAGTGTCCAGACTCCAATATTTAGCTCCGACCGAAGAAGGAAAAGCGGATTTCTGGATAAAGTTAAAAGATGATTTGGGGAACGTGAAAAATCCAGTTTTAAGCAACAATGTTTTTATTTCCCAGGTCGAGGAAGAATTTGTGACTAAAATTAGTTCAAAAATAGAAATAGTCCAAAAAGGATATTTCCAGGACGAAGTTTTTGGTAACCAAGGTCCTATTCCGCCCAAAGTCGGCGAAAAAACTACTTATACTATAATCTGGCTGGTTAAAAATTATTATTCTGACATTAAAGATGTAAAGGTAAAAGCAACTCTGCCTCCCCAAGTGATTTTAACTGGAAAAATTTTTCCTGAGGAAGAGTTAGCAAAATTTACCTTTGATTCTCAGTCAAGAGAAATTGTTTGGTCGGTAGGAGATTTAGAAAGAGGCAAGGGTGTTTTGACTCCTGGTCCTAATATTTCTTTTCAGGTTGAGTTCACGCCCGATGAGACACAAAGAGGTAAAACTCCAGAAATTATTGGTCAGGCTAAAATTACTGGAGAAGATAGTTGGACAGAGATGACCTTACAATCTACTGCCCAGGCTCTAAATACCACTTTACCCGACGACCCAACCATAACTGAGGAAATGGGTCGAGTTCAGTAATATGAAAGACTTAATGTCAAAAATTGTATCACTTTGTAAAAGGAGAGGGTTTATTTTTCCTTCTTCTGGAATTTACGGCGGCTTTGGTTCTGGTTATGATTTTGGACCCTTGGGAGTGGAAATGAAAAATAATATCAAAAAGGCTTGGTGGGATGAAATGACAAAATTTCATGAAAATATTATGGGATTGGATGCCGCAATTTTAATGTCGCCCAAGGTCTGGCAAGCTTCTGGACACCTGAGCGCTGGATTTGCCGATGAGTTGGTTGAATGTAAAGGGTGTCATAAAAGATTTAGGGCTAATGAAATAAAGGGTAAAAAATGTCCAGAATGTAATGGGGAATTAATGGAGCCACGAAAATTTAATTTAATGATGAAAACCTTTGTCGGACCAGTGGAAGATGAAGCGGCTGTTACTTATCTGAGAGCCGAAACCTGTCAGGGAATTTATATGAATTTTGAGAATGTTTTAAACTCAATGAGGTTGAAAATCCCCTTCGGGGTAGCCCAAATTGGAAAAGCTTTTAGAAATGAAATTACTCCAAAGGATTTTATTTATCGAATCAGAGAATTTGAACAAATGGAGATGCAGTGGTTTTGCCACCCAAAAGATGCCGGAAAATATTTTGATTATTGGTTAAATGAAAGAATAAATTGGTATTTAAAATTAGGAATTAAAAAGGAAAATCTAAGAATTAGGGAAATTCCAGAAAAAGAAAGAGCCCATTATGCAAAAAGGCAAATTGACATAGAATATAAATTTCCTTTTGGTTGGCATGAAATTGAAGGAATTCACAATCGTGGCGACTGGGATTTATCTAATCACTCAAAATATTCTGGTCAGGATTTAAGGTATTATGATGAGGAAACCAAAGAAAAGTATTTTCCCCATATTGTTGAAACTTCGGTTGGGGTGGAAAGATCTCTTTTTGCTTTTTTATGCGATGCCTATCAAGAAATTGCTGGTGGGAGAACAAAAACCACCAAAGCGACCAAAGAAGTCGAAATTTTATTAAAATTGGATAAAAAAATTGCGCCAATTAAAATTGCGGTTTTGCCTTTGGTCAGGAACAAACCCGAATTGGTCAAAAAAGCAAAAGAAGTTTATCAATTGTTAAAACCCCATTTTGTTTGTCAATACGATGAGCTTGGTTCAATCGGCCGAAGGTATCGAAGACAAGACGAAATTGCTACCATTTTCTGTTTAACTGTGGATTTTGAAAGCTTAAAACAAGATGATTTAACCATTCGTGATCGCGACACAATGAAACAAGAGAGAGTGAAAATTGAAAATTTAGTCAAAGTTTTGGAGAAGAAGTTAAAAGAGTAAGCGAAAATGTTCAATGAACCTTTGATTCATTTCAATCTTCAATAAATCTTCGATTTATTTCGATGTTTAAAAAAACCACTTTGAAAAATGGTCTCAGAATTATTACTGTTCCAATGGAAAGCACTCAGGCGGTGACAGTTTTGGTTTTGGTTGGGACCGGTTCAAAATATGAGAAAAAAGAAATCAATGGAATTTCTCACTTTTTAGAACACATGTATTTTAAAGGAACAAAAAAAAGACCATCAACGATAGCAGTGGCTGAAACCTTAGATAAAGTAGGAGGAATTTACAACGCCTTCACTTCGGAAGAATACACAGGTTATTTTGCTAAAGTAGCTGTTTCTCATGCGGAGCTGGCTTTGAATTGGGTCTCAGATATTTTTTTGAATTCAACTTTACCTAAGGAAGAAATCGAAAAGGAAAAAGGAGTTATTATTGAAGAAATTAACATGAGGCAGGACCATCCCATTGAATATGTTCAAATTCTCTGGTCAAAATTATTATACGGAGATCAGCCAGCCGGTTGGGATATTGCCGGAACAAAAGAAAGTGTTGCTACAATCAACCGAGAAAAATTGATTGATTATATAAAAAACCAATACATTGCCTCAAACACAATAATTTGTCTGGCTGGGAAAATAGAGGAAGATTTAGCGATTCAAAAAGTAAAAAAATATTTTTCAAAAATAAAAACAAAAAAACCAATGGAAAAACCTAAGGTTATTGAGGAGCAACTCAAACCTAATTTACTTTTACATTCAAGACAAACCGATCAAACCCATTTATGTTTGGGAGTAAGGGCTTTTAATCTTTTCTACCCCCAAAGATATGCCCAAGAATTGTTAGCCATCATTCTTGGAGGGATGATGAGTTCGAGGTTGTTCGAAGAAGTGAGATCTAAATTGGGAATTGCCTATTACATAAGCACGAGTAATACAGCTGACCCTGACACCGGCTTTCTTTTCACCCAGGCCGGCCTGGATAACAAAAATGTGGAGAAGGGAATTTCAACTATTTTGAAAGAATACAAAAAAATTTCACAAAAGGAAATTCCTCAAAAAGAATTAAAAAAAGCCAAAGATTACTTAAAGGGGAAGACAACTCTTTTGTTGGAATCTTCCGATGCCACATCTTCTTTTTATGCCGGTCAAGAGCTCTTGGAAAAGAAAATTTTGGCTCCAAAAGAAATTTTCAAAAAAATTGACCGGGTTACTGTAAATGATATTCTAAAAGTAGCCAAAGATATTTTTCAACCCAAAAAATTAAATTTAGCCCTGATTGGTCCATTTAAGGAAAAAGAAAAATTTGAAAAATTATTAAAATTTTAAAATAAGCATTAATCAGCTTTAAATCAACATTTATCAGCGTTCAAAACTATGTTCCCGCTGATTTATGTGGATACTGCTGATTTATGCTGATATCCAATAATGAACCAAGACAAAGTTTTAGATATTTCCTGGTGGACGATTTTGAAAATCGGCATAGGTATTATTGGATTTTATATTCTCTATTTAATTAGAGACATTTTGATCTGGTTTATCTTTGCTTTAATCATTTCTATTTTATTCAATCCAGCAATTGATTTTTTACAAAAAAAGAAAATTCCTCGAGTTTTGGCTACGATTTTAATCTATTTTCTCATTTTTGGAATTTTAGGCTTTTCGATTTATTTAATTGCCCCGGCTTTTACTTCTGAAATTCAACAATTTACCCAGCTTTTTTCTCAATATTTCGAAAAATTAACTCCGACTTTGAAGCAATTAGGTATTGGAGCTTTTAAAAACCTCGAGAGTTTTACTCTTACTTTTCAAGAATGGTTAAAGAGTGCTTCGGCTAATATTTTTTCAGCCATAGCTGCCATTTTTGGAGGAATTTTCGCTGCTCTTTCCGTTCTCGCTATTTCCCTTTTTATTTCACTTGAAGAAAAAGGAATAGAAAAAGCAATATTATTCTTTACTCCAAAAAAATATGAAGCTCAGGTCTTAACTCTTTTTGAAAAGAGCCAAGAAAAAGTTGCTGGTTGGTTTGAGGCGAGGATTTTATGTTGTCTTTTTGTTGGTTTAATGACTTTTACTGCTCTTAAATTATTTAATATCAACTATGCTTCCTCTCTTAGTTTATTTGCCGGAGTAATAGATATCATTCCCATTCTGGGTCCGATTTTCGCCGGCCTAATTATTACAATTTTAGCCGCTCTCGACTCCCCTTTAAAAGCCCTCTTTATCTTAATTGTCTTTATATTAATTCAACAAATAGAAGGAAGTCTTTTAAGCCCCATTTTAACAAAAAAATTTATTGGGTTGCCGCCGGTCTTAGTCTTAGTAGCGGTATTAATTGGAGGGAAGTTATGGGGAATTTTAGGAGCAATTTTAGCTATTCCACTTTTCGGAATCCTATTTGAATTTTTAAGAGATTTTCTGAAGAAAAGAAAAGAATCTATTCCTTCTCCAGAAACTGGGCCCTCGAAAAAAACAATAGTTTGGTAAAATGGCCACCCTTTACATTATTGCCACTCCCATTGGGAATTTAGAGGATTTTTCTTTTCGCGCCTCCCGTATTCTTAAGGAGGTTGATTTGATTTTATGCGAAGATACCAGAGTAACAAAAAAGTTGTTAGATCATTATCAGGTAAAAACTCCAACTTTAAGTTATCATCAACATTCGAAACTTCAGAAAATCGATTATATTCTTTCGCTTTTAAAACAGGGAAAAAACTTAGCTCTTGTTTCCGATGCCGGAACTCCGGGGATCTCAGACCCCGGTAACAAATTAATCAACCTTATTACGCGGCCGGGTCGCGTAGTGAAAATTATACCGATTCCGGGACCCTCGGCAGTTACTGCCGCAGCTAGTATTTCTGGTTTTCCAATGGATAAATTTATTTTTATGGGATTTCCGCCGACTAAAAGAAAGAGAAAAAAATTTTTTGAAGAGATAGCAAACTCAAAATATCCAGTGATTTTCTATGAATCCCCCTACCGAATAATAAAAACCCTAAAAGATTTACAATTAACAATTAGCAATCAACAATTAACAATAAATATTGTCGTTTGTCGCGAATTAACCAAAAAGTTTGAAACAATCAATCGAGGAAGTATAGAGGAAGTGATTTGGGAGATTGAAAAAGATATGATTAAAGGAGAATTTGTGGTAATAGTTAAAAAAGAAGAGCAAGATTAAATTAGAAAAATGACTAAAAATAAAAAATTTTACATAACTACAAGTATTGCTTATACGAACACGCCGCCACACATCGGCTACGCTTTGGAATTGATTCAAGCCGATGTTTTAGCTAGATACCACCGGATTTTAGGAAAGAAAGTGTTTTTTTTGACCGGGACCGATGAGCATGGTCAGAAGGTAGTGAAAGCGGCCGAAGAAGCTGAAAAAGAACCAAAAGAATTTACTGATAAAATTACGGCTAGGTTTAAATTATTAACAAAGGTTTTAAATTTATCAAATACTGACTTTATTAGAACAACCGACGAGAAACGGCACTGGCCAGTAGCTAGAGAGGTTTGGTTAAAGCTTAAAGAAAATGGCGATATTTATAAAAAGAATTATAAAGGGCTTTATTGTGTGGGATGCGAAGCATTCATTACCAAAAAAGATTTAATTAATGGAAAGTGCAAAATTCATCAAAAAGAGCCAGAAGTGGTAGAAGAAGAAAATTATTTTTTCAGACTTTCTAAATATTCAAAACAAATAAAAGAAATTATTAAAAAAGACAATGTAAAAATAATTCCAGAGGAAAGAAAAAACGAGATGTTAAACTTTGTAAGCCAAGGGTTGGAAGATGTCAGTTTTTCGAGGCCACGGAAAGATTTAAAATGGGGGATACCTGTACCTGACGACAATTCCCAAACCATATATGTTTGGGCAGATGCTCTTATTAATTATATTTCAGCTTTAGACTATCCTAACGGAGAAAATTTTAAAAAATACTGGCCAGCCGACGTTCATTGTCTAGGAAAAGATATTTTGAGATTTCACTCCACAATTTGGCTCGGGATGCTTTTGTCTTTGGGGCTGGAATTGCCAAAAAACATTTTTGTTCATGGTTTTATAACCTCGAATGGTCAGAAAATGTCAAAGTCTCTTGGAAACGTTATTGATCCTTTTGAGTTAGTTAAAAAATATGGTACCGATGCTGTTCGTTATTTTCTTTTGAGGGAAATTACGCCAACTGAAGATGGCGATTTTACTTATGAAAAGTTTGAAGCGAGATATAATTCGGATTTAGCCAGTGGGTTGGGGAATCTTGTTGCTCGAGTATTAACCCTCGCAACTAAATTAAAAA
>Ga0210058_1003683_pt1 | contig 11707 bp, 5 predicted proteins | sample CryGeymeta201511_FD_183979 | JGI IMG/M metagenome (GOLD analysis project Ga0210058, IMG submission 183979) | Groundwater microbial communities from Crystal Geyser aquifers in Utah, USA - Crystal Geyser metaG 2015-11 (SPAdes) (version 2) | ecosystem: Environmental > Aquatic > Deep subsurface >...
TATCGGGCGTTATTTAGCGCCGAATTTTACGGATTACATCTGGGGCGGAGAAATAAGATAAACGCCGATTTTCACCATTAAATAAAAGCGTCATGAATCCAAAAAAAATTAAAATTATCTTATCTATACCATTAGCCCTGTTTTTTATAGCCAATCTTTTTTATTATCCTCTCCCCGCAAAAGCCAAAGAAGTTTGCAAATGGTATAAAGCACACGACTGCACTGGGCTTGGCACGCAATTCTTTATTAACAAAGCAGAAGAAAAGTGCGGTATAACTAAGCCCGATGAAGGCGACCCTCTTCATTTAGATTACTATTCATGTTGCTGCAAAACTGTAACGCCCAGTGGAATTAACGACACCATGCCAAAACTAAATATACCAGATATTGACTTACAAATAGATATACCCGGACTTAATTTAACTAAAGGCGCTGATATACTTGCAAACTGCGAAAAAGACGAAAAGGGTAATCCTATTAGATGTTCATTCCCTTGGATTGGCGAATATATTGCCGGAATTTATAAATATGCCATTGGCATTGTTGGTATTTTAGCAGCCGTTGTTTTAATGATTGGCGGAGTTATCTGGATTACGGCTGGCGGCAGCGCTACTATGATCAGCGAAGCCAAAGCCTGGATCGGCGCTAGCCTAAGCGGTTTGGTAATTGCCCTTTGCTCTTATACAATTCTTTATTATGTCAATCCCAGTTTGGTAAATTTTAATCCACTGGGAATAAAAATTGTTGAAAAAATACTTCTGTCGGAACAATTAATCGATCAGAGTAATTTCAAATCTGGCATTTTAGCAAATCAATATAAGGCTATGGATTGTAAAAATCTAAAAGAAGGCGATAAGGATAATTTTTTTATCACAAGTTATTGTAAACCTTTACGAAGCGAATTTAGCAGCGATGGTGCGTTTCTTTGCGCAGTTGCTTTAAATTGTTGGTGTCCAAACAATAATAAAAGAGATACATCTAAAACGTGCTCTGGAAGCGTTGAGCCATGGAATCCTTGTTTATCATTCGAAGGTGATTATTGCGACAAAACTAAATCCGGCTCCACGCCAACTGTAGGAACAATTGCCGCTGATATAAGTTGTTTCCCTTTTGGATCAATTATTGCTATCAATGGTAAAGATTATACTGTAAAAGATACCGGCAGCGCCATTAAAGGCAAGAGGATAGATATATGGTCAGAGGGCTGTAAAAACTTGCCGATGACTGGCGTTGCTAATGTAACTATTAAATCAAAATAAATGCTTTACTTTACCAAATACGCCAAGCCCAATACCAACAAAAACAAATGGAAAAAAATTATTGATTTCACTAAAATTAATAAAGGCGGAGTTAATATTAATGAAATATTGTTAAAATTATAGATAAATTTCTGGATTCCTCCCGAAAACATTCGGGGGGAATGACGAAAAATCTATGCTTTACTTTACCAAATACGCCAATGAAAAGTTTGATATCTTAAACAAGCATAAGGTTTATTTTACGCGAGAGCAGATTGAAAATACGGTGAGCGCGCCGGACAAAATTGGCAAAAAAAGCAGCTATCTAACCGCCGAAAAAGAAGGAGTAAAGGTGATTTATAAAAAAGAAGAAGATGTTTTAAAAATAATTACGTTTTTTCCAATAAAATAACCACACTCTGTCATTGCGAGGAAGTTGCGAAGCGAAGCGTAGCAACTGACGAAGCAATCTCACTAACTACAAACTACCTCCCAAATTTTACTATAAAGTGAATATTTTCCCTGCATATCCGTTCGTGAGATTGCTTCGTCTCCGCCAGCTGGCGGATCCTCGCAATGACAGAAAAAATGTTATGCATTACGATCCGGAAGCCAATATAATGAGCTGGGAAATCTCCAAAAGTCCGATCAGCCACGCGGTTGAATTTGGCAATTTTATTATTCACCTCTCCCAAGCGCGCCAGCCAGTTTTAATAGAAATCCTTAACGCCTCTAAATTTGTCGGCCAAGTTGATAAAACAAAACTTACAGATTTTAAAAAACAGATCGCTGAAGCGAACTGAATAATAATATCTAATTTCTAATTCCTAATTTCTAATAAAATTCCTAATGCCAAATGACAGAATTAACTAATCATTTATTATTTCAGTCATTGAACATTGGACATTAATTAGAAATTAGAAATTGAAAATTAGAAATTAACAGATTTAAATAAAATAGAATATGAATAATATAATTACGGCAAAAAAAGCTTAGCATGCTAAGATAACGCTCCTCTCCCCCGGCCATCGGGCTTGCGCCGGCTGTAGTCAAATAATTGCCGCCAGAATAGTGGCTGACACGCTGGGTCCAAACACTATTATTACCAACGCCACTGGCTGTCTGGAAGTCACTACTACGCCTTATCCTGAGTCCAGCTGGGGCCTGCCTTGGATTCACTCGCTTTTTGAAAACGCCGCCGCTATCGCCTCTGGCATTCAAGCGGCACTAAATTACAAATCGAAAATCGAAAATCGAAAATCGAAAATCTCTGTGGTTGCCCAAGGCGGCGACGGCGCGACTTTTGATATTGGTCTTGGCCTGATTAGCGGCATGTGGGCTAGAAACGAAAATATTCTTTATGTCTGCTATGATAATGAAGGCTATATGAATACCGGCGCCCAGGCTAGCGCCGCTACTGCTTGGGGCGCTAATACCACTACCACGCCGGTTGGAAGAATAAAGCGACATTCCGAAATGTCGCCTTCTCTTGACGCTATTGGCTCGCATCTGTTAAAAAAAGATATGATTGCCATTGCTTTGGCCCATGGCCTAAAATATGTTGCCCAGACAACAGCTGGTTATCCTTTGGATATCACCGCTAAGATAAATAAGGCCAAAGAAATTAACGGCCCGTCTTATATTCAAATACTTGTGCCCTGCATTCCGGGCTGGAAAATTGAACCAAACCAAACTATTAATCTGGCCAAATTAGCTGGCTTAACTGGTCATTACCCTTTGCTTGAATATATTGACGGCAAACTAACTAAAGCGCAAAAAATCAGCCAGCCCCAAATACCGGTTCTAGAATATCTTAAGCCGCAAGGAAGATTTAAACATTTATTTAAAAACGATGTTGGCAAGAAGCAGCTTGAATTCATCCAAAAATTAGCTGATGAAAATATCAAAAAATATAACTTAAAATAGTCTGAACCACTGATGCACACTGAAAAATACTGAAGACACTGAAAAATAACTTTTTTAATGGGACTGTCGCCGAATGCTCTTTTGAGCATAAATTTTCACAATTTTGAGGAAATTTTTTATAAAATCTTTGAGGCAATATAGTAATATTGGCGAAAATATTTTAGAAAAAATTTACCGAAATTTGGAAATTTAAGCCAAATATGGCATTCGGCGACAGTCCCTTAATAAGCTAAAATATTAAAATCATTAATAACGCTGAATTTTATTATCATGTGAAATTCAGTGTAATCACGTGTTAATCATGTTGTGGTTCAGACTATTAGCAAATAAAAAAGCATTATAGCTTGCGCCATAATGCTTTTTATTTTTTATAATAATATCATGTGAAATTCAGTGTAATCACGTGTAAATTCAGTGGTTCTGGCTATTTAGCCACAAACCCAGTACCGGCAGGAATCGGCCGGCCGATGATGACATTTTCTTTCAAACCTTCCAGATGATCAACCTTGCCAGTAACAGCCGCCTCAATCAAAACCCGGGCAGTTTCTTGGAACGAAGCAGCCGACAAAAAGCTATTGGTAGTTAATGACGACTTAGTAATACCGAGTAAAAGCTGTTCGCCTTGGGCTATTTTTTTGCCTTGCTTTTTGATTTCGCTATTAGTCCGGTCAAAAACCGCTTTTTCCACAATCTCACCCGGCAGTAAATCAGTCTCGCCAGCATCTTGAATATAAACTCGGGAAAACATTTGGCGGGCAATTAATTCTATATGTTTATCATTTAAGGGCTGGCCCTGCGAAGAGTAAACATATTGAATTTCTTTAATAATGTACTTCTGTGTATCTAATTTGCCACGTAATTTGTATAGTTGCTGTAAATCCAAGCTGCCTTCGGTTAACTGATCGCCAATTTTTACCTCATCGCCGTCTTTAACCCAAATACCAAAACCTTTAGGTATAATATATTCCCTGAACTTTTCTGTGGTCACAGCAATTTTGATTAGCTTATCTTCTAATTGGACTATTCCGCCCCTTTTGACTTTGAAGATTTTCTTGCCCATGGAAAATAAATCAACGTTTCTAGCTATTTCCTGGCCGGTTTTGACCAAAATTTTTATTTCTTTCTTTTTGCCTTTACCTTTAGCTAAAGTCTGGCCAGCTAAAACAGCTTCTTTGATTGCTTCAGCAAAATAATACTTATCAACTTCTGTTCCTTGATAATAAATTCTTAATATCTTTGTTTGCGGGTTAGAAACGATCATATCGCCCAGCTCACTAGCAATAGTCCTTTGGCTGGTTTCAATTTTAACTCTGCCGGCCACATCAGCAATAAAAGCCCTTCTTTTAGGCGGCCGGGATTCAAAAATCTCTTCCACCCTCGGCAGACCCTGGGTAATATCTTCCTGGCCAGCCACACCGCCAGTATGGAAAGTTCTCATAGTCAACTGGGTGCCTGGTTCGCCGATTGATTGCGCCGCAATAATGCCTACGGCTGTGCCTAATTTTACCGGCTTATTATAGGCCAAGTCATAACCATAACACTTAGAACAAACTCCGCGATTAAGCTTGCAATTTAAAATTGATCGGATGACTGCTTCTTTTATTTCTTCTTTGCTTATTTTTTCAGCAATTTCCTCGGTAATTAGTTCGCCCGACTTAATTACTGTCTTGCCTCGGCTATTCTTTAAGTCGCTAGCTAAATAACGGCCGGTCATTCTCTTGACTATGGTTTCACTCATTTCTTCACTTTCAGCTTTAGTAATTAATAAACCTTCTTTGTCGCCGCAATCATCTTGGACTACTACCACATCCTGGGCAACATCAACTAAGCGACGGGTTAAATAACCGGCGTTAGAAGTACGCAAAGCTGTATCAGACAAGCCTTTGCGCACGCCATGAGTAGCAATAAAATATTCCAAAACGCTAAAACCTTTTTTAAAGTTGCCTTTAACCGGTAATTCAATAATTGCGCCACTAGGCGAAGTAACCAATCCTTTCATACCTAAAATTTGGGTTAATTGAGCCCAGCTGCCGCGCGCGCCTGATTCAATCATTGAATAAACCGGACCGTCTTGGGGCAACCCCTGGCGGCAAACTTCGGTTATCCGTTCTTTAACATTGGTCCACAATTCAATAATTTTACTATAGCGCTCGCTCTCGGTTAGCAGTCCATCATTATATTGCTCCTGAATTGCCTCTGCTTCTTTAAGCGCTTCAGCAACTAATTCTTCTTTAACTTTCAGTTCCGGCAAATCTTCTATTCCCCAAGACAGGCCGCTCTGGGTAATATATTCAAAGCCCCGGCTTTTTAGTTGATCCAATAATTCAATGGTGCGCTTTTCGCCATAAAGCCGAAAACATTTTTTAACTAGAGACTTTAGCTTACCTTTACCAACAACTTCATTAACATATTGCAATTTAGCAGGCAAAATTTCATTAAACAAAATCCGGCCGATAGTGGTTCTAATAATTTTTTTGTTTAGCTTAACTTTTATTGGCTGCTGCAATTTTATTTGCTTTAATAAATAAGCTAATTTGGCGTCCTCTAGCCCGTAAAAACATCTTATCTTGTTTTCATTAACTTCCTGACTGCTATCTGCCGTAGTCATATAAAAAACTCCCCAGACAATATCCTGATTAGGCGCTACTACTGGATCTCCTGTTGCTGGCTTTAAAAGATTATGGCGGGAAAGCATAATATCGCGCGCTTCAGTAATCGCTTCTTCAGTTAGCGGAACATGAACAGCCATTTGGTCTCCGTCAAAATCAGCGTTAAAAGCCGTACAAACTAAAGGGTGAATCTGAATAGCTAAACCTTCAATCAAAATTGGCTTAAAGGCTTGGATGCCTAAACGATGCAAAGTCGGTGCGCGGTTAAGTAAGACATAAGCTTTTTTAATAATCTCTTCCAAAATATCCCAGACTTCTTCCCGGCCAGTTTCAATAAAGCGAGAAGCGCTCCTAACATTGTGGACGATTTCTTTATTAATTAACCGGCTAATAATAAACGGCTTAAATAACTCTAGTGCCATCCGTTTAGGCAAGCCGCATTGATCCAATTTTAAATTAGGATTAACTACAATGACGCTACGGCCGGAGTAATCAATTCTTTTGCCTAATAAATTCTGGCGAAAGCGGCCCTGCTTGCCCTTGAGTGAATCGGCCAGTGATTTAAGCATTCTCTTCTGGCCAGTGGAGGCAACGACAGTTTTACCATGCCTGATAGAATTATCAATTAAAGCATCAACCGCTTCCTGCAGCATTCTTTTTTCATTGCGGCAAATTACTTCTGGCGCGTTAAGGTCAATTAATTGGCGCAAACGATTATTGCGGTTAATAATGCGCCGATATAAATCATTAAGATCAGAGGTGGCAAAACGGCCGCCGTCCAAAGGAACCATTGGCCTTAAGTCTGGCGGAATCACCGGAACTATTGTTAGCACCATCCATTCGGGCCTGATATTATTAGCGCGTAAACTTTTAAGTAATTTTAAACGTCTAACTAATTTGTCCTTTTTAGAATCAATCGCTTCAGTTAACTCATTTTCCAGTTCAATAATTAACTTATCTAAATTAATTTTTTCCAAAAGTCTTCTGACGCCATCTGCTCCAATATCCGCTGTAAAAATATGGCCATATTTTAAACTCAAATTTTGGTAAGTGCTTTCGGAAATAATAGTTAAGGGCTTTAATTCCTTTAGTTCCTTCTGGGCTTGCTCAAAAGCTTGATCAAGATTATTTAGCTTGTCATTTTTAATATTGTCTAAAGCGCCTATTTCTCGCCTAATTATTTCCTCTATCTCAAATTCGCTTTTGCCTTGATTAAGCAATTTACCTTTTTTGCTTTTTATTTCAGCCGCCTGTCTAACTAGTTCATCTTCAATTGATTTTTTCTTTGTCTTATATTCTTGTTTAATTTGCTCAATGGTAGCTTGGCGCAATTCTTCATTAACTTCGGTGATAATAAAGCTGGCAAAATAAACCACCTTTTCTAGGGCTTGCATTGACAAATCTAAAATTAAGCCAATTTTGGACGAAGTGCCCCGTAAAAACCAAATGTGTGTCACCGGAGCTTCCAGCTTAATATGGCCCATGCGCTCGCGCCTAACCAAGCTGCGGGTTACTTCAACGCCACATTTATCGCAGATGATGCCTTTATAACGAATTTTTTTATATTTGCCGCAATAGCATTCCCAGTCCTTTGACGGGCCAAAAATACGCTCGCAAAATAAGCCATCCTTTTCCGGCTTTTGCGTGCGATAATTAATTGTTTCCGGGCGGGTTACTTCTCCATGCGACCACGACAAAATGCCTTGCGGTGAAGCTAATTTTAATTTAATAGCGTCAAAATCAGTTGTCTTAATTGGATTAAACATAATATTAATTAATTGGATTAAACATGTTTATTGTAATATCAAAGTATTTTTAATAAACTTAATTATCCTATTTATCAACCTTAAACTGATTGCATCATTTCAAATTACCAATTCCTAATTTCTAATTCCTAATCAATGACCAATTGTCATTTACCTTCCGTCAGAGTCTCTCGCTAGAGGACTCTGACGCCAATGTGGTGGATTTTTAAGAGAGACGCCAGAGTCCCTTTCAGGAGACTCTGGCGGAGGGAAAATTTTTAAAATAATAAATTACTTTTTAGACATTTTGTCATTGAACATTAGAAATTTTATTAGTAATTAGTTATTAGAAATTAGAAATTATTCTATTGTCAAGACAACTATTTTATTTTTCCACTCTTTCCTTAAAAGAGCTCTTTTTTTCCGCCTCATTAATTGGCTTGCCCTCGCCCTGACGTTCTAATTCAATAACTTGATTATCTTTTAATAACTCAACGTCTAAAACTAGTCCCTTAAGCTCTCTTACTAAAACATTAAAAGATTCTGGTACATTCAATTTTCTAATAGTCTCGCCTTTAATAATTGATTCATAAGCCTTGCTCCGGCCAGGCACATCATCTGATTTAATGGTTAATATTTCTTGCAAGCTATGGGCCGCGCCATAAGCTTCTAAGGCCCAAACTTCCATCTCACCAAAACGTTGTCCGCCAAATTGAGCTTTGCCGCCCAAGGGCTGTTGCGTAATCAAAGAATAAGGGCCGATTGACCGTTGATGGACTTTATCCTCCACCATATGATTAAGTTTCATCATATATTTATAGCCAACTACTACTTTATGATCAAATGGTTCGCCGTTGCGGCCATCATGAAGGGCTAACTTGCCGTCAGACGGCATGCCGGCCTTAGCTAGTTCCTCTTGAATTTTATCTTTGGTAATTCCGTCCAAAGCCGGAATAGCTACCCGGTAGCCTAAACGTTTAGCCGCCATGCCTAAATGAGTTTCTAAAAGTTGGCCTAAATTCATCCTGGAAACTATGCCTAAAGGAGATAAAATTATGTCTAACGGCGTACCATCTGCCAGATAAGGCATGTCTTCAATTGGCACAATCTTGGAAATCACGCCTTTGTTGCCATGACGGTCAGCCATTTTATCGCCAACCTGTATCTTTCTTAAATTAGCTACGGTTACTTGGATTGACTGAATAACACCGGCTGACAATTTATCGCCTTCTTCGCGAGAAAAAACTTTAATATCCACTACCTTACCATGCTCGCCATGCTCTAAATAAAGCGATGAGTCGCGCACATCCTTGGCTTTTTCGCCAAAAATTGCCCGTAACAGTTTTTCTTCGGCAGAAAGTTCAGTCTCGCCCTTTGGAGTAATTTTACCAACTAAAATATCGCCGCTTGACACTTCAGCGCCAATTCTAATAATGCCCCGCTCATCTAAGTCTTTTAATTTTTCTTCACTAATATTGGGAATATCATTAGTTATTAACTCTGGCCCTAGTTTGGTATCGCTAACATCAATGGTGTAATTTTCTATATGGATTGAAGAATAAATATCTTTTTCCACCAAGCGTTCGGAAATAATAACCGCATCTTCATAATTAAAGCCTTGCCAAGTCATAAAACCCACTAGAACATTGCGGCCCAGAGATAACTCGCCATTATCAACCGCTGAACTATTGGTTAGCACTTGACCTTTTTTAACTTTATCGCCCCGGTTAACTATTGGCCGCTGATTAATGCAAGTTGAAGCGTTAGAGCGTAAAAATTTATTTAACCTATAATTTTGAACTTTGCTGTTTTTTCCCCTGACTTCAATGCTGGCTCCGTCAACTTTTGCTATTTCTCCATCATCTTCGGCAATAATAATATGGCCCGAGTCTCGCGCTGCTTCAACTTCAACGCCAGTGCCGACAAGCGGCGCTTCTGCGGTAATTAATGGTACGGCTTGACGCTGCATGTTGGTGCCCATTAAAGCCCTAATGCCATCATCATGCTCTAAAAAAGGAATCAACGAAGTCGCCACGGAAACAATCTGATTGGCCGCTACTCCCATAAAATCAATATTTTCTACTGCTTCAATTGAAGGCTGCCCATATTTTCTAACTTCGGCTTTATCAACTAAAAAATAACCCTGATCATTAATTGGCGTAGTCGCTATGGTAGTAATATATTTTTCTTCGGTAAAAGCGTCTAGATGAACTATTTCGTCAGTAACTATTGGTTTTATTAATATAGTTTTAGCTTCTAATTTTTCCGTTAATTCTTGAGCAACTTTTTTATCTATAATCTCGCCTGCTTTAATAATTAATTTTCCGTTTTTGCCGCTGGTACTTTCATAAATATTATTACAGGCGATCTTACCCTCGGTTATTTCGGCTTGATTCTCCACTTCATGCAAAATTTTGCGGTAAGGCGCTTCAATAAAACCATAGCTATTTAATCTGGCATAGCTGGAGAGATGTCCGACTAAACCGATATTGGGGCCTTCTGGAGTAGCAATCGGGCAAATGCGGCTATAATGAGTAGTGTGCACATCGCGCACCTCAAAACCAGCGTGTTCTCTGGTTAATCCGCCAGGACCCATAGCAGACAATCTTCTTTTATGCTCTAATTCAGCCAAAGGATTGGTTTGATCCATAAATTGTGACAACTGGGAGGACATGAAAAATTCTTTAACTACGCTGATTACCGGACGGGCATTGATTAATTTATTAGGCGTTAAGCTATCAAGGTCCATAATGCTCATCCTATCTCTAATAATTCTCTCTAAGCGAGCCAATCCTACTCTGAATTTATTTTGAATTAACTCGCCAACTGCCCTAACGCGGCGATTGCCCAAATGATCAATATCATCTTCCTGCTCTTGGGTAATATTCAGCCTGATTACTTCGCTAATTATAGCAATTAGATCTTCTCTTCTTAAAATTCTATTTTCTTTATTATTGGGGATGTCAAAACCAAAACGTTTATTAAGCTTATAGCGGCCGACGCGATCAAAGTCATAGCGGTCAAAGCGGAAAAACATCGAATGAATTAATTGGCGGGCATTGTCCGTGGTGGCTAAATCGCCTGGCCTGATTCTTTTATAAACTTCTTTTAAACCCTCGGCCTCGTTCTTAGCCGCATCTTTAGCTATAGTTGCTTCAATATAACTATTGTCTTGTTTTAGATCTACTTGTTTAAATAACTGCTTAATTTCTTCATCGCTGGCGTAGCCAAAAGCGCGCAAAAGCGAAGTAATGGCTACTTTTCTCTTGCGATCAATTCTTACCCAAATAACATTATTAGCATCAGTCTCTAGCTCCAGCCAAGCGCCTCGATTAGGTATAACTTTAGCGCCGTAATATTTTTTACCCTTAATAAATTCTGAAGTAAAAATTACACCGGCGCTTCTAATTAACTGGGAAACAACCACTCTTTCAATGCCATTAACAATAAAAGTGCCATTTTTAGTCATCAAAGGAAAATCTCCCAAAAAAACCTCTTGCGTTAAAGTTTGATTAGTTTTTTTATTGACTAATCTAGCCTGCACTCTTAAGGAAGCTTCGTAAGTTATATTTTTAGACCGGCTTTCTACTTCATCAAACTTCGGCTCGTCAAGAGAATAATCCTCTAAATAAAGTTCCAAGTCACGGCCGATAAAATCAGTAATCGGGGAAATCTCTTCAAATAAATCAGCCAAGCCCTCATTGATAAACCAGTCATAAGAATTTTTTTGAATCTCAATCAGGTCAGGCAAAGGAGAGACTGCGCCAGCGGAGGCAAACTTAATGCGCTCATTAATTTCATTTTTATGAGTCATAATGAAAATGTTGAATAATTATAATTCAGCGATAAATTTATTAGACAAAAAAATCCCCAATTCTATTTTAGATTGAGTTTAATGCTAAAGAGTATTTAATTAGTGAAGTCAGCTTTCACGAATTTGAGCTTTAAGGTGCTAATTAGCTCGCCTGAGGAAACTATCTTATTTAAAAAACAAAAAAACGGCTGACTCGCATTTATTATTTAAAATGCATTTACACTACCGACTTTAACGGAGCCGTTTACTTTTAATACACTAGTATAATTAATATTAATATATTAATCTTTAGATGCCTAATTTCTAAATCTTATTAAATACTAACAACTATCCTGATGATTGTCAAGTATTTTATCTAAAAAAATAGTTAAATAT
>Ga0210058_1003684_pt1 | contig 11703 bp, 9 predicted proteins | sample CryGeymeta201511_FD_183979 | JGI IMG/M metagenome (GOLD analysis project Ga0210058, IMG submission 183979) | Groundwater microbial communities from Crystal Geyser aquifers in Utah, USA - Crystal Geyser metaG 2015-11 (SPAdes) (version 2) | ecosystem: Environmental > Aquatic > Deep subsurface >...
CCCGACCTGAATCGCGCCCTGCGGCGGGCAACCCTGCTGGCGCGCGCCTTCGCCACACGCGGCGTGTTCATCCTGCCAGCCGACTTGCCTCTGCTGACGCCGCAGGATTTAAACGAATTTTTTGCCCGCGCCTGTGACAAGAACTGCGTCACAATTGCGCCCGACCGGCGCGAAGACGGCACCAACGCCCTGCTGATTTTGCCCGGCGGGCTGATTGATTACATTTACGGCGCGGGTTCTTTTCAACATCACTGCGACGCCGCCCGAAAAGTTGGCGCGCGGCTGGAAATCGTCTACAACCCGCACCTGGCGCTCGACCTGGATACACCGGATGATTTGGATGTGTACAACCGCATGAAGGTGATCAGTGAACAGTGAACAGTGAACAGTAACCAGTGATCAGTGAATAACTGTGACTGACGACTGATGACTGATAACTGGCAACTGACAACTGATAACTGACCACTGACAACTGACAACTACCAACTGGAGTTTCCCATGAACCGTGTTGCTTTATACCTGCAAGATTCGCACGACTTGCGCGACGGCCTGCAGTACGCGCAATACGCCGAAGCCAAAGGCTTTGAAGCCGTCTGGCAGGCCGAAAGCCGCCTGGTGCGCGACGCCATCGTCCCGATGGCCGCCTACGCCGCCGTCACCGAGAAAATCAAAGTCGGCTCCGGCGTCATCAACAACTGGACGCGCAACATCGGCCTGCTGGCCGCCACCTATCTAACGCTGGACGACCTGGCGCCGAATCGCATCATCTGCGGCATCGGCGCATGGTGGGACCCACTGGCGAAAAACGTGGGCATTGACCGCAAAAAACCGCTGACCGCCATGCGCGAAACCGTGCTGATTATGCGCCGCCTGCTGAACATGGAACGGGTGACGTTTGACGGCGAATTCATCCACGTCAGCGGCATCGAGCTGGACGTGGTGCATGGCCGCCGCGAACCGCGCAACGTCCCGATTATGATTGGCGCGACCGGCGACCAAATGATGGAAATGACCGGCGAAATTGCCGATGGCGCAGTGATGAATTACTGCGTGCCGCCCGAATACAACGACCGCGCGCTGGAATTGCTCGAAAAAGGCGCCAAAAAAGCGGGCCGCACGCTGAATGAAATTGACCGCCCGCAATTAATCGTCTGCTCGGTGGATGAAGACCATGACAAAGCCATTGAAACCACCAAAATGCTGCTCTGCCAATACCTGGCGCAGCAGCCGCACATCGCCAAAGCCAGCGGCGTCAGCGACGAAGTCGTCCATCAAATTCAGGCCACGCTGGGCTGGCCTGCCACCAAAGAACAAATCAATCAGGCCAAACATTTCGTGCCTGATGAGCTGGTGATGAAAATCACCGCTTCCGGCACACCCGCCGAGGCGCGCGCCAAAGTGGCAGAATACACCAAACGCGGCTGCACCTGCCCAATTCTCTACCCGGCAGGCGGCAACGTACGGCTGCTGATTGACACCTTTGGTAATCAGGCATAGAATTCGCCGCTTGCAAATCACGAACAGCGCAAAATCAACTTTGCGCCAGAGAACCAGGATAATTTTATGAGCAAAGAATTTTCAACTGCCCCCAGTGAATTTAAACGCGCGTTTGAGCAAAACCGCGCCCTGTTCGCGGCGCAGCCCGCCATCCTGCAGCGTTTTCTCGAAGCGCAGGCGCATCACATCGCCCAGGCGCTGACCGAGCATTTGCCGCAGGTCAAATTCAGCCTGCCCGACCGGGTGGTGGCAGAGATTCCCCAAATCGGCCAGCCCGCGCCAGTGGCGGTTCCGCCTGCGGCGCGAGAGCAAAGCCTGGGCGGGCTGAAGAATCGCATCCGCGGGACCAATGTCCGCGAGGAAGTCCGCCACCGGCTGATAGCGTTGGAACAATCTGCCGACCACGCCATCGCCACCAGCGCCAGCCTGCTGCGCTACGCGGCGGCAATTCACATGGTTCACAACATGCTTCCGGCTGGCCGCTCGGTGGAATATCGCGCCGATGAAGGCGAGGAAATTGCCACGCTGCCGGTCGCCCCGCTGGAGCCGGAATCCGCCATCACGCAGGCCAGCGACGCCATCGCCGAGGAATCCAGCGCGGACGAGGGGCGCGGCGACTTACAGGTGCCATTCGTCCCGGCGGCGCGGCGCTTTTATCTGCCGCAGTGGGTTTCCTTTGACGAAAAAGACGCGCTGCTGGTGGGCAATATCAAAGAAGCCGAGGCGAATCTGGCTTCGATGCAGCGCTATGTCGAAATTTTGCACGCGGCCTCGTCGCTGGCGCCCTACATTTTGGCGGACGAAGAATATCAGAAGAAGCGCTACGGCATGTTGGGGCAGTTGATTAATCAGGGGCGGGCGCTGGCGCGTTACAAAGCCGGTGAAATCATCCGCACGATTAAAGTACGCGCCCAGTCTGGCAATTTGAATCGCGGCCTGAGCCTGAGCCTGCCCTACTACGATGACCAGGAACTGAAAATGGCGCAAACCAACTTCGAGGTCATCCCCGCCGGACGCATCATGTTTGTTCCGGCCTTTGTGGTGCGCGCCGTTCACGAGGAAGCCGCCAAACGCCTGCAGGATACGCGCTTCAACGCTTCGACCCGCAAACATCTGCTGGTCATTTTACAAATACTGGAAGATGCGTTTTCCCAAATGGAAAACAAAAAGTAGAAATTCACAGGTATTCTCATGCAACTGTTTTCGATTTTATTACTGGCAGTGATTATTTATTTTTCCTGGCGCATTGCGCCACGTGAAAGCCAGGAAGATGCGCATGTTCACGGGGCGGGGCAGGTGGGGCTGCTGGCGGCGATTGCCCTGTTTGGTGTGGATTACTTCACCTCCTATTTTTACGCCACCGGCGAAATGCTGCACGCCCTACATCCCTACGGGTTGGAACATCTTGGTTATTATGCGGTGGCCGTCATCAGCCTGGCGAATTTGGTGTTTGGTGGGCTGTATATGTATTCGCTGGGCGTTTTCAAAGCCGGAGGGGGCTCTTTCGCCGCGGCAATGCGCTATTTGGGACCCTCGCTCAGCCTGATTGTGGCCGTGATTCTGTTGCAAGATTACATTTTCACGATTGTCGTTTCCACGCTTTCGGGCGTGGACCAGCTGCTCTCACTGGGGCAGGCGGGCGGAATTCCGTGGTTCTGGCACTTTCTGATTGGTGCGGCGCTGGTCAGCGTCACCTGGGCCATCACCATTCGGGGACGCGGAGAATCAGCGACCATCGTTTTTGGCGGGTTGAGCATTTTTGTCTTGCTGACCATCGCCATGGCAATTGGGCTGCTGCTTGCCAAAGCCGCCAACGTACCGCCGCTGCCGGCAGAAGAAGCCTTGCAGCCGGTCAAATCCATTTGGGAGGCGCTGTTCCATGTGCTGGCCGCCTCCATGAAGGGGCTGGTGGCATTAACCGGGCTGGAGGCCATGTCCGACGGCATCCAATTTGTAATTGACGATGACCCGCCCTTTGTCAAATGGGGCAAGAAAAAACTGCCAAAATTGCAGGCACTGTGGAACTTTTACGCTGGGAAAAGCGGTATTGGCCGCGCGGTGCAAACTTCATTTCTGTTTTATGGCGCCATCACCACCCTGTTTCTGACCTATTTTGCCATTCACTTCAAAGCCTTTGATTACGTTCAGGGGCGCAGCCTGGTCGGCAACCTGGCCTTCATCGGGTTTGGCGCACTGCCGGGCGGCGTAATTTTGTTTTGGGCCTATCAAATTTTGGCCGTTGCCCTGCTGACCGCCGCCTCGATGACCGCTTTTCAAGACCTGCAGGCCATCACCTGGCGCAATGTCGCCATTGGTGAACTGCCCGAAATAGTCGTCTACCGCAACCCCAAAGGCACGTTCACCCGCCCGGTGACTGCCGCCGCCATCACCGCCATCATCATTCAGCTGCTGGTGCGCGGCAACACCAGCACCGCCGTCCCCTACTACGGCGTGGGCGTCTTTGTTCCCATCACCATCATGGGAATGGCGATGCGCGAACATGTTCGACAAAAATTATCTGGGCGCGCCCGCACCTTTGGCCTGTTTGGAACTTCGCTATCCATTGCGCTTTCGACCTTTATCTTCATCGGTCAAATTGTCACCAAATGGAATGAAGGCGGCTGGGTGGTGCTGATTGTCTTCGCCACCCTGATTTTGCTGGCGCACGTCATCCTGCTCTCCCCGGCAGGCTACCGCGAACCAGAGGATATTCACCGCGTCGTGCGCGAAAAATCGCGCATCGAAGGCGCAACCGGCAATGTCGTCGAGTGGCAATCGCTAAAAATGCAGCAGTACCGCTATCAGGTAACCCTGGCTGTCGCCAAATTCTTTGGGCTGTTTGGCGTTTTCAAACCGCTGCGTTTCGACCAAACAGAAAAACCTGTCAACCCCGGCGAATTTGAAGACGCGCTTCACCACGAACAAAGTACCAGCTTCATCGAGCAATACATGGACAAGAAAAAATAATGAATGATGAGTGATGAGTGATGAGTGATGAATAAAATACCACTCTTCATTCTGCATTCTTCATTTTGTTTCCCATGAGCGCCACGCCCATTTACAGCCTCAGCACATCGGATGTCTTCACCTCGCTGGAGACATCCCCGGCTGGGTTAAGCGCTGAAGAAGCCCGCTCGCGCCTGTCACTCTACGGGGAGAATTTACTTTCCGAGCAAAACACCACCCCGCTCTGGTTTACCGTCGCCCGGCAAGTTCTCCAACCGCTGACGTATATTCTGTGGGGCGCCAGCCTGCTGGCGCTTTTCTTCGACCCGGTGCTGAGCGGCGTCATCTTAATCATCACCTTTGCCAACGCTGGCTTTTCCTTCTGGCGCGAATATCGCGTGGAGCAAGCCACCCGCAAACTGCAAGAGATTTTGCCGGTCTACGCACATATTCGGCGCGACGGGCAGGAACGCCAGATTCTCGCCCGGGAGGTCGTGCCAGGCGACATCTTGATTCTGGCAGAGGGCGACAACATTCCCACCGACGCGCGCGTCATCGAAGAATATGGCCTGCGCGCCAACAACGCCACGCTGACGGGCGAATCGCTGCCCGCGCGCAAAAGCGCCGACCCATCCTACCAAACCGACATCAGCGAAACCGAACAGCCCAACCTGATTTTCGCCGGAACCTCCGTCGCCGCCGGTACCGGCCAGGCAGTCGTCTACGCCACCGGCATGTTGACTCAGTTCGGGCGCATCGCCCACCTGACGCAGACCGTCGCCGAAGGGCCCAGCCCCTTTCAGGCCGAGCTGGCCAGCGTCGTCAAAGTTACCAGCATCGTGGCGGTCGCCATCGGCGGGCTGATTCTCGCCGTCGGGCTGACCACGCCCGGCCTGAATTTTTCGCAGAAGCAGGTGATTTCCTTCGCGCTGGGCGTCATCGTCGCCGCCATCCCCGAAGGCCTGCCCGCCACGCTGACGCTTTCGCTGGCCAGCGCCGTTCAGCGGCTGACCTCCAAAGGCGTGCTGGTCAAAAAAATGACCAGCGTCGAAACACTCGGCAATGTCTCAGTCATCTGTACCGACAAAAGCGGCACGCTCACCCAAAATCAGATGACCGCGCGCGAAATTTGGGTGGCCGGGCAGCGCGTGCGCGTGCGCGGCGTTGGCTACGCGCCAATCGGTGAGTTTCTGCCTGCGCCGCAAGGCCAGCCCTGGGACGAAGATTTGCTGGCGCTGCTGGAAGCCGCCGCCTGCTGCAACAATGCCCGACTCAACCCGCCCACGCCTGAAACCCCCGTCTGGCACAGCCTGGGCGACCAAACCGAAGTAGCCCTGAAAGTTGCCGCGCTCAAAGCCGGGCTGGATGAAAACAAACTGAACCAAATTTACCCGCGCGTTCACGAAATTCCCTTTGACGCGCGCCGCAAACGCATGACCACCATTCATCGCCGCAAAACAGACGAAATCGCCTTCGTCAAGGGCGCGCCGCGTGAAATTCTGCAACTTTGCACCCACATCCAAATTAACAATCAAATCGTCCCGCTGGATGAAACCCGCCGCGCCGAGGCGCTAGCCGCCAACGACGCTTACGCCCGCAACGCCCTGCGCGTGCTGGCCATTGCCCGGCGCGAACTGCCGCCCAAAACCAGCGCCTACCGCGCCGAAACCATCGAAAGCGAACTGACTCTGCTCGGCCTGGTGGGCATGATGGACCCGCCGCGCCCCGAAGTGGAAAAAGCCATCCGCGCCTGCCGCCAGGCCAGCATCCGCATTGTGATGATTACCGGCGACTACGGTCTGACCGCCGAATCGCTGGCGCGGCGCGTGGGCATGATTCAAAGCGCCAGCCCGCGCATCATCACCGGCGCCGAGTTGGACGAAATGTCCGAAACGGAACTGCACAAAGCCCTGCAGCAGGAAGTCATTTTTGCGCGCATGGCGCCCGAACACAAAATGCGGCTGGTGGCCGCCTTCCAGGCGATTGGCGAAACCGTGGCCGTCACCGGCGACGGCGTCAACGACGCCCCCGCCCTGCGCAAAGCCGATGTCGGTATCGCCATGGGTATCGTCGGCACGGATGTTGCCAAGGAAGCCGCCGACATCATCCTGACCAACGACAACTTCGGCGCGATTTTCTCGGCGATTGAAGAAGGCCGGGCAGTCTACGACAACGTCCGCAAATTCGTCACCTACATTTTCTCCAGCAACATTCCCGAATTAATGCCCTTTCTGATGGCGGCCTCCTTCCCCGGCATGCCGCTCGCGCTGACCGTGCGCCAAATTTTGGCGGTAGACCTGGGCACCGACCTGCTGCCCGCGCTGGCGCTCGGCATGGAATCACCCGCCCCGGGCGTCATGCAAAAACCCCCGCGTGGACGCGGCGCGCGCCTGATTGACAACGCCCTGCTGACCCGCGCCTTCCTCTGGCTGGGCATGCTGGAAGCCGCTTTTTGTTTCGTCGCTTTTTTCTCGGTCTATCTTTTCTCGGGCAACGCCGCCCTGCTGCCCGCTCTCCCCTGGCTGGCAACTCTCACAGTTCCCAGTTCCATGTTTTTCCGCCTCGAACCAGAACTGGTCATTTTGGCCGCCACCACGCTCTACCACGCCTCTGTGGTGATGACGCAGGTCGGCAACGCCCTGGCCTGCCGCAGCGAATCCTGGTCCGCGCCCAGCCTCCAATGGTCCGTCAACTGGCGGCTGTGGGCCGCGCTGCTCTCCGAAATTCTGGGGATTTTCGTGCTCATTTACTGGCAGCCGCTGCAAACTATTTTTGAACATTACCCCATTCCCGGCCAATATTGGTACGGATTATTCTTGTTTCCCTTCCTTTTCTATGCGGTAGAATGGGCACGAAAAGGAATATTTCATCTCTTTCGCTCCCATTCCACCCCTTCACCGGAGGTAATGCCATGAAAGTCATCGTAATGGGCTGTGGTAGGGTCGGTTCACAGGTTGCCAGGCTGCTCGACCAGCGCGGACATCAGGTGGTGGTACTCGACCATCACGACGCAGATGCCGCCGCCCGCCTGGGCGACGAATTCAAAGGTCGGGTGGTACACGGCCTCGGCTTCGACAGAGAAGCCCTCGAGCAGGCCGACATAAAAAACGCCGAAGCCTTCGTCGCCGCCAGCTCCTCCGACAACGCCAACATCGTCGCCGCGCGTATCGCCCGCAACCTGTTCAAAGTGCCGCGCGTCATCGCCCGCATGTACGACCCGCGTCACGCCGAAATCTACCAGCAGCTGGGGCTGATGACCATCTCTGGCACCGAATTGGGCGTGCGCCGCATCTATGAAATGGTGACGCACAGCGACCTCGACGCCATTCACAAATTTGGTCGCGGCGAAGTCTCCCTCATCCGCATCGAAGTGGGCTTCGAACTGGCCGGACGCAGCCCGCGCGACCTGAACATCCCCGGTGAAGTCAGCCTGGTGACCATCACCCGCGCCGACCGCGCCTTCCTGCCCTCCGCTGGAACCGAATTCCGCGAAGGCGACGTCCTGCACCTGGCCGTTTTAGCCTCGGCCATGGGGCGGCTCAACAAATGCTCGGCCTGGAAAGGAGACTATAACCATGAACGTCATCCTCGTCGGCGGCGGCAATACCGGCTCACACCTGGCGCGCATTCTACTCGAAGAAAAACACACCGTGCGCCTCATCGAAGAACGCCCGGCTCTGCTGGAAAAACTCCGCCAGGAATTACCCCCCGAAGTCGTTATCGCCGGAGACGGCGCCTCGCCCGCCCTGCTGGAGCAGGCCGGAGCGCGCACCGCCAACGTCCTGGCCGCCGTAACCGGCAGCGACGACACCAATCTGGTCATCGCCTCGTTGGCGCGTTTCGAGTTTAGCGTGCCGCGCATCATCGGGCGCGTCAACAACCCCAAAAACGCCTGGCTCTTCACCCCCGAGATGGGCGTGGATGTGGCGCTCAACCAGGCCGATATTCTGGCGCATCTCGTCGCCGAGGAAATGTCGCTGGGCGACATGATGACCCTGATGAAACTGCGCCGTGGCGAATATTCGCTCATCGAAGAAAAAGTTCACCCAACCTGCCTGGTGGTCGGCAAAAAACTGAAAGAAATCACCCTGCCCAAAGAATGCACCATCACCGCCATCATCCGCGCCCACCAACTGATTATTCCGCACGGCGAAACCCAACTGTTGCCCACCGACGAAGTGCTGGCCCTGGTACACCAAAACCAACTGCGCGAATTCGCCGCCCTGCTCGCCCCGCAAACGCCCATCACCCGCTAGCCCCAAAATCTTATAAAAACGCATCGCGCGACAGGCGCGGACAGTTGCCATTTTTCCTTATACGCGGGAAAGCCTATTCACTTTTACAGCCAACTCACGCTATAATTGAAAAACGTTTTCATTATGACCACCAACTCCTGGCTGACCGCCCTGCAAGAAAATGGCTACCGTCTCACCAGCGCCCGCCGCGCTGTGGTGGAGAAGATGGCGCATACCCGCACTGCGCTCAACCCGCTGGAAGTGTACGACCAGACACGCGCCGCCTGCCCCGGCCTCGGCCTGGTGACGGTCTACCGCACGCTGGAAAAGCTGGAAGAACTTGGATTAATTCAGCGCGTGCATCAGCCTGGCGGATGCAACGCCTACCTGCCCAGCGCCCACGGTCACCAACACCTGCTCATTTGCCGCGCCTGCGGCAAAGCCGAATACTTCGAGGGCGACAACCTGGACGAATTTTTTGCCCGCGTCGGCCAGCAAAACGGATTCACCATCAGCGAGCACTGGCTGCAACTTTTCGGCTTATGCCCAACCTGTCAGGCAAAATGACCAAATTCCACAGCACACTTCTCTACAACGAGGCCGAACACGACCACGGACAACCCATTCTGGATGTTCGTCATCTCACCGTCCGCTACAATGGCATCGCCGCGCTCGACCGGCTGACGTTTCACCTGCACGCCGGAGAGCGCGTGGCTGTCGTCGGCCCCAACGGCGCGGGGAAAAGCACGCTCTTCAAGGCGATTGTCGGCGCCCTGCCCGTCATCGAAGGCGAAATCAACATTTTTGGTTCCCACCCCAGCGGGCACGTCTGCATCGGCTATGTGCCGCAGCGCAACAATGTGGATTGGCGCTTCCCCGTCAGCGTGGAAGATGTGGTCATGATGGGGCGCATCGCCAAAATTGGGCTATTCGGCTGGCCGCGCGCGCTTGACCGTCAGCGGGTACAAAGCGCCCTCGAAACGGTTCACCTCGCCCCGCTGGCAAAACGCCAAATCGCGCAGCTTTCTGGCGGACAGCAACAGCGCATGTTCATCGCCCGCGCCCTGGCCCAAGAATCCGAACTGATGCTGATGGACGAACCGCTGAGCGGCCTCGACGCCCCCTCGCAGGAAGACCTGCTGACCCTGCTGGACGAACTCAAAGCCCAAAATGTCACCATTCTGGTCGCCACCCACGACCTGCAGCAGGCCGCAACCCACTTTGAGCGGGTGATGCTGCTCAACCGCCACATCGTTGCTTTCGGCGCCCCCGCCCAGGTGCTGACGAATGAACATCTCGCCAACGCCTACGGCGGCGGAACCCTGCAAGTGATTGGCGACGCCTGCTGTGAAGATGAGCCCCAGCCATGAGCGATTTTCTCCTTCAGCCGCTCCATTATGATTTCATGCTGCGCGCTTTGGCCGCCTCGGTCATGGTCGCCATCGTCTGCGCGGTAATCGGCACCTACATCGTTTTGCGCGGCATGGCCTTTTTCGGCGACGCGCTGGCGCACACCATTCTGCCGGGCGTCGCCGTCGGATACTTGCTTTCGGGCAGCGACCGCGGCGCGTTATTTTGGTGGGCGCTCGGCACGTCTGTGCTTGCCTCGCTCGGCATCGGCGCCGTCAGCAAACGCGGCGGAATCAAAGAAGATACCGCCATCGGCATCATTTTTGCGGGCATGTTTGCGCTCGGCATCGCGCTCATTTCCACCGTGCGCAGTTACGCCGTAGATTTGACCCACTTTCTGTTTGGCGATGTGCTCGGCGTTTCCAACGGAGACTTAATTCGTACCGGCCTGTTTGCCGCGCTGATTTTGCTGCTGGTTTTTCTATTTTACAAAGAACTGCTGGCAATTTCGTTTGACTCCACCCTGGCCGTCACCTTGCGCTTGCCGGTCAACGCGCTCAACAACCTGCTGCTGGTGCTGATTGCCGTCACCGTCGCCATCACCATGCAGGCCGTCGGCGTGGCGCTGATGGTCGCCATGCTGATTACCCCACCGGCCACCGCCTCGCTACTCACCAAACGCCTGCCGGTGATGATGGGCCTGGCCGCCATTTTCGGCGCGGCTTCGGCCATTTTGGGGCTGTACTTCAGTTATTACACCAACATTGCCAGCGGCGCGGCCATTGTGCTCACCGCCACAGCGTTTTTCATCATCACCCTGCTCACGCAAAAAAAATAGTAACTGCTCAGGCATCTTGTCTCTACGCATGTACCGGCGGGCTGGAAGCCCTGCCTCAGTACATGGAAGCCCTTCGGGCTGGCACAACAAGTCGGATTTACACTTGCACCTGACGCAAGTACGGGTGTCCGACTTTTGCGCGGTAAGGCAGGACTTTAGTCCGCCGAAACAGCGATGGCTGAGCAGTTACAAAAAATAAACAATTACGAGCAGAGCGCCGCACCTTGCGAGGCTTTGCAGATGTAAATTTCGGGGGAATGACCCATCTGCAAGCGATAGCCCGCCGCAAGCGATTCGGCAAACGCCCCGGCCTGATTCTGCGCCACCAGGTTGACCGTACACCCGCCGAAACCTGCTCCCGTTAACCGGGCGCCGTAGCACCCTGGCAGCGACTGCGCCACTTCGGCCATCACGTTCAACTCATCAATCGAAACTTCATACAAATCGCGCAAGCTGACGTGGCAGGCATTCATCAGCCCGCCAAACGCCACCAAATCACCTTGCGCCAGCGCCGCCAGCGCCACTTCGCTGCGGGCGATTTCCTCCACCGCATGCCGGGCACGCTTTTCGGCCTCGGGCGGAAGTTTTGCCGCCAGCCGGTTAAATTCCTGCGGCGAAACATCGCGCAGCGAGCGAATGCCAGGTAAGTCGGCGCGCAAAAGTTCCACCGCCTGCTCACACGCGGCGCGGCGGCGGTTGTATTCGCCGCTGGTCAGTTTACGGCGCACGCCGGTATCCGCCACCACAATGGCGACGCCCTCCGGCAGGGGCAGCGAGCGCCATGCCAGCGAGCGGGTATCCAGCAAAAGCAGGCTGTTTTCCACGCCGCAGGCCGAA
>Ga0210058_1003702_pt1 | contig 11672 bp, 11 predicted proteins | sample CryGeymeta201511_FD_183979 | JGI IMG/M metagenome (GOLD analysis project Ga0210058, IMG submission 183979) | Groundwater microbial communities from Crystal Geyser aquifers in Utah, USA - Crystal Geyser metaG 2015-11 (SPAdes) (version 2) | ecosystem: Environmental > Aquatic > Deep subsurface >...
CGCCATCCCTGCCGCTGCCGCTGAACCCATCCCTTAGCCGCCCCGTCCTATCGTGTTCAAGCACCCAAATCTAAAACCCCAAAGCGTATTGACAAAGAATATACGAGATACTATACTATACCTCGATGAATATCGGGTATACACTTTACAACATTGCTTTCGAGTGGGATAGCCATAAAGCGGCTGTCAATTTTCGCAAGCACGAAGTCTCTTTCGAGTTGGCTTGCGAAGCATTCTTTGACCCGTTTGTATGCTATCTTGATGAAGAAGTCGTTGATGGAGAACTCCGAGAAACTGTAATTGGATTGACTACAACCTGGCAGTTGCTTTATGTGGTTTATGTACTGCGTGATGACATTATCCGTATCGTTTCCGCCCGATTGGTAACAAAAGCAGAAAGAGAAATCTATGAAAATCAATAAACTCACCCAACGCTTACAAAAAAACCGCCCAATGACAATGGTTAGTATTCGGATTCCCGAAGATGTAATAGATGATCTAAAGCGCATTGCGCCTGTACTTGGTTTTTCTGGCTATCAGGCTTTGATTAAGGCTTACATCGGTCAGGGAATACGGACAGATCTTGAACGTCTTGAAGGTAGTGTAGAACTCTCTATGCTCATCGAGAGTCTGCGAAGGAAAGGCGTGAAAGATGAGATTATTTCATCCGCCATGTCAGAAGCACAAAGTTTGGCAGAAGCGTTGTAACCCACAAAGCGGCCGCAACGAATTCAATCCCCCATCAGCTCCTCATACACCCCCACGATCTGTTTGGCGATCTTCTCCCAGGCGTAGTTCTGAGCGTATTCGGCGGCATTGCGGCCCAGGCTGCGGCGCAGCGTCTCATCGCCCAGCAACGAGGCCAGCTTTTCGCACAAGGCTTCAGGGTCGCCGTCCGGGACGTGGTAGCCGGTCACGCCATCCTGGACGAGAAAGGCCAGCCCCCCCACCTGCGAGGCGATGACTGGCGTCCCGCAGGCCATGGCTTCCAGGGCAACCATACCGAACGACTCGTAGTGCGAGGGAACGATCACCACCTTCGCCGCTGAATAGTAATACGGCAGCGTATCCTGGCTGCGCTTTCCCAAAAAGACCACCACGTCTTCCATGCCGAGTTGGGCACATAACCCTTGCAGCCGCGCCATCTCCGCATCCATTTCCTCGGGGCTGGTATCCGGCTCGCCGCCGATGATCGAGAGGCACACCGACTGCTTCGGGCAGGTCGCCTGTTTGCGCAGCAGCGCCACGGCGTGAAGCAAGGTGTCCACGCCCTTGAGCGGTTCGATGCGGCCAACGTAGAGCAGCAAGCATTTCTCAGGCGGGACGCCGACGAATTGCTTAGCCTCGTCAACGGGGATCGGGTAGAAGTGGCAGGCATCCACGCCCGGCGGGATGACGGTGATCTTGCGGACATCGGCCTTGTACAACCACTCGAGCTGGGCGCGCTCGGCGAGCGTCGCGGCGACGATGCGGTCGGCGCGCGCCAGGACGCGCCGCTCACCATCCAGACGGTACGCGCCCTCCTTCTCGGCCGCGGAGCGCGCCACGCGGTTCTTCATCTCCCCCAACGTATGGAACATGTGGACGATAGGCGCGGCCCAGTCCACTTTCAAATCGTCCGCGGCCAGGCCCGACATCCAGTAATGGCTGTGGATGAGGTCGTAGCGTATCTCCTTTTCGGACGAAAAGCGCCGGATGCCGGCGACGAATTGCGGGATGTACCCGGCCAGTTGCTTTTTGGGAAGCGGCACCTCAGGGCCGGCCGGCACGTGGACGACGCGGTTGCCATAGCCCAGGTCGTGCAAGACGTGGGGCACGTGTTCATCCTGCGAGCGCGTGAACACGTCCACGTGGATGCCCAAGCTGCCGAGCTGCCGGGTCAGGTCGCGGACGTAGACGTTCATCCCGCCGGTTTCCTTGCCCCCCAGGGTCGCCAGCGGACAGGTGTGATAGGAGAGCATGGCGATGCACGGTTGAACAGTCATGTTGAAATTCTACCGCAGAAATGTCATTACATAACGGAGTGTACCACCTCCCGATGGTACTACGCCGTCGGAGACGGCGCACTCCGGAATTTCAAAATTGACGAACTTGCACGATTATAAGCAATGCTGTTATAATCCCCGCCGCTGCCACCATAGCTCAGCCGGTAGAGCAGACGTTTCGTAAACGCCAGGTCAAGGGTTCGATTCCCTTTGGTGGCTCTTTTCCTCGGTTGCAGGTTGGAAGGTTAGAAAGTTACAGGTTGGGAGGTTTGCACGCAACCTTCCAACCTGTAAACATTTAAACCTGCAAACGCTAAAAGTCGAACAGCTTATCCAAATCCTCTGCCGCCACATCGAAAACGGCATTGTGCGGCGGGAGCGGCTCACGCCTCATCCAGGCAGGGATGCGAGTTACAGGTTGGGAGGTTTGCACGCAACCTTCCAACCTGTAAACATTTAAACCTGCAAACGCTAAAAGTCGAACAGCTTGTCCAAATCCTCTTCCGCCACATCGAAAACGGCATTGTGCGGCGGGAGCGGCTCACGCCTCATCCAGGCAGGGATGCGGTCATCTTTGGGGGTGAAACCGGCGCGGCGGTTGAACTCGCGCTCCAACTTCAGCGTCTCCTTCCCCAAACCTTGCAGGATATCATCGGGAACGTCCCAGCCATAACGGGCGTTGAGCAGTTTGGCGATTGTCCCGGTGGGTGAAACGGCATAACCAAAACCAGCAAAGAGACACGCGCCGAGGCTATCGTAGCCGGCCATGTTGATCTGGGATGTACGTGAAACATCCACCTGCACCTTCGGGTCGAGGTGGTTGATCTTGGCGCGGATGGTCAGCCCGGCGGTGTGATCGGCGCCCTGCGGTGAGGTGGCGTAGGTCACACCCGTCCCCTTGATGGCGCGCGGCTCATAAGCGGACATGGCCTGCCCCTTGACTGCGGGGACGCGCTCGATGCCGAAATGCTCACCAGTCGCAACCGCGCCGTCCCCCAAAACGCGGCCCAGCGGCGTAGCGCGGCGGATCTCGTCCAGCAGTTCCAAAGCACGCTCGCCGTCTCCCCATTTCATTTGACCGGCCTCGGCCGCCAAACCCAGCGCGGCGCCGATCTCGATGGAATCCAAACCCAGATCGTTCACCTGCCAGTTCATGCAGGCGATGGCATCCAGCGAATCAATGCCCAGATTAGATCCCATCAGCCCGATGGTCTCGTATTCGAGCGGGGAGACGATACTCTTGCCGTCCTCACCGCCGAAAACGTTGGAGCATTGGATGGAACAGCCGGGCATGCAGGGATGGGTGGGATTACTTTCACCGCCGCGCTTCAGCAGAAGTTCGCGCATGAACTCGCCGGAAATCTTTTCCACACCTTCGAAATGGCCGGAGGAAAAATTGCGCGTGGGCAAGCCGCCGAAGCCGTCGGACATGTGCGCCATGGCGGCTGTGCCGTAATCGTGGAAGGTTTGCGTCTGCGGATGAGCCAACAGAGCGGCATTGAATTCCTTTTGCGCGACCTTGTACGCCTCGGGATGGGCAATCGGCGGTTTCGGGCAGCCGCTGGCATCGAAGACGATGGCCTTCAATCCCTTGCTGCCCATCACCGCGCCCAAGCCGCCGCGCGCCGCGATGCGCGAGGGGACTTTGTCTTTGTCCAGGTTCTGGATCCCCGCCGCCTTCAACTGCATCTCGCCGCCGGGACCGATGAGTGATATGGCAACCTTCTGGCCGTATTTTTCGAGCAAACGCGCCGCCGATTCGTAAACACCCAAACCAGCCAGATCGTCTGCCCGGTCGAAGCGGACACCTTTCACGCTGAGATGCAGCACCCATAAACCTGGCTCAACCGGCAAATCTTCGAGAATCAAAGCTCTGATGCCCATCAGCGCCATTTGCAGACCCGTCGTGCCGCCGGCATTGGATTCTTTGACGCCGCCCGTAAGCGGGCTTTTTCCGCCAATCGAGATACGGTCGCAGGACGAGAGCATGTGTCCGACCAGCAGGCCGGGAGCAAAGATAAGCTTGTTCCGCGGCCCAAGCGGATCGCAGGCCGGTTCGACCTCGTCGAGCAGGATGCGCGCCGAAAGTCCGCGCCCGCCGAGGCGCTGCCATGACTCTGGGACAGGCTCACGGGTCAGAGTTTGCGTGCAGACATTGACCCGCCAAATAAATTGATCTCCCATAGCACAGTCCCTTCTATCTCTCTTTCCTGCGCCGAGGCTTGTCTATCATCGTCAGGAAATCTCGCACAGTCACGACCTTGACCCCTTCGAATTCATGGAGATCCAGCAGATCCGGGTCGCCCGTAACAAGGTATCTGGCTTTTCCGCCCAAAGCACATGTCAACACCACGTTATCATTCGGGTCGCGGCAGACAGATACCTGCCCACGTGGCTTTACCAACTTCGCGTATGACAAAACATCCTTGATCACCGCTTGAGCCTCATCGTGCGAGAGGCGAAAGGGTTTACCTTCACGTGTCAACACATCTTCGAGTTCATCCAATAATGCCTGGCAAACGACAACGCGGATCAAACCCTGCCTGGCTCTGTGAATAAGTTGACGTGGAGCGCCGCGCCAGAATATTCCAGAGATGAGCACATTCGTGTCGAGCAGGGTTACGATCATGCAGCCCTACGCCCTTCATGCACGATTTGAACGATATCCTTCTCAGTCAAAGCAGAAAACCCTTTGCTCTTCGCGATCTCTTCTGCCCAACGCTCAAAGGGCGTGGCTTCTTCAGGAACAGTTTCTTGCCACAAAAGAAATCGCGCAAAGTCAAGGATTTCGGTGATTCTGTCCTCTGGTAGCTGGCCAATCACAGATAGCAATTGAGTAATACCCTGGTTATTCATCGGTACACCTCACTTTCGCAGCAATCCAACCGTATATTCGACGCTGGCTCTTAATCGCTATCTCTGATTATACTCTGTGCAAAGCGAGGCGTGCGAGAGGATTTCACACGGGTTACCCCCAAACGCGGCTCTAATCCGCCGGTTCGCTGCCCCATCTCTTTCACCGTCAGGTGACAGTCACTTCGGAAGTGACTGTCACCTGACTATATCCTTCAACGCTTCCGCGAAGATGCTTACCGCATCGTCAATCTGCCTTTCGCTGACAATCAACGGCGGGATCCAGCGGATGCTATTGTCATACGTGCCGCAGGAAAGCAGGAGCAGCTTGCGTTCCTGCGCGGCGTGGATGATCGCCTTGACGGTATTCTTGTCCGGCTTATTTTCTGACGTACGGAATTCGGTGGCGACCATCAGACCCAGGCCGCGCACGTCGCCGATGGCGGGATACTCCTCCTGGAGCTTCCGCAGGCCGGACATCAACTGGACCCCGCGCCGGGCCGCGTTACCGATCATATCCTCATCCCGCATGGCGCGGATGGTAGCCACGCCGGCCGCGCAGGCGACGGCATTGGCGCCGAACGTCCCGCCGTGCGAGCCGGGCGTCCACTTCTTCATCAGGTCGAGGCGGCTGAACACGCCCGAAAGCGGCAAGCCGGAGGCGATGCCCTTGGCGACGGTCATGATGTCCGGCACGACGCCGAAGTGTTCCTGGGCGAACCACTTGCCGGTGCGACCGAAGCCGGATTGGACTTCGTCGAAGATGAGCAGGATGCCGTGTTTATCGCAGATTTCACGCAATCCTTTCAAGAATGAAGTCGGCGGAACCACGTAGCCGCCCTCGCCGAGGACAGGTTCGATCAGGATGGCGGCAGTCTCGGAGGGCGCGGTCTGTGAATTCAACAAGAAATCGAGTTCCTCCAGGCACCACTGGCTGGTGGTCTCCTTGTCCCAGCCGTAGCGATAGGCATAGGGATACGGCGCGACGAAGAAGCCGGCCGGCAGGGGCTGGTACCCGGCGCGGTAGATGGTCTTGGAAGTGGTCATCGCCATCGTAGCGGAGGTCCGCCCGTGGAAGCTGCCCTGGAAGACGATGACATTCGGGCGGCCAGTGGCGGCGCGCGCCAGTTTGACCGCGCCTTCCAACGCCTCCGCGCCGGAGTTGCTGAAGAAGAAGCCGTCAATCGAGGGATGGAGGATGGTGCGCAATTCCTGCACCAGTTCGAGTATCGGCTTGTGGACGACGAGATTGATCTGGGCGTGCAGGAACAACCCGGCCTGCTCGCGAATGGCCGCCACGACCTTCGGGTGGCAGTGACCGGTGTTGGTCACGCCGATGCCGGAGGTGAAATCCAGGTAGGCGCTGCCATCCTGATCGTAGACGTAACAGCCCTCGGCGCGTTCGGAGACGATGGGCGTGTAGTGAGTCCAGACGGGGGAGAGGTGGGGAAAATTTTCAGAATAGAGGATCATAGGAGTTGGGTGGTTTGGTAGTGGGTAGTTGGGTTAGTTTCCGTGCAATATCACGGGCAATTTCTACAGTTTCAGCGACGGTGCGCCCTTGAGCGACCAAGCCCTGAATGTCTTCCGAGGTGGCCAGGTACACACCTTCTGGCAGGTGGGTAATGTGCAGGCGGATAACCCTTTCGCATTCCAACATATTAAGCACGTATTTCGACTTGTGGGTTTTTAGGTTTGGCTCAAATGGATTTTCGACCAGCGCCGCCAGCACGTCCAATATTCGTTTCTGCAATAACGGCTGGCGGCGGGTTCTTTGTTTGAATGCACGGCGAAAACTTGTATCCCAAACCAGGCGTCTCATGGCTCGCTCAGTAAGTCGCGCTGCAAATCCTGGATGGTTCCGTAATGAGCGCGTCCCTCCCTGAATGCCTGGAGCGTGTTGCGGGCATTGCGCGCAATTTCCACCCGGCGCAGTTCAGCCAGCCGCTGTTGAATAATCTCGATCAGGCTGGCCTGGTCTTCGGTGGGTAATCGCTCGATCACCTCGAGTGCCTGTTGAAACGGGCTGGTCATAACAGACGCTTTCATCGCAGATCCTTTCAACAAAAGACGAGCCACTGTTCTCAAGTATACGTGATGTAACAGTTGCCGTCAATTCACTCATCACGCATCACGAATCGCAATTCACGCTGGCAAAAACTCCGCCGCCCACTCGATATCGAGTTTCTTCAACGTCTCGGCAGTCGGGATGCCGTCGTTCGTCCAGCCGGCCAGCGCATAGTACTGATCGAGGGCAGCTTCGATATCTTCGATGTCGAGCGCGATTCCAGCCGTCGGCCCGGAGCCGGTCAGCGCCTTGAAGAACTTCTTGGGCAGCCTGTCGTCTTTACGGGTGAAGCCCTCGCGGGCGTTGAATGCCCGCATCAGGTTCAGGCGGCGCGCGCCGACGGTCACGAGTTCATCCACGCTGAAGTCCCAGCCGGTGACAGAGCGGACAAGTTCCACCACCTCGGCAGGCCCGTAGAGGGACCAGGCCGGCCCCCAGACGAACTGGCATAGTTCGAGCGAGTCCATCATGCTGTAGAAGCACTCGGTCAGGTAGGCAAAGCGGACTTTCTCGGAGCTTAGGCTCAGCGGGGCCTGCTTTTCGGTCAGTCCCATCGGGGCCAGGTGCTGCATGTACAGGTCGGAAGCGATACCTTCCTCGTACATCCAGTCATGCTCGCTGGACTGGTGGTCTGCGCCGAAAGGATTGACAGCATAGATGAGCGCCAGGGAACGCTTGGCCTGCGGCATGTGCGCCGGGGCTTCGTGGTTCTTGACGGTAACAAGGCACTCGTCCGCGCCCTTGCCCCAGAGCTTGGCCGCGCGCGCCGAACCCTGGGAGAGCACTTTGCCCAATGGCCCAGAGTTGGTGACGATCTGCTTGAGCGTTTCCAGCAAAGCCTCAGCATTGCCGAATTTTAGCTCGATGCCGCCGGTCTGCTCTTTGGTGATGATGCCCTTCTCGTAGCACTCCATGGCAAAGGCGATGGTCGCGCCGCACGAGATGGTATCCACGCCATATTGGTTGCAAATCTCGTTCGCCTTGCAGACCGCTGCCAGGTCGCTGACGCCGCAATACGAACCCATTGTGGCGAGCGTCTCGTATTCGGGACCGCCATAGAGCGGGTCAACCTGGTATGGACCTTCCTTGATCTCGACGACGCGCTTGCAGCGCACGATGCAGGCGTAGCAGGTATCGCGGCCCTGGCTATCCTGTTTGCCCTCCGCCGCGCCGGCTAGTAGGGTGTTGTACAGCGCCTCACCACCCAGGGCTTCTGCACCCTCGAACTGACCCTCGCTGTAGTTGCGGGTGGGCAGCGAACCGAACGAGTGCTGCGGCACGACCACGCTGGCCGTACCGTACTTGCCCAGCCCTTCCACGTCAGGATTCTCTTTCAACAGCTTAGGGCCGGTACGATTGAGGGCCGTCAGGGCTGCGGCGTCGGCCAGTTCGGGTTTCTTCGAGCCGCGCACGACCACCGCTTTGAGATTCTTGCTGGCCATCACCAGCCCCATGCCGGTGCGCCCATTGTTGCGGTTGCACATGCTGACCAGCGAAGAGAACAACACGCCTTTTTCTGCGGCCGGGCCGTGTTGCAGGATCTCGATCTTCTGGTCGCCAAGCTCTTCTTTTAGCGCAGCCTCCACCTCTCCGGTGATCTTGCCCATCAGATGCGCGGCGTCGCGCAGCTCGGCTTTGCCATCCTTGGAGGAGAAGAGCACACCCTTCTCGGCAGCCGGGCCGTGTTGCAGGATCTCGATCTTCTGGTCGCCAAGCTCTTCTTTTAGCGCAGCCTCCACCTCTCCGGTGATCTTGCCCATCAGATGCGCGGCGTCGCGCAGCTCGGCTTTGCCATCCTTGAGCAGTAAATAAACCGGCTTGGGCGACTTTCCTTTAATGACGATGCCATCGAAGCCGGAAAACTTGAGTTCCGCCGGGAAAAAGCCGCCGCCCTGCGAATCGCCAATCGCCCCGCTGACCGGCGATTTGGCATTGACGTTGACGCGGCTCTGGCCGGAAATGGCCGCGCCGGTGGTCACGCCGGCCATGATCGTCAACACGTTGTCAGGGCTGAGCGCCTCCGCCCGGGCGGGCATCTCGTGCAAAATGTAATGCAGTCCCATTGCGCTGCCGCCGAGATATTTTCGATAGAATGCCTCGGGCGGAGTCTCGACTTCGAGCTGGCCGCGCGTCAGGTCAACGTGCAGGATTTTTCCGTTATATCCGTAAGGCATGGGAACCTCCTTGCTAATAGCTGATGGCTGAGGGCTGAGGGCTGATGGCTGAGGGCTGATGGCAGAGGGCGAATCGAATGGCTGAGGACGGATGGCTATTTGTGCCATACGCTATCTGCCATATGCCATCTGCCGTACGCTGGTTATTGGAGGGTGTTGCGAAAAGCGTTGATGCTTTTGGAGAGTTGCTCGCCATCCTGGTATAGTTCTTTTTGTTCAGCCTCCGTGATGTAGCCTCTATCACAAGCGAGAAATGAGGCTGCAACCACTTCCCACGCAGAGCCGAGGCTGATTTCCAGCTGATAGTCAAAGGCCTTGTTGCTGCTTTTCGCAGCTCCCTCTGCGATGTTCAGGCTGATGGAATTAACCGCACGATTCATCTGTGAGCGGAGGCCATAATCTTCGTGGCGCGGGAATTTGGCTGTCAGCGCGTAGACCTTCGTGGCATATGCTCGTGCCTTATGCCAGATTTCCAGGCTCTCGAAACGAAACGACATGCTTGCTCCTTTGGCTGAGGGCGGATGGCTGAGGGCGAATGGCGGAGGGCGAATGGCGGAGGGCCAATGACGTATGGCAATTCGCGATCTGCCCTCTGCTACCCGCTATCTGCTATCTGCTATCTGCTATCCCATACGGAAATCCGTACTCGGCCATCTTCTCCATGAACGGCACCGCATCGAACGCCTCCGGGCCAAGCACCCCAGCGCCTTTCCAGATGCCGTGCTCGATCAAATCCCAACCGATTACGGCATTGAAAGCGGTCTGGGCAACCACAGCCTGACAGCCCCATTTCCTCATGCACTGCTTGTTATCGGCAACCTGATAAAGATAGACCTGCTTCTCCCGTCCATCCTTTTTACCCTTCACCCAGGTTCCGGCGCAAGTTTTGCCTTCCATACGGTCGCCAAGATGAGCGGGGTCGGGCAGGCAGGCCGCCACCACGTCGCGTGGGGCGACCATCACATCCTTGACCTTGATCTTCTCTTTGTTATCCAGGCCGAGCATGTGCAGGGTTTTCAGCACGCCGATGAACTGGTCTCCGAGGCCATATTTGAAGGTGACGCGCTTGCATTTGACCCAGCGCGGCACGAGCAGCACTTCCTCGTGCTCCACGTTCACCACCTCGACCTTGCCGATGCCCTCCGGGAACTCGAACACTTCCGGCTCGGAGAACGGCGCGGTCGTGAACCAGCCCTTGCCTTTTTCCCAGATGATCGGCGGGTTGAGGCACTCTTCGATGGTCGTCCAGATCGAGAAGTTCGGCGCAAACTCGTAGCCGCGCACCTCGATGTTCGCGCCGTCGCGGATGCCGATTTCGTCAATCTCATCGAAGAGATGATCCTGTGCGAAGCGGGCAAAGACATCCGCCATGCCCGGCTCGACGCCCAGTCCCACCAGCGCCAGCAATCCCTTCTGCTCCCACTGTTTGGCGCGCTCGAACTCGAACTCGTAGCCGCGCACCTCGATGTTCGCGCCGTCGCGGATGCCGATTTCGTCAATCTCATCGAAGAGATGATCCTGCGCGAAGCGGGCAAAGACATCCGCCATGCCCGGCTCGACGCCCAGTCCCACCAGCGCCAGCAATCCCTTCTGCTCCCACTGTTTGGCGCGCTCAAACTGATAATCGCCCAGCTTGATATGGGTTTTCTTGAAAGGTTCTTGCGGATGCGGCTCGGAGAGGGTCATCGCCATATCCATGTAAGTGCAGCCCAGATTGTAGGCGGCTTCGAAGATCGGCACGTTGAAGCTCGGGTCGCAGGCGTTCATGATCAAGTCAACGGCATACTTCTTCGCCAAGGCCTCGATCATTTCCTGCTTGTTTGCGTCCACGAACTCGACCGGGAAACGCTTCGCGTCTCCCAACCTGGCCTGGACTTCCTTCGCACGATCCAGGTTGTAATCGGCGAGGACGATTTGCTCCGCCCACGGACGGTCACGCGCAATTACCGCAATCGCCTCTCCCACCCCGCCAACACCAACAAGTAGAACTTTCATAAAAATCTCCTGTTTGGAAGACCTGACAGGTCTCGCAGACCTGTCAGGTCTCCATGAAAGTTAATTCACTCGCCGCCTTTGACCTCCGTCCAAATACGATCCCATAGAATCGTGGCTTCGCCCACGTCCATGACCGGGTGCATACGCGGCTGCCAGTCCAGCGGAGGGTTGGTCGCCTCGTAGCCCATGTACGCCTCATAGGCCGCGGGGTCCTGGGTTTTGAGTAACTCAAGAGCCGCCGCGTTCGGGTTGGAGTAGGGGAACTCCGCCGTGATCAGCAGGCTGACCTCGGGACGCAGAACATAGTCTATAAAGAGGTGGGCATTCGCGACATGCAGTGCGCCCTTGGGGATGGCAAGGTTGTCGTACCAGATGCTGCAACCCTCCTGCGGGCAGACGTAGGCGATGGCGGGGTTTTCGCTGTGGGCAATGGCCGCCTCGCCATTCCAGACCAGGCCGAGAGAGACTTCGCCAGCCAGCAATGCTGTTTTCGGACTGTCGCTATCGAAGAGGCGGATATTGGGCATTAGTTCCATGAACCGCTGCTTGGCCTCCTCGAGTTGGGCCGGGTCGGTCGAGTTGCGGTCGTAGCCCAGG
>Ga0210058_1003714_pt1 | contig 11655 bp, 8 predicted proteins | sample CryGeymeta201511_FD_183979 | JGI IMG/M metagenome (GOLD analysis project Ga0210058, IMG submission 183979) | Groundwater microbial communities from Crystal Geyser aquifers in Utah, USA - Crystal Geyser metaG 2015-11 (SPAdes) (version 2) | ecosystem: Environmental > Aquatic > Deep subsurface >...
CGTTGTTGGAACTCGAGAAAATCCTGCTCGCCTCTCGGGCGGTGGAGATGAGCCAAGAGACCGCCGAAGACTTGGCCTACCTCCAGGGCAAAGGCACATCCCTTGGCGGCATGCGCCCCAAGTGCACCATCCTGGATGCAGACGGCGCCTTGTCCTTGGGGAAGTTTTCCAGTGTGACCGATGAGCGCGCTGTCACACGGGGCGAGGTGCTGGCACTGCGGCTGGCCAAACTCGCTGGGATCGACAGCGCGCAAGCACGCATCGTTATGGTTCAAGACCAGCCGGTCGCCATGATTCGCCGCTTTGACCGCACCCCGGAACAGAACCGCATCCCCTACATCTCGGGTGCAACGCTGTTGCAAGCCAACCGGGGCGATGAGCATTCATACACGGAAATCATCGACGTGATGCGCTCCAGGTGCGAGAACTTCATCGATGACGCCAGACAGTTGTGGCGACGGCTTGTCTTCAACCACCTGATTACCAACGTGGATGACCACCTGCAAAACATCGGCTTCCTGTACAGCGGTAACAACCAATGGCGGTTGTCTCCGGCATTTGATTTGAACCCTTTTCCTGACAAGGATCCGGAATCCAAAACCTGGCTCAGTGAGGACAGTGGCCCGATTACGTCGATCGCGCAATTGCTTGGCCAATCCTCCCGCTTTGAGTTGTCGCAGCCACAAGCCCAATCCATCCTTGAAGAAGTGGTCGCCGCGCTGAAACGATGGCGAGAAGTGGCAACCGCACCAGAAGTTGGTCTACAGGCCCGTGACATCAATGACTTCAAGCCTGCGTTTGAAAACCGAAAATAAAGAGAAATAAAGGGGCCAGGCTCGGATTTTCGCTCTATCGCTCAAAAATCCGTCAATAGCATGACAATCACGCTTCAGTATCCGGAGGACACCCATGATCGACCGTTTTCTCACCACCGTTGACGCTGCCCTGCGCACGGTCTTCACCACGCACCGGGCCGAACAGCCGTGCCCCACCGTGGCCGCCGATGCCACCGACTTGACCGATGCCGAAAAGCGCGAAGCCGCAGCGTTGATGCGCGTCAACCATGTTGGCGAAGTGTGCGCCCAAGCGCTTTATACGGCGCAAGCTTTTGCTACTGATAATGAAGCGCTTCGCGCCCATTTCATAAGGGCTGGAGCCGAAGAAACCAACCATCTTGCGTGGACGGAGCAACGCCTCAAAGAGCTGGGCGACCGCACCTCGCTGCTGAATCCGCTGTGGTACGCCGGCGCTTTTGGCATTGGCTTGGTGGCTGGCAAACTGGGTGACAAGGTGAGCCTGGGTTTTGTGGTGGAGACCGAAAACCAGGTCGAGGCGCACCTGGACAGTCACCTGAATTTGCTGCCCGCCGGTGACCACGCCTCACGCGCCATCGTGGCGCAGATGAAAGACGACGAAGCGCGCCATGCGCTCAACGCCAAAGAACTGGGTGCCATTGACCTGCCCGCGCCAGTGCAGGGGTTGATGAAAGCGTTTGCCAAGGTGATGACCACCGTGGCGCATCGGGTTTGACCGGAAACCTATCAGCATTTGAGCTGGGCGTAGAAATTTTCGTGTGACCCCACCGCCAACAAGGCGACGGTTTCTGGCTTCGTCTTGCTTGGGCTTAACGCGTAGGCCAACAAGGTTTCCTGATGGTTGAGCTTGAATTTATAAACAAAAACACCGGCCAAGTCACCGCGTTTTTCTTCGCCCACCGAGGGATTGGCAGCAACCGCTTTGACAGCCTGATCCAGAACCGCTTTGCCCCCGGCATGCATTTTTTTGGCAATGCGCGCAAAAGAAGGCGAGGCAACGACACTGCAAGCCATCGGGCTAGCCAAAGGTGTACGGTTGAGCCAACCCGGCCTTGACTTCTTCACGCGACAAGATGGTGTCTTGTATCAGCCGCAAAGGCAGCTCCGGGTTTTCCAAAACCGCTTTGCCAATGCGCGCCCAATACTCAATTTGCTTGGGCACCGACCGGTGCTCGGCGGCGGCATGTGGCTTGGCATCTTCTACAAGTTCATCTGACAATTTCAATGCAACAGCCATCAGTTATCTCCTTTGAGGTGGGTTGCATTGTATTTCTTTAAGCAACCTTTTGCAACTTTTTGCAACCAGCATCCAGTCGCAAGTTCGGTCAGATTTGCCGGGAAATCCGCTGGGAACCGCTATATCTCCAGCACCTCAAAACTGGTGCTGATTTGCGCGGTTTTGCCCAGCATGACGCTGGCCGAGCAGTATTTTTCGTGGCTCATGGCGATGGCGCGCTCTACTGCTGCAGCGGGCACGCCTTTGCCGGTGACGGTGAAGTGCATGTTGATGCGGGTGAACACTTTGGGGTCAACTTCTGCACGCTCGGCTTGAAGCTTGACGCTGCAGCCGCGCACGTCGTGGCGGCCGCGCTTCAAGATCAGCACCACGTCATAAGCCGTGCAGCCGCCCGCCCCCGCCAACAGGGTTTCCATCGGGCGCGGTGCCAGGTTTTGGCCACCGTTTTCGGGTTTGGCAGCGTCAGGCGCGCCGTCCATCACCAGTGTATGGCCACTACCGGTTTCGGCCACAAACCCCATGCCAGAGCGCGTGCCCAAAGCGCCGGTCCAGTTGACTGTGCATTCCATTCAGCTTGCTCCTGTTGACATCCAAAGCGGTGGATTGTCTCCGCGAAAGTGGCTGCGTCGGTCACCGCCGTTACGGCGCTTATCATCTGCGACTTATGCAAGCATCACAACTCACCCCATTTGACTACCTCAAAAAGATCCTCAACGCCCGCGTGTACGACGTGGCGATTGAGTCCGCGCTGGAGCCCGCCGCAGGCTTGAGCGCCCGCCTGGGCAACACCGTGCTCTTGAAGCGCGAAGACCAGCAACCGGTGCACAGCTTCAAGCTGCGTGGCGCGTACAACAAGATGGCGCACCTGAGCCCGGCGCAGCTGAAAAAAGGCGTGATTTGCGCCTCCGCCGGTAACCACGCGCAGGGCGTGGCGCTGAGTGCCAAGCGCTTGGGCGCGCGTGCCGTCATCGTCATGCCCACCACCACGCCGGGTGTCAAGGTCGACGCGGTGCGCGGTTTTGGCGGTGAGGTGGTGCTGTTTGGCGACAGCTATTCAGATGCCTACACGCACGCGGTGCAGCTTGAGAAAAAAGAAGGCCTGACCTTTGTCCACCCGTTTGACGACCCAGATGTGATCGCCGGCCAGGGCACCATCGCCATGGAACTGCTGCGTCAGCACCAGGGGCGGCTGGATGCGGTGTTTGTCGCCATTGGCGGTGGCGGTCTGATCAGCGGCGTGGCCAATTACATCAAGGCGGTGCGCCCCGAGATCAAGGTGATTGGCGTGCAGATGAACGACTCGGATGCCATGGCGCAATCTGCCGCCGCACACGAGCGGGTCACGCTGGCCGACGTGGGGCTGTTTTCAGACGGCACAGCGGTCAAGCTGGTGGGCGAGGAAACCTTTCGCATCGCGCACAACCTGGTCGACGACTACGTGTTGGTCGACACCGACGCGGTGTGCGCCGCCATCAAGGACGTGTTTGTCGACACCCGCAGCATCGTCGAACCCGCAGGAGCCTTGGCCGTGGCGGCGGTCAAGCAATACGTGGCCACACACAAGAAAAAGGGCGAAACCTACGCCGCCATTCTGTGCGGCGCCAACATGAACTTTGACCGCTTGCGCTTTGTTGCCGAGCGTGCGGAAGTGGGCGAAGAACGCGAGGCCCTGTTTGCCGTGACCATCCCCGAAGAGCGCGGCAGTTTTCGGCGCTTTTGCGAGCTGATTGGCGACCTGCCCAGCTTTGGCGGCGGCAAGGCGCTGCGCAACGTGACCGAGTTCAACTACCGCATCAGCGACGCGCAAAAAGCGCACGTGTTTGTAGGTTTGACCACTGCTGCCAAGGGCGAATCCGGCAAAATAGCCGCGCACCTGACCAAACACGGCTTCAACGCGCTTGACTTGACCCATGACGAGTTGGCCAAAGAACATATCCGCCACATGGTGGGCGGACATTCTGCGCTAGCGAAAGAAGAGCGTTTGCTGCGCTTTGTGTTCCCTGAGCGGCCTGGCGCGCTGCTGAAGTTTTTGAGCCTGATGCGCCCGGGCTGGAACATCAGCCTGTTCCACTACCGCAACCAGGGTGCCGACTACGGCCGCATTCTGGTCGGCCTGCAGGTGCCCGCCAAAGACGGCAAAGCGTTTGACAAGTTTCTGGCCACACTGGCGTACCCGTATGTGGAAGAAACCTCCAACCCGGTGTACCAGATGTTCTTGCAAACCTGAAACCTTGCGGGTCAGACCACTCGCGCAGCGACGTGCTCTGACCCCAACTGATAAGGATGCAGCTATGGCTTTGACACTCGACGGCAAACTGGTGGTGGCGATCAGCAGCCGCGCGCTGTTTGACTTTGAAGAAGAAAACCGAGTCTTTGAGCAGGCCGATGACCGTGCCTACATGGCGCTGCAACTGCAGCGCCTGGATATCCCCGCCAAACCCGGCGTGGCATTTTCACTGGTGCAGAAGCTGCTCGCCTTCAACAAAGCGGCAGCAGGCGGGCAACCGGTCGAGGTGGTGATTTTGTCGCGCAACGACCCGGTCTCAGGCATGCGGGTGTTTCGCTCGGCACAGCACTACGGCTTGCCCATCGAGCGTGGCAGCTTTACCCGGGGTCAATCGCCCTGGCGCTACCTCAAGCCCTTGCACGCCAACTTGTTTTTAAGCACCCACCTGAGCGATGTACGCGCCGCGCTGGCCGCGGGTGTGCCGGCTGCGCAGGTCTACCCGCAGTCGGTGCACGCCAGCGACGCCCACCCGAACGAGGTACGTATTGCTTTCGACGGCGACGCGGTGCTGTTCAGCGACGAGGCCGAGCGCGTGTATCAGACGCAAGGTTTGCAGGCTTTCCAGCAGCACGAGATCGACAAAGCAACACAGCCTTTGCCCGACGGGCCTTTTAAACCCCTGCTGGCCGCGCTTCAAACTTTGCAGCAATCTGGCACACCGGCGATGCGCATCCGCACCGCCTTGGTAACCGCGCGCAGCGCCCCGGCGCACGAGCGCGCGATCCGCACGCTGATGAACTGGCACATTGAGGTGGATGAGGCGATGTTCCTGGGTGGCCTGGCCAAAGGCGAGTTTCTGCGGGAGTTTGAACCGGATTTCTTCTTTGACGACCAAACCGGTCACATTGAAAGTGCCGCCCAACACGTGCCCTCAGGCCACGTCGCCAGTGGTGTGCGCAATTAATTTTCTGGCTTTTCCAGCTTGTTGATCTTGGTCGGCGAGAAGTTGTAAACCTCGCTGGTGATCGCACCCGGCGCCAGGTTGGCACTGGTGTTCTGTGGCGGTTCGATCTGGTTGCGCACCTGTTGCTGCACCTGCACCGCGCTGGCACTGGCTTCCCACAGCGACTTGATGTGATCAATGAGGATTTTGGAGAGGGGCTCGGGCGGTGGGTCTTCCACTTTCTCAGGGGCCGGGCGCTTGATGGTCCAGTCTTTGGGCGGGTTCGCCGCCTCAGCGCCAGGGCGTACCGGGTCCGACACACTGCTGTAAACACCTTCGCCCGCACTGGGCTTGTCGACCTGCTTGATCAGGTTGACCACACCGGGCGTTGGTTCGGCTGGTGCAGCGGCCTGCACGGGCGGGTTTACCGGCACCACAGGCACCACGCGTCCCGTTGTCAATGCAGCAGCCTCGACGGCCACGGGCCGTACGCTCTGGATTCGATCAATGGATGTGAGTGGCATGATGCTTGCGGCGACAGAATAGGTCTGGGTCTTTCCTCCGTTCGTACGACTGTTAACGGCAGAAATGGAGGGTGATTAAGGGTTATTTTCAAAATTTTCTGCATTACCCAAAAAAATCCGGCATTTAAACGCCTAAAAATTAGGGTTAACCCTTACATCAAAAGGTTGCACCTCTCCTACGATCGCGCCTGTTTGACACAACAGAGGCACTCCCCATGACCACCGTCACCCTTGGCATCAAAGTCGATGAAACGCTGCGCACGCGCATCAAAGACGCCGCACAAACGCAGGGCAAAACGCCGCATTGGCTGATCAAACAGGCCGTGTTGCAGTATGTTGACAGCCTGGAGCGCGGCGGCAAACCAAGCATTGCACCATTGCGCGCCCATGACACACCCGACGCCGACACGCCCGACCACGACGTGGCAGACCCGGCGCCCGCGCAATGGCCCGAGCAGCCGTTTCTGGACTGGGCGCAAAGTGTCCTGCCACAAACCGATTTGCGCGCGGCGATCACCGCCGCCTGGCACCGGCCTGAAACCCAATGCGTACCGATGCTGGTGCCACTGGCGCGGGTCGACGACCCTGCTGCGCGCAGCGCCATCGAGCAAACCGCCGTGCGCCTGGTGCAGGGCCTGCGCGCCAACCAGGCCAGCGGCGGCGTGGAGGCGCTGGTGCAGGAGTTTTCGCTGTCCAGCCAGGAAGGTGTGGCACTGATGTGCATGGCCGAAGCGCTGCTGCGCATTCCCGACAACGCCACCCGCGACGCGCTGATTCGCGACAAGCTCAGCCACGGTGACTGGCAGTCGCACCTGGGCAATTCGCCGTCGATGTTTGTCAACGCCGCCGTCTGGGGCCTGATGCTTACCGGCAAACTGACCGCCACCGCCAGCGAAAAATCGCTTGGCAGCGCGCTCACCCGGCTGATCGGCAAGGGCGGCGAGCCGCTGATCCGCCAGGGCGTACACCGCGCCATGAAACTCATGGGCGAGCAATTTGTCACCGGGCAAACCATCTCTGAGGCGCTGGCCAACAGCCGCGCGCTGGAGAAAAAAGGCTTTCGCTACTCGTACGACATGCTTGGCGAAGCGGCCACCACCGAGGCTGACGCCGAGCGCTATGTGGCTTCGTACGAGCAATCGATCCACGCCATTGGCAAGGCCTCCAACGGCCGCGGCATTCATGACGGGCCGGGCATTTCGGTCAAGCTCTCGGCCCTGCACACGCGCTACAGCCGCGCGCAGCGCGACCGCGTCATGGGCGAGCTGTTGCCACGCCTGACCAAATTGGCGCTGCTGGCGCGCCAGTATGACATTGGCATCAACATCGACGCCGAAGAATCCGACCGGCTGGAACTGTCGTTGGACCTGCTCGAAGCGCTGTGCTTTGAGCCCCAGCTCAAGGGCTGGAACGGCATTGGCTTTGTGGTGCAGGCGTACCTGAAACGCTGCCCGTATGTGATCGACCATGTGATCGACCTGGCCAGGCGAAGCAACCGGCGGCTGATGATCCGTTTGGTCAAGGGCGCGTATTGGGACGCTGAAATCAAGCACGCGCAACTCGACGGCCACGAAGGCTACCCCGTTTTCACGCGCAAGGTGTACACCGACGTGTCTTACCTGGCCTGCGCGCGCAAACTGCTGGCCGCGCCCGACGCGGTCTACCCGCAATTTGCCACGCACAACGCGCAAACGCTGGCCAGCATCTACCACATGGCCGGCAACAACTATTACCCCGGCCAATACGAGTTCCAGTGCCTGCACGGCATGGGCGAGCCGTTGTACGAGCAGGTGACCGGCTCGGTGACCGAGGGCAAGCTGGGCCGACCATGCCGCATTTACGCGCCGGTGGGCACGCATGAGACGCTGCTGGCCTACCTGGTGCGCCGCCTGCTGGAAAACGGCTCCAACACGTCGTTCGTCAACCGCATTGGCGACGCCCGGGTCAAGGTCGAAGACCTGGTGAGTGACCCGGTGCAAGAAACAATCGACATCGGCACCAGCACCGGCGTGTTGGGCACACCGCACGCCAGGATCGCGCTGCCACGTCAGCTGTTTGCTGACCTGGGCGCGCAGTCACGGCTCAATTCCAGCGGCCCGAATCTGGCCAACGAACAACAACTGGCGTCGCTGGCGGCAGGATTGTTGCGCAGCACCCAGATCACCTACACCGCCGCCACCAGCGGCGCAGACATTGGCGCGATCAACCCGTCCACTGCCGTTGCCGAAGGCTGGCAGCGTGTGTGCAATCCAGCCAATTTGAGCGATGTGGTGGGTTGGGTGCTGCCCGCCAGCGCCGCTGACGTCAACGCGGCCGTGCAACGCAGCGAACACGCCACCCGCATCTGGCAAGGCACACCGCCGCCCGCACGCGCGGCCTGCCTGGCCCGTGCCGCCGACCTGCTGGAGCAGCGCAGCCAGAGCCTGCTGGGGCTGATCGTGCGCGAAGCAGGCAAATCGCTGCCCAACGCGATCTCTGAAATCCGCGAGGCGGTCGACTTCCTGCGCTACTACGCTGCGCAGGTGCAGGCGACGTTTGACAACGAGACACACCGCCCGCTGGGCGTGGTGCTGTGCATCAGCCCGTGGAATTTTCCGCTGGCTATTTTTACCGGCCAGGTCGCCGCTGCCCTGGCTGCGGGCAACTGTGTGCTGGCCAAACCCGCCGAGCAAACGCCGCTGATCGCCGACGTGATGGTGCGCATCCTGCTTGAGGCTGGTGTGCCGCAGGATGCGGTGCAACTGGTGCCCGGCAGCGGCGAAACCGTGGGCGCAGCACTGGTCGCGCACCCGGTGGTGGCGGGGGTCATGTTCACCGGCTCGACCGAGGTGGCCCGGCTGATTGCCAGAACGCTGGCGCAGCGCATGAGCGCACAAGGCCACTGTATCCCGCTGATTGCCGAGACCGGCGGCCAGAACGCCATGGTGGTCGACTCCTCTGCTCTGGCCGAGCAGGTGGTGGGCGACGTGCTGGCCTCGGCTTTTGACTCGGCCGGGCAGCGCTGCTCTGCCCTGCGCCTGCTGTGCGTGCAGGACGACGTGGCCGACCGTGTCATCGGCATGATCAAGGAAGCGATGCGTGAGTGGGTCATGGGCAACCCGGACCGCATGCACACCGACGTCGGCCCGGTGATCGACGAAGACGCGCGTGGCCAGATCGAGCGGCACATCGCCCACATGGCCTCACAAGGCCAGATGGTGACCCGGCTGGGGCGCGACGAAGGCCGCGAACACGGCCATTTTGTGTTGCCAACGCTCATTGAAATTGATAGCGTGTCACGCCTGCAACGTGAGGTGTTCGGCCCTGTTTTACATGTCCTGCGCTGGCGCCGTGAAGCGCTGGTGCAGGTGCTCGATGCGATCAACGCCACCGGCTACGGTTTGACCTTTGGCGTGCACAGCCGCATCGACGAAACCATCGCCAAAGTGACGCAAAAAATCCACGCCGGCAACGTCTACGTCAACCGCAACATCATCGGCGCGGTGGTTGGCGTACAGCCGTTTGGCGGCATGGGCTTGTCGGGCACCGGCCCTAAGGCGGGCGGGCCGCTGTACCTGTACCGCCTGTTGCAAGCCAATGACCAGGCCAACAACCCGGCGCTGACCGCCCTGGTCGCGTCTACGGCGGCCCATGCCACCCTGAGCACCAATGACTGCGTGGCCAAACAAGCCAGCTTGCAGGCGTTGCAGAGCCTGCAAGTCGCCTTGCAGCAAACGTCAATTTCTGCGCTGGAAGTCTGGCAACACCCGGGGCAAGCCGCGCTGGCCGCGCAGGCAGCCCAAGCCTATTTGTCAGCCAGCGTGCTCGGCCAGGTCTTCACCCTGCCCGGCCCCACCGGCGAGACCAACCGCTACCAGTTGCTGCCGCGCGGCACCGTGTGGGCCTGCGCCAAGACCACGCTCGGGCTGGTGCACCAGATTGCAGCCACGCTGGCCAGCGGCAACACCTGCTGGCTGAGCCCGGCAGCGCTGGGCAGCGGTGCCATGACGCGCTTGCTGGACGCCTTGCCGGCCGAGGTGCAGGCCAGGGTGAGCGTGCGCCCAAGTGATGCGGTGCTGGCGGACGACGCCTGGAGCTGCATGCTGTTTGAAGGCGATGCCGACGAATTGCAAGCGCTGACCCCGCGCGTGGCGCAACGCTCCGGGGCGATCGCCCGCATCGAGAACCTGAGTTCAGCGCAACTGGCAGCCGGTGCGCACTACGACCTCAGCGCGCTGATGCACGAACAAAGCATCAGCACCAACACCGCTGCCGCCGGCGGCAATGCGCAGCTGATGACGATGGGTTGATTTACTCTACGGTCACGCTCTTGGCCAGGTTGCGCGGCTTGTCCACATCGGTGCCACGCGCGCACGCCGTGTGATACGCCAGCAATTGCAGCGGCACCACGTGCAGCATCGGTGACAACTCGCCGTAGTGCTCTGGCATGCGGATCACGTGCACGCCTTCACTGCTCTCAATCTGGCTGTCGGCGTCGGCCAGCACATACAGCACGCCGCCACGGGCGCGCACCTCATGCATGTTGCTCTTGAGCTTTTCCAACAGCACGTCGTTGGGCGCGACGGTGACCACCGGCATGGCGCTGGTCACCAGCGCCAGCGGGCCGTGTTTGAGCTCACCGGCGGGGTAAGCCTCGGCGTGGATGTAGCTGATTTCCTTGAGCTTCAAGGCGCCTTCCAGGGCAATCGGGTAATGCAGGCCCCGGCCCAGGAACAGCGCGTTTTCCTTGGCGGCAAAGTCTTGCGACCAGGCGATGATTTGCGGCTCCAGCGCCAGCACGCTTTGCAGTGCCGCGGGCAAGTGCCGCATGGCCTTGATGTGGCGGGTTTCTTCCGCCTCACTGAGCAAACCGCGCGACTGCGCCAGTGCCAGCGTCAACAAAAACAGACCCGCCAATTGGGCCGTGAACGCTTTGGTGCTGGCCACGCCAATCTCGACCCCGGCGCGGGTGATGTAGGCCAGCTCGCATTCACGCACCATGGCGCTGGTGGCCACGTTGCAAATGGTCAGCGTGTGCGTCATACCCAGACTTTGCGCGTGGCGCAGAGCCGCAAGCGTGTCGGCGGTCTCACCGCTCTGGGTGATGGTGACGATCAATGTGCGCGCATTGGGTACCGAGTCGCGGTAACGGTATTCGCTGGCCACTTCCACCTGGGTGGGGATTTTGGCGATGCTCTCCAGCCAATATTTGGCGGTGCAGCCGCTGTAATAACTGGTGCCGCAGGCCAGAATCAGTACCGAGTCAATGTCTTTGAAGACGCGTGCCGCGCTGGCGTTTGCGCCGTCAAACAGTTCCGGCATGATGCTGTCCACGCCCTGCAAGGTGTCGGCAATGGCGCGCGGCTGCTCAAAAATTTCCTTTTGCATGTAGTGACGATACGGCCCCAGTTCAGCCGCGCCGCTGTGGGCGTGCACGGTTTTGACCGGACGCTGAGCGGCGCTGAGTGGCTTGAAGGCTTTGTCGACCAACCAGTATTTGCCGAGCTGAATGTCGGCCACATCGCCTTCTTCCAGGTAAACGATTTGGTCGGTCACGCCCGCCAGCGCCATGGCATCGCTGGCCAGGTAATGCGACTGGCCGTCTGCACCCACACCCAAAATCAAAGGTGATCCGGCACGCGCGCCAATCAGGCGCTGCGGCTCGTCTTTGCAGAACACCGCAATGGCGTAGGCACCGCGCAGTGAACCGATCGCCGCTTTGACGGCTTCAAACAGATCGCCGTCGTACAGGCTGTCGATCAAATGCGCAATGACCTCGGTGTCGGTTTGGCTTTGAAATACGTAGCCTTTGGCTTGCAGCGCGGCGCGCAGTTGGTCGTGGTTTTCGATGATGCCGTTGTGCACCAGCGCCACGCGGCCCGGCCTTGACGGGCCGCCTTCCGATTTCTCGCCGGGTTTGCTGTACGCAT
>Ga0210058_1003722_pt1 | contig 11633 bp, 16 predicted proteins | sample CryGeymeta201511_FD_183979 | JGI IMG/M metagenome (GOLD analysis project Ga0210058, IMG submission 183979) | Groundwater microbial communities from Crystal Geyser aquifers in Utah, USA - Crystal Geyser metaG 2015-11 (SPAdes) (version 2) | ecosystem: Environmental > Aquatic > Deep subsurface >...
ACCCAGAACTTACTTTGATCTACTCCGTCAGTTACAACTAGTTTAAGAAAGGAAGGGAAACAAAGAAACAATACCCTCAACTCTGTTTTGACAGAAACAGACCAAGGAAAACTACTGGAAAAACCAATTAAACCACAAACACAGACCGCGATCTCGAAAAAGGGAGGGGGGAAGGTTGACTAAAAACAAAACGAGAACGCAGGTTGCCTGCATAAGAAGCAGGTCTATTGATATGTACAGTTATTTGTGGAATACTGAAAGAAGTTAATATATAGAAAATATATGGAAGTACAGAATCCAATAAACGAGGATGCCCCATCTCTAATTTTGCACCCGGATGGATTTTCGACCGCCCCAGTCATTACAACAGAACAGGGTATGGGTGCAATTGCAAACCCAGCTGAGGCGACTAGCGCCATTGCTGCTCAAGGACAGGTAGATATAAATGGGATAAAGACAGAGGCAAAGCTGAGTATTTCTCACGCTGATAGGATGGGTAGATTTCAGGAAAACGTGGGAGCACGACTTCAACAGAGGGAGGCATACAAGGCTGGTGTTGAACGCAGTGTGCCACAGATACAGAAGGAGGCTGCGGAGTTGGAGGAGAGCTATAAAAAGGCACAAAAAGATCTGGATGAAGCAAGATCGAGCTTGAGCGGAGTAAGGTCTGAAATTGCTCGGGAAAAAAGTGAAGTGATCTTAATGGAAATATCTTTGGAATTGAGTGGGAAAAAACTTGAAACAAAAACGGGAGAGATAGAAGATAAGTTTTCCAAAGATAAAGAAAGTGCTGGCCAAGAGCGTGACCGTAAGCTGGCTGAGGTAAACGAAAAGTACAAGCCGGAGGTGGCAGAGGCAGAGAGACTCTTGGGTGAGTACAGAATAAAGCTTGAGGCTGGACAAAGTTTAGACGAAAAAGCGAGGAAGGCACTGGCTACACTTGGTCTGGATTCGACAATTTTTCTAGCAGGGAAGGTACTGGAAGGCGCGCAGAAAGGTGAAGAGTTACAGCAGAACAGAATGGAAAATCTTGCTGAGAGAAGAGCTACCGATGAAGCGGCAATTGCTCGTGATTATGATCTGGCTGGTAAAACGGCAGAAGCTGACAAGACTAAGGCTCTGGCTGAAGCCAAAACAAATATGGCCGATGAAACTCGCGGCTTTGGAGAGAAGATTGAACAAAGAAACTCGCGGCTGGGCGAACTTGTAAAAGCGAAGGCATCTGTTGAAGAAAATGTACAGCAGCTTAAAGCGAGAAGAAATGAAGTGGGTAAGCAAAGAGACCAAAGAGTGAGTGACTCCAAAGAAGTATTGGTGGTGATTTCTGAGCTGCAGGCGCTGATTGACACAGATAAAGAGTTGCTTGGCCGGGCGGCAGAGAAGATGTCCTCGGTAGAGCTTCGTGGAGCTGAAGCGCTCAAAGGACTTGAAGATATGGCAGATGTCATATCGATGAGTGAGTTTTCCGTGATAGTGGAAACGGCCAAGTCCATGGACGCGCTGAGTGAAGCTACAAAACAATGGAAAGAGGAAATAAATGATGCAGCCTCAAGAAAAATTGGTGCAGTTCTGGACCGGAAGAGTGCGGCAGTGGATGAGGTGACTCGACGAGTTTTGGAAGAAAATAATGAACTGGGATTGGATGAGAAAGGCAATTTCCAAGCGACGAATGGAGCCGTGGGTTTTGAGGCTGTGGATATGATTATGGAAGCCTATGAGCCAGTGAAAGAGGAAATTAGAGAAATCAGATTGCGAGCAAGAGACGAAATCAAAGTAGTTAACTCTGAACGTGATGAGGAACTAGACCGATTGGACCGCGCGCGCATCGCCGGTGAAACCAGAATGCAGCAAATGATGGAGGATACAAAGAGCAATTTGTTCGTGATGAGTAACCTGGTTGGATTTTTGAAAGATGAAGCTACCGAGAGATTTGGAGCAGTGGCGGCGGAGAATCCGGCCGAGGATAAGGGTCTGGCAATTTATATGCGAAGAGTTGGAAAGGCAATATCTGGTTTGTGGTCAAGTCTAACCGGTAGGTCTAGATAGGGCTGAAGGAAGGCAGCTTGATTTTGGGGATGGGGTGTGATATATTATGGGTTATCGTGAGTGTAACAGCTCACACATTCTTTCAAAAATGGAGGCTTGAATGAGAAAATTTGGTGTTTTGATCTTACTGGCGATTATTTTCGCCATAGTTGTTGGTCTGGTCCTCCCGATGTTTGGGGGTGCAGTGGCCGATGGAATCGACCGGACTATTCCGGCCGAAAACAAGGGGATAGTGTGCGAAGTGTCTGGGGTTTGGTGTCCTTCCGGTCAATAAGTTTTTCTCCCCAGCTTCATTTGAGGCCGGGGAGATTTTTTTGACGAAAAAACACCCCGCATGGCGGGGTGTGGAGCGTTAGTCTTTATTTTCATCAAAATCTGAGGATATCTTGGTCAGCATGATTAGGGTTTGATCCAGGTGCCATTTAGCCTCGGCCAGTTGCCACATGGCCGCTTCGAAAGCGGCACCTATGCTGATAATTGCCGCAATCGGGGCAAAAAAGTAGGGAATGATGACGAAGGCTCCGGGCAGGAAAGATAAACCAACGGTGAGAGCAATGAGCACGAGGGTTACTAACGCAGAAATACGGGCAATCTTTTGCAGTTTATGAATCCGATCAGTGTATGGGGATTCCATGGTTCCTCCAAAAAAGTTAGGGTACTTGCTGGATTGGATTATATACTCATTGTGGTCAAAATTTGGAGTTTTTGCTCGGGGAACTAGTTAACTCTATTCGCATAGACGAAGAAACGAGCGGGAGAGTTCCATAATTGACAAGTATACAGGATCAGTTTCGCATTATAGTCGGTGATCTGGGTGCCTGTTTCGGTGGAGTACACTTTGTACTCATATTCACGCTGTTCCCAAATGACCTTGATGGTATCGCCGACCTTTAACTGGGGAAGGTTGTAAAAGGAGTTTAGTTTGCGGAAAGAGGCAGACCACTCTAGGTAACCCCAGCGGTGGGCGGCAAGAATCATGGGTAAATCCCTCTCCCCCGATTCCGATCGAGGGTTTCTCCCCTTGACAGGGGAGATTCCGTCGTATGGAGTGCCGAAGTTGGGGACTCGCCAAATGCCCATCTTGAGAATACTTTTGACATCTTCACCTTCGTGTATTTGGCCACGGACACCAATTTTGTCGATAATTAAGCCGTTTTCTGAGGGGAGGGAGGAATCGACGTCGGGGAGGGAGAGGTTAATATTACTGGATTCTGGGTCGGAGCCCGGAATGACGGTGGTTGGTGTGGGAGTTGGAGAGGGACTTGGTTTGGTAATCGTTTGTTGAGCTTGAGTGGCCGTAGAGGCGATGGTAGAGGCTAGTAGGTTCGAAGCTTGGGGCTGAAGGCGGTAGTAGAGGTGCGGCCAGGAGGGTAGAAGAGCGAAAATAGCCGTGAGCGACCAAAAAATAATGCCGATGGTGATAAAGAGACGTTTTTTGGAGGACATATAATCATTCTATCAAGAACTCAAGAACTCAAGAACTCAAGAACTCAAGGTGAGGTTGTGTTTGATAGATTGATATATTAAGTGATTCCTATAGTGTGTACTTGACAAAGAGTAGCTTCGGGTGTTACAATACCCACTAGTTTGATATATTCTTGAGTCAATTAAAGGTGAAATGGGTTTGGTTTGCAGTGCCACTTTAAAACCGGCGCTGCGGCTAAAGCCTTACGCGTTTCACCCTTGATTGACTTAATTGTCAAGCTAACCCCCTTTCCGTCGATTCTAAAAATCCTCGAAATACAGAGGACATACGTTACGTATTTATCCGAGACAGGAGGCTTGACTACGCATTTTATCTATTTTTGGTATTACAGCGCAGTCACAATTAATTATTTTTGTCATCGCGAGCAAAGCGTGTCGATCCAGATGGATTGCTTCGGTTTGAGTACAAAACTCGCAATGACGGGGAGTTGACAGGGGAGACTCAGGATGTAGAATTAGTTTGTTGGATAAGATTTCACTTTTTTTGTTTCACTTAATTTAATCAATTACCCCCCCCACTATTTCCTTATGGCCACAAAAGCCAAGACCCTTGTTAGTCAGCCGAAAGTCGAAGAAAAGAAGCCGTATGTAGTGCCACCTTCTCCGAAGACTGCATCTTTGCCACCGAGATCTTTTGTGCGTGCGCCACTAGCCTCTAGAGTGCCATTTCAACCTAGATTTGCTCCAATGCCCGGATACCAAAGAGCGGCTCAGGAACCGGTAATTACAGAAGAAGTCAGTGGCATTTTGGAAATGACCGGAACTGATGGACGGGGAATACTTCGTCATGGATTCCGCTCAGGTGAAGATGATGTTTTGATTCCCTCGATGGTCAGTCGACTTTCCAAGCTTAGAGCCGGAGATGTGGTGACGGGACTGGCCCGCAGACCCAAGGAGACCGAACCTTACTGGACCATGATTCAAGTGACAAAAGTGAATGGTGAGGAACCGGCCAAGATGTTTGACCGCTTTAGATTTGAAAAAGGCACCCCAATCTATCCATTTGAGAAGCTAAAACTGGAAACCGGTAAAGAAATATTATCGACACGACTGATTGATCTGTGTGCACCTATTGGCAGGGGACAGAGAGGTCTGATTGTGTCTCCTCCCAAAGCAGGAAAGACGACAGTCATAAAAGAAATTGCTAGTGGTATAGCCACAAATTACCCCGAAATACATTTGATGGCCGTGCTCGTAGGAGAACGTCCGGAAGAAGTCACCGATATTAGTAGACATATTTTGGCCGTAACTAAAGATAGCACTATGTCTGGAGAAACGGCGGCCAGTAACTTTGATGAAAAAGCCGAAGAACAAACTCGCGTGGCCGAAATGGCTCTGGAAAGAGCCAAACGTCTGGTGGAAATGGGGAAAGATGTGGTCATTTTACTGGACTCGATTACTCGTTTAGCCCGTGCCTACAACCTGGCGATTCCAACATCGGGAAGAACTCTGTCCGGAGGCTTTGACCCGGCCGCCCTGTATCCACCCAAGAAGTTCTTTGGAGCTGCCCGCAAAATTGAGGGTGGGGGAAGTTTGACTATTATCGGTACGGCTTTGACCGATACCGGAAGCAGGATGGACGACCTTGTCTACGAAGAGTTTAAGGGGACGGGAAACATGGAGCTGCATTTGGACCGACGCTTAGCCGAACGAAGAATATACCCGGCAATTGATGTGATGAGATCCGGCACGCGCAGAGACGATTTGCTATTTGACTCAATAGAGTACCAGAGCATTATTCTGATGCGCAGGATGCTCGACATGCTCGGCGACAATGAGCGTACTGAAGTGCTTATTGGGAGATTGGCTCGGACTAAGAGTAACAAAGAGTTTTTGGCTTCGCTAAAAGACGGAGGGTAAGGAAAACCGCCCTCGGAAGAGGGCGGTAGTTTTGTGTCCTAAAGAAGTTCAACCTTAAGTTCAAGATGATTGCATTCATTGACCGCGTCGACAATCCGGTCGAAGTCCTGCTGACAGCAAGTCCGCCGTTCGATGACAATGTGATCGTCGCCGTAGCGGTAGACATAGGCGAAAGCGGTGCGTGGGAAATAGGCGTGAGGTGGTCCGTAGACGACGATTCCGCTCTTACCGGTGGGGTTATTCGCGGGAAGGCCGTTGATCAACCACTCCTGGGGTAGTTTGGATCCGACTTCTGTACCTGATAGAGTCTTTGGTGCAGTCATTAAAGCATCTCCTTTTGGGTTTTGAAAGATCCGGGAAAATTACTTGTCCTATTATACTATTTGGTTCTAACGGGTATTTTAAGGTTCGTGAAATTGCTGCCCTATAATAGCATTCGGATTGAACTTGTGCAACTTTGATGGTTTCCCGCGACCAAAGCGTAGGTGGTGGCAGTAGTTAGGGGAAACGGAAGCTGTGCCTAAGATCGGTGGTGAACATCTGACCGAAAAGATTGATGCTTTGGGGGGAAGAAATGAGTCCGTGCTGTTTGAGGATGGCGAGGGAGTAAGAACAAGGGGAGTTATTAGTTGTTGGTGCGAGGTTATTGAATGCTGGCTGTTTGGGGGGGAGACTACAGGTAGGGAGAGGAAGGTCGTAGGAGAGGTTAAGAGTGCTTTCACCTCCGGCAGGTGTGGTGTGCCAGAAACCAATCTCGGTCAGGCCGTACTTGGGAGTTGTTAGTGCGGAGGACGGAGAGGCATCTGGGAGGGGTGGAAAGGAGATGGGATCGCGGGTGAGGGTGATGTTTTTAGCTTCCAGCGGAATATAGAAGCGGAGATAGGTGATGTAGTTTCCTCCGTAATGGATGGGGGGATTGGGATTGGCCTCCGGAGAGGAGTTGGTGAAGCGGACAGTGACGGCGTGGTGGATGCCGGAGGAGGGAGTGATAGTGTGGGTGGTGGAGCGGGTGACGAATTGATTCGCCTTGTTGGCCCCCAAATTGGTCTCGATTAAAGAATAAGTATCAAAAGCCTCTGGAGACAAAACGCCTGCGAGCTTTTTTTGTTCCAGGAGCGTTTGAAACGAGAGATTGGTGGAATGCACCACGATATTTTGATTTATAATGTCCGTATACAATATTTGTGCGATCTTAATCTTTTTGATGAATGAAAGACCTTTTGCCTTCCGAATGAGGGCCTGCCCGACGGCAGTGAGAGTGTCTCTCTTTTGGGTGGAACCAGGGAAAAAACCCACCTCGGTCTTGCCTTGAAGGAAGAGATAGAGATTGTCCGGAGTGATCTGGGCTGAGTATTCAGGGACGTAAAAGGACCCAACTAGGTTCAATACTTGTTTGATGGTGGAGAGGTTAATGATAGTCAGGATGTCTGGGTTGATTTCTTTGCCTTTTTCCAAAAACCAGCGAATATTGGTGGCGGAAGTCGGGAAGTCCGGTTCCCAATCGGCATTGGCGAGCTCCCAGGTACCATGGCCGAAGGCTTGTTGTATAGGTTCCGGCGGAGTGACATGGCCAACTAATTGACCGTTGGGGACGTAAATATCATGAAACGTGATTTTAGGAGAGAACTCAAGAACTCGAGGATTCAAGAACTCGAGACGTATAGTGGAGAGGGTGAGCTTGGCGTAGGAGCCGGCAAAGCCACCGTTGGCACGCATTTCGGTGTCGTTACCCAATAAGATCAGATACGAAGTGGGTTTGTTTACACCTAAGAGATAGTTGGTGAAGGGGAGAAAGGGCTTAAAAAACTCAAGAACTCGAAAACTCAAGTAAAAAACTGATAAAGAAATGAGGATAATAGGGAGAAAAAATAACCAAAAACGCTTCACTTAATTATTTTACATTGTAAATTTCAGAAGAGGTAAATTAGAAGGATGAGCTTGCATGCTTGTATAAGTTATGCTATTATTCATACATGATTAGTACAATAAATATCTCGTTACCAAAGAAGTTGAAAGAAGCGGCCGATGCCCTGGTCGCAAGTGGTGAATATGCTTCTTTTAGTGATTTGGCTAGAACCGCCATTAGGCAAGCAATATTGGAGAGGAAGTATAAAACAATGTTGGAGGAAGCCAAACGCGAAGAGGCCATGGGGCTGTCAACCGTGATAAAAAATAAGGAGGAGTTGGACGCATATTTAGATAGAATTGCGAAGTGAGACTTCTTTTTACAAAAAGTTTTGATAGAGAGTATGGTGTACTGTGTCGAAAAAATATCAAATATAAAGATAAAGTAAACAAAACATTGTCTTTTTTGCAGTTTGATTTAAGGCATCCTTCTCTGAGGTTGCATAAGCTGAGCACGTTAGGGGTATACTCAGTTTCTGTAGATATGAAAATTCGAATATTGTTCGCAGTCGATGAAGATAAGCTTCATTTGTTGCATATTGGAAACCGTGATGAAGTATATTGATCGAATAAAAAGCCGGATATATTTGTCTCCGCTCTACGACCTGTTTGGGAAGCGGTCGTATGCCCAGAGCGGGGAGGATATTATTTCGTGGCTCGAAATAAAGAACTCCAGAACTCAAGAAATCAAGAAATCAAGACAGACAGAAAGTAAGGGGTTTTATGTGGACATTGGGGCGTATCACCCAAAGCTATTTTCGAATACTTATTTGTTTTATAAAAAGGGATGGAGAGGGATCTGTGTAGATCCGAATCCTCGGATGGAGGAGCTATATAGGAAAGCTAGACCAAGAGATGTGTTTGTGAATGTGGGAGTGGGGGATGTGGATGGAGTGAGATTGCCACGGTTCGGAGTACCGAAACTCGCAATGACAAACGAGAAAGCGTCTAAGGTGACAGAAATGGAGTACTACATGTTTGAGGATGGGGCGGCTAATACTTTTTCTGCGGAGCAGGCCAGGAAGAATCAGGAAGTAGGAAGGAAACTAATTGGGAAGAGAACGGTGGCTGTACTGCCTTTGGAAAAGATACTTGAGAAGTACTTACCTAAGGGACAAAAAATAGATCTACTGTCGGTGGACGTGGAGGGGATGGACTTGGAGGTACTGAAGTCGAATGACTGGAAAAAATACCGACCTAAGATGGTTATCTGCGAGGATCTGGCGTTTGATTTGGATAAATGGATGAGACGACTACGAGGGAAACGGGAGGGATTCGGGGTGGGGGAATTTTTGATGGAGAAAGGGTACAGATTGACGGCGAAAACGCCGTACTCGTTGATATTTAAGAGAAAGACGGTGGAGTGAGACCTGATCGTGAAATACACGATATCTTCGACCTACGGCAGGCAGGTCGCCAATGACGGTGGTGATGGAGACGGGCAGACGCGGGGGTCCGCCCCTACGGGGGAATCGTGAGATGAGGGTGGTAGAATAGACTCTGCACTAAAAAATGAGTAGCCTAAAGACTTTTATCAGCGAGTGGGTGATAGATTTTTTCAAATATTTGAGAATATTGTTGTCGTACTTTGTGGCTCATCATCTGAAGCCTAGATTTTCGGCTTTTGAATCGGTAAAGTCGGTACTCGTTGGCAAGATGTACCAGCAGAGAGGGAAGCATGCCCAGCTAATAGTCAATTCGGTCATGGTAACAGTGATGGTGCTATCGGTGACGCTTGGCCCCTCGGTAATTGTAAATGATTCGCAAACTCAGGCGGTGATGTCTCTGGGGTTAGGGAGCAAATTTGCTTTTGCTCAGGAAAGTTCTCCATCAGGAGAAACAGCTAGAGTTTTAGGGCTTTCGACCGACTCGCAAGTAGAAATAGATCCGCTAACGCAAGTATCCGATAAACCCAGAGCGGATGTATTGGAACATACAGTAGAAAATGGGGACACACTGGCCAGTATCGCGAAGAAATTTGGAGTCGATACAGATTCCATAACTTGGCTCAATAAGGGGCTAAGTGAGAAAAAGATGAAAATAGGAACAGTGCTGAAGATTCCTCCAGTCATTGGAGTGGTGCATATTGTTAAGGCAGGAGAAACTATTTATTCTATTGCCAAAAAATACAATGTATCAGCCCAGGCAGTGGTTGATTTTCCTTTTAACGAATTTACCAATGATGAAACTTTTTCTTTGGCGATAGGCCAACAATTAATTGTTCCTGACGGAGAGATGCCGGACGAACCAATATTGTCTCCAAGATCCAACTTGGCTTCATCACAAACTCCTAATGCGGGAGTTGTTTCGGCCACTGGCAACTGGATTTGGCCGACAGCGGGCAGTATCTCGCAGGGATTTAAGTCGTGGCATAAGGGAATTGATATCGCTAATCGTGGCGGCGGGGCAATATTGGCGGCTGACGCCGGGACCGTGATCGTCGCAAGCTGGCTCGACAATACAGGCTATGGAAACCGAGTGGTGATTGATCATGGCAATGGAACAAAGACGCTTTATGCTCACATGTCTTCTTTCTCGGTCGTGGTAGGTCAAACTGTAAAAAGAGGAGATAAGTTAGGAATGATGGGAAGTACAGGTAGGTCAACCGGAACTCATTTACATTTCGAAATCAGAACTGGTAAGGGGAATGCAAACCCACTGGTGTCGTTGAAGTAGGATGAGGAAATTGCCACAGTGTCACGGGTGGTAGAATATAGGCATGGTGGATCAAGCAAAATTATTGATACGAGCGGGAAATGGCGGTAACGGTGCCATCAGTTTTCGTCGAGAAAAGTTTATTCCCAAAGGTGGTCCTGATGGCGGAGATGGTGGAAAGGGAGGTAGTGTGTACATAGAGACTGACCCAAACAGGAATACTTTAGACGATTTTGCCCATCAGCAAAAGTTTGAGGCTTCGGATGGTGGTAAAGGAGCCGGAAAGAAAATGTCTGGAGCTAAAGGAGAAGATTTAATAATTAAAGTACCACTAGGAACGATCGTGACGCTAAAGCCACTGAGCACTAGAAAGATAGAGGTGGAGAATATTGCGGTAAAAGGGATGCCTCGAGAACAGATGGGGCGATTGATCCTGAAAAAAGTGCCGGAGGGATATCCTCCTGAGTCTCCCTTTGACAAGGGGGAGGTGGTGATTGATTTTGATAAACCGGGAATGAAGTTACTCATCGCCAAAGGAGGATCTGGGGGCCGGGGAAATGTACACTTCATGAGTGCCAGAGAGACGACTCCTTTGAGGGCAGAACAAGGACAGGTGGGTCAGGGTTTTCAAGCGGAGTTATCTCTAAAACTGTTGGCAGATATTGGTTTAGTGGGACTACCTAATGCGGGGAAGTCGACTTTGTTATCTGTACTATCAAATGCGAGACCAAAAGTGGCTGATTATGAATTTACGACTTTGGAACCGAATTTGGGTGTGATGAAAAGCGGGGAAAACCATTTGGTGATTGCGGACTTTCCCGGTTTGATCGAGGGTGCGAGTGAGGGAAAAGGTTTAGGAATAAAATTTTTGAAACATATTGAGAGAACCAACGTCTTGATTCATTTAGTGGCGGTGGAGGACCTTCAAGGCCAGGCCTTGAAGGTTGGGGATCCTATAAGGCCTGGCCTTGCGGCCCCTACGGTGTGGGAGAGATATCAAAAAATCAGGCATGAATTAAAAAATTATGGCGCGGAGATTGAGAAAAAAGAAGAAATAGTAGTGCTTAGTAAAATTGATTTGGTGAGTGAAGAGAAGGTAAAAGAAATCGTGAAATATTTTAAGAAAAAGAAAATTGATATGCTACCTATTTCCAGCGGAAATGGACGTGGGTTGGAAGAGCTAATTTTTAAATTGTCTTACATTCATTAGAGTAAGTTCCACGGCGTGATATTTGGGAACAGAACTCTTCCGGAGTTTGGTTATAGGGTGCTCCGCATCTATTATCACAGTTAGTAGATGGTGAACACGATGGAAATTCATCCCGGGCTACCAAGACACAAGCGCCACTTTGGCAGCCATACCAATCACTGCAGTAAATTCTATTACTACAACCCGAAACTGTTTCTAAATAATTCATGTCGCCTGAGATGGAAACAATGGTGTCTGGACAGAATTGAATTTCATCGCCTTGGGGATCAAATTTGTTGGCTAGAACGGCGTAGACCGCGATTTTTTGGGGACAGATAAAACTTTCATTCGGTCCGGTGTAATAAGCGTAGGGCTGGAGAGAGTTGGGATCGCAGGGGATGGTAGCTAAATATGGCTCCAGAGCGTTGCTGCCGCAGCTATTGAGGATGTCGATAGAAGGATAACAATCGTGGTCGGCGTAATAGGCCTCGAA
>Ga0210058_1003732_pt1 | contig 11595 bp, 14 predicted proteins | sample CryGeymeta201511_FD_183979 | JGI IMG/M metagenome (GOLD analysis project Ga0210058, IMG submission 183979) | Groundwater microbial communities from Crystal Geyser aquifers in Utah, USA - Crystal Geyser metaG 2015-11 (SPAdes) (version 2) | ecosystem: Environmental > Aquatic > Deep subsurface >...
GAGTCAGCACGAGGACGGCCATCCACGCGGCGGACAACCAGTTGTCGCGGGCGGAATGCCATTCCGCCCCACGCGGGGTCAGGGAAATCCAGAAGATGGTCACCAGGCCGAGCGCGGCAGTCGGCAACCAAAAGTCCAGAAAGCGGATCGGCAGGGCGGGCTGGAGCGCGTAGACGGCGAGGATGCTGACGGTGAACAGAAAAAGACCGCGGATGCGGTCTGAGAAAAAGAGGGCGGCCAGGAACGTCAGCGCGCCAAAGATGGCGATGTGCGTCAGGGTCATCAGAAGCCCTGATAGATCCAGAGCGGCGCAGCGCTGGCGGTGAGGATGGTGAGCAGTGTGAGGAGCAGCGCGATGACGATTGCCCAGCGGTTCTCACGCGAAAAAATGACAGTCACTTTGGAAGTGACTGTCATTTTGAGATGTTTTATTGCGCGCCACACACCAGCCACTCCCCGGTGGAGTTTTCAGCAACGTAGGTGCGCGCGGACAGGTCGAACTCCTGCAGTTCGCCGTTGTAACTGGCGACGATCTTGCCCTGACAGGTAACGAGGGCATTGGCGCCGTCCGTGCCGGTTTGCGCGCAAGAGAGTCCTTCCAACGTGGTGCTGACGGCCTGGAAGGAATCAAGTTCCATGAGGGCGGTCGGCTCCCAATCGGCGCACGAGAGCGTAGAGAGGCGCGTCGAGTCTTTTTCGTTCATGGCGTTCAGGTAGGCTTCCACAGTTTTTTCGGGGCCCGCGGCCGCGGTCGTGCCGCAGGCGGCGAGGAGGAGGGATGCAAAAAGAGTAAACAGAATGATGCGTTTCATTGAATCTCCAGATGGTAGGGGGACATTATAGCCGCAATTCAAATTCTTAAACACGAAGGACACAACCCACAGGGCGCTTCGCGAAGGAGACAAAGGTTTATGAGTGGCTCAACGTGGAGACTTCTTTCTGACCATCGTTCAAGATGATCGAAAACAAGCCGCCACAATCATCGCTCAACCCACCTTCGTTGCCTTTGTGTCCTTCGTGTTTAAAAGCATTTAACGATTCAATTCCCAGATGAGGCGCAGACCGTCGAGGGTGAGCCACGGCGCGATGATCTGAATGACCTCGGTTTCTTTGGCGACGATCTCGGCCAGTCCGCCTGTGGCGATGACTTTCATGTCGTCGCCGAGTTCGGCGCGGAAGCGGGCGACCATGCCTTCGACCATCGAAACGTAACCAAATAAAAGACCCGATTGCATGGCGTGGACAGTGTTGCGGCCAATGACCGAGGGCGGGCGCTGGATATCAACACGGGCGAGCTTGGCGGTGTGCGTGAAGAGCGCATCCGCGGCCAGGTTGATGCCCGCGGTGATCGCGCCGCCGAGATACTGACCGTCTTTGGTGATGGCGTTGAAGGTGGTGGCGGTGCCGAAATCAATCACGCAGGCAGGACCTCCGTACAGCGCCTGGACCGCGACCGCGTCCGCCACGCGGTCCGCGCCGACGGCGCGCGGGTCTTCATAGCGAATTCGGATGCCCGTCTTGACGCCCGCGTCCACGATGAGCGGTTCGCATTTGAGATATTCGCGGCAGGCCTGCGCGACGCGCCCCGTCAGCGGCGGGACGACCGAGGCGAGGCAGATCCCTGTCAGGTCGGCGGGCGTCTTGCCGATGTGCGTGAGCAGGCCGAGGAATTGCAGGCCGTATTCGTCGGGCATGCGCGCGTCCTCGGTGGCCAGCCGCCAGTGATGGACTGGCGGTAGAGACGAAGCATGCTTCGTCTCTACATCGTAGAGGCCGATGGTCAGGTTGGTGTTGCCGAGGTCAATGGTTAGTAACATCGTAGACACGTAAACAAGTACACACGTAAACAGGGAAAAGTTACGCGACAGATTCCACTCGGATTTCTTTCAGGATTGCCGAAACCTCGTCATTTGAGCGAATGTGTTGTCGGAGAACTTGCTCTGTTTTTTCCATGACGCGATCCGCGGAGAGTTTTGCCAAATCCTGCCGCATGGATTGCCCAATATATAACTTGAGCAGGGCTTCCACAGACATATCGCGGTTGGCCGCGATTTTTTTAAGCGACGCCAGCGCGTCGGCAGGGATGTGAATGGTGACAGGTTTGCTTGGGCGCGGGCGGAGGCGCAAGGCGAAACCTTCTTCTGCCATGGGAGTATCGTCAGTTTGCTTCTTCATGGATGTGGCAGGGCAAGTATACACGGAAACACGTACACAGGTAGACACTCGCTTGGCGAGTCCGAAGCAAGTCACATTGCTGCTTTTTGATGTAAAATCAAGGCGAGGTAAACATGAACCAGTTTAACCGTATCACCTTCGATCCCAACGTCATGGGCGGACGCGCCTGCATTCGAGGCATGAGAATCACCGTTTCGCTCGTGCTGAATCTCGTTTCCAATGGGATGAACCCCGCGCAGATCATCGCAGAACATCCCGACCTGGAAGCGGAAGATATTCGCCAGTCATTGCAGTATGCGGCATGGCTGGCGGAAGAATACGTCCAGCCGTTGGAGTTTTCGCCCGCATGAAATTCCTGGCGGATATGGGGATTTCGCCGCGTGTGGTGGAGGAACTGCGCCGGGAAGGACACGACGCGCTTCATTTGCGCGAGGAAAATCTCAGCCGAATGCCCGATGGGGAAATTTTGGCAAAGGCGCGTCAAGAAGATTGTATCCTGCTGACTCACGACCTGGAGTTTGGGGAATTATTGGCGGCCAGCGGCGGTTCTCTTCCAAGCGTGATCATCTTTCGTCTCAAAGATATGCGCGCCGCAAATGTCAGCCAGCATTTATTCAGCCTTATCCATCGGCAAAACGAAGCGCTGGATAAAGGCGCGATATGCAGTGTGACCGAGAAAAAAGCCCGCGTGCGTATGTTGCCGATAAAATAGGATGTTAAAGAAACCCAGACTGACACAGGTGAGAATGCCCAAGTACGAAGTAATCCTCTACTGGAGCGCGGAAGACGAGGCGTTCATCGCGGAAGTCCCCGAATTGCCTGGTTGCATGGCTGCGTACCGCACGGCGCGACCTATGGGGAAGCGCTTGCAAACGTGGAGCAAATCGCGCTGGAGTGGATCGAAACCGCCCGCGAATTGGGCAGGGAAATCCCTGTGCCAAAGGGCAAGTTGGTTTACGCGTAGTAGGTTGGATTCTAAGCGGAGGAAACTATAAATGCCTGGCAGATTTCTTCACATCTACTGTGACGAATCCCGTCAAACTGCGGATCGGTACATGGTGATCGGTGGTTTGATCACTATGCGCGAAAACGAAGAAGCATTCATGCAGGCGATGAGTCTCTACCGCCAGAGCAACAACATGAGAAGCGAACTAAAGTGGACGAAAGTGTCCAATCAAAAGTTGGAGGAGTATCGCGCTTTAATTGACCTGTTTTTCAGCGTGAATCGCGCCTTTCACTTCAAGGCAATCATTGTGGACACTCAGGAAATGGATAACAGGCGATACAACAAGGGCGACGCCGAACTGGGGTTTTACAAGATGATGTATCAATTTTTGCTCCACAGTTTCGGGGAATATCTACAACCTGAGGATAGATGTGTTATTTTTCTGGATCAACGCACTACCTCCAAATACAAACTCTCAACATTGTGTGCGATCCTCAACAATGGGTTAAGGAAAAAATACAACTTCTCAGTTCCACCCGTGAAAAATATACAGGCATTGGACTCAAAGTCCAGCGATTTTATTCAGGTTGCCGATGTGATCATGGGCGCTATCGGTTACGAAATGAACGGGGCGCATACCAGAACGGACGCAAAGCGCAGTAAAGTTTTGTTGGCAGAATACATCGCGAAAAAAGCGGGGCTTGTCAACCTACAACAACCTACGCCGCGCAGCCAGCGCCATTTTTCGATCTGGCACTTCCATTTTCGCAATCCTGCCAAAGAATAAAACGCCTCAAATCCTACGCCCTTGCGGGCTACCCTCGAAGGGTTTCCGTGACATCATCACGGTTTTCGGATTTGATGGCGTCTTGACCATATTATATATCAAGTTGCTTGAAAATTTCATTACAGTTTTCTCATCTTTTGCTCCAAAATGCCCGCCGTCAGGGTGCTCATCACCCAGCGGCGGGCATTTTCCCTGTGTACCTGTCTACGTGTATACCTCCTACCGCAAATGGAAGCGCTTGAACATCCAAACGCCTATGAAGAAATACAACGCCGAGAGAATTGCCAGCGCGGATAACTCGAACGTGATTTCACTTAAGTCCGCGCCGAGGGTGAGAATTTTGTTGAGCGCGGCGACGGCATGGGTGGGCGGGAGGATGTCGTACAGGCCGATGTCATGTCCGCCGAGGGTGAAGAGGACGATCTTCGGCAGGGGGTAGACGACGCCCGAAAAGAACATCATCATCGCCATCGGAAAGTTGGCGACCACAAAAGCCTGCGAGACCGTGCGCGTAAAACTTGCGACGATCATGCCGAGTCCGATCACGGACAGGCAGGTCACCGCGCCGACGAGAAGCGCGGCCCACAGCGATCCCTGGCTACGGAAGCCGACCGCGAGGGCGCACGCGAACGCCAGCGCGTACGCGGCTGTCCCGACCAGCACCAGCGCGCCAGTGACGCCTCCCAAATAATCGAGCGAGGTCATCGGAGTCAATTGCAGGCGACGGAGAGTCCCTGTTTCGATCTCGCGCGCCACGGTCATGGAGGCGAGGAAGATGAGCAGGATCACGGCGAAGATGAGCGTGCCAGGCACGTAGGTCTCGAACTCGGTGCGCGCCGCGGACGCGCCCAATGGTTTTTCGACATACCCGATCAGCGGTTGCTGTCCCGTGGCTTGCATGATGTAACCGTCAATGGCGGTGAGACTCAGGTTGACGCCGACCATGTAATACGGGTTGGAAACGTCGCCGCCAAAAGTAATTTGCGTCGTCACGGAGCGGTCGCCACTTTGCAGGGACTGGATCGTCTGCGAAAAATTTTCGGGGATGAGGATGAAGGCCGCCGCGCCGCGATTCCGCAGGATGGGTTCCGCCTCGGCGAGGTCCGCGGCGGGGACGGTTTTGAGGAGCGGCTGGCCGTCCCCGTAGGTAATGCCCTTTAAGGCCGCGACCGCCTCACGTCCCGCGTGAAGCGTGGTTCCATCCGCAAGTTGAATCCCCGCGTCGTTGTTGATCGTCAAAATGGTGTAGGTGGTCGAGCCGCCCGCGGTGATCAGATAATAAAGCAGGACGAAGAACGGCGCGAAGGCGAGGGTCAGCCCCAGCATCCAGGCGTCGCGGGACATTTCGCGCAGGGTCTTGCGGAAAACGGTGATGGCTCTCATTCGCGCAGTCTCCTTCCCGTGAGTGAAATGAAAACGTCTTCGAGCGAGTTCGCGCGCAGGCGGACTTCGCCAGGCTGGGCGTCCACCGAACGAAGCGCGTCGAGGATGGCGGGCAGGAGTTCGACAACGCCGCGGGCGCGGATGACCAGCGTGTGATTCGTGGACGAGACCTGCGGCGCGATTTTGGCGACGGCTGACAGGGCGCTTCCGACCGATCCTTCGACTTCGCTCAGGACGGGCCCTTCGCCTGTTTCTATTTCGAGAACATCTCCCTCGCCGACGGTTCGCTTTAGCGCCTCGGGCGTGTCCACGGTGAGAAGTTTGCCGTGGTCAATGATGGCAACGCGGTCGGCCATGCGCTCGGCCTCGTCCATGTTGTGGGTGGTGAGGATGATGGTCTTGCGCCGCGCCAGGGACTTGACGTACTCGCGCACCAGCACGCGGCTTTGCGGATCAAGTCCCGCTTCGGGTTCGTCCAGAACGAGGATTTCGGGATCGTGGACGAGCGCCATCGCGAGATTCAACCGTCGCTGCATCCCGCCCGAAAGCGTGCGCGCCCGCTGGTCGCGTTTTTCGGTGAGATCGAGTTCTTTCAACAATTGTTCACTGCGTTGTGCGACGGACTTTCGCTTCATCCCGTACATTTCCCCGATGAAAACCATTTGCTCGAGACAGGTTAACTGTCCCCACAAGACGATGTTCTGTGGACAGACTCCCACCCGCGTGCGAACATCCGCGTCGCCGTCCGTGATGGGTTTGCCGTGGATGACCACCTGTCCCGAGTCGGGGCGGAGTAGTCCGCACATCATGCTGATCGAAGTGATCTTCCCCGCGCCGTTGGGTCCCAGCAGGCCGAAGACCTCGCCCTCGTTGACTTCGAGCGAGAGGTCTTGGACGGCGGTGAGGGAGCCGTAGTGTTTGGTCAGAGACTGGGTTTGAAGGACAGTGGTCATGTTGTCTCCATGACGAGGGTGATGATAGTGAGATAAGTATACATGGAAAAGGGGAGACAGGTAGACACGTACACCGGGAAACAGGGAAGGCCTTCCCTGCTCCTCTGTTGTATAATCCAAGCATGGCTCAAGTAACTTTGCATTCCAGAAATTCCCGCTCGAAAGCCGCACCCAAAAAGCGCGGTATCGGTGATTCAAATAACCGTTTTACCGACCTGAGACAAAAAATTACCCCATTATTGAAGCCGTACGCCAAACGAATTTCTGTGTTTGGCTCGTATGCCCGAGGCGAGGAGACTGCCAAAAGCGACATTGACCTGCTGGTGGCTCTCAAACCGTCTCATTTGCGGCCTGTGCTTGGGTTGTTCGATTTCATACGATTGGAACAGGAACTAAAAAAGGAATTGGGGCGCGAGGTGGATTTGGTGACGGAGGAAGGTCTCAATTCGCGACGCAAGCCATTTATCAAGAGGGACAGGGTGGTCTTGTATGAAGAATAATATAGACATCACCTATCTTGGTGATGTACTGGACGCGATCAAACGCATTGAAGGTTATCTGCGCAGGGTGGACAAGGAGGATTTTCAGAAAAACCTGATGATGCAGGATGCGGTCATGCACCAGATCGAGATCATCGGGGAAGCCTCGAATAACGTATCCGAGGAGTTTCAGGAACGCCATCTCGAACTTCCGTGGATGGAAATGCGGGCGATTCGAAACAAAATCGTCCACGATTATCGAGAGGTCAACCTGAATGTCATTTGGGATACCGCCAAAAACGACTTGCCCCCTCTCAAGAAACTGATCAGGAAATTACTCGGCGAATAGGTCGCGTCGCCGCGCGAGTCCACAGGGACTTCGTAAAAATAGCACGGGTGATTCCATCCCCATGCGGGACGCGTCGCCGCGCGGACGCGGATCGAAACAGGGAGACCTGCCAGGCGCGCGGCGGGAAACCAAGTAGACAGGTAAACACGTACACAGGTAAACACGCACGCCTCCCAAGACCTGACATGTCTCCGCGTAAGTCCGATCATCGTGACGCGCGTCCACGCAATCGTTTTGGTTAATCACGGCGCGGGTGAGACATGTCAGGTCTGCTCTCGCGCGGACGCGGAATCGAAACGGGGAGACCTGTCAGGCGCGCGGCGGGAAACCAAGTAGACATGTACACACGTACACAGGTAAACACGCACGCCTCCCAAGACCTGACATGTCTCCGCGTAAGTCCGATCATCGTGGCGCGCGTCCTCGCAATCGTTTTGGTTAATCACGGCGCGGGTGAGACATGTCAGGTCTGCTCTCGCGCGGACGCGGAATCGAAACAGGGAGACCTGTCAGGCGCGCGGCGGGAAACCAAGTAGACAGGTACACACGTACACAGGTAAACACGGACGGCGCGAGTCCGCATGGACTTCGTATGTGAGCACGGGCGATTCCATCCCCGTGCGGGATTCTCAGTGCAAGGTCGTGGGTACGCACAAATGATGACCAGCGGATTGCTTCGCGAAGCGGATTAGCGGATAACGCGCTCCGAATCCGCTTATCCGCTTCCCATCCGCTGGTCACTCCTCCGTAACCAAAGACATCCGAAGTCTGCGAGACTTCGGAGGTCTGAGTAACCAGTTCTCGTACAAGATAAAGGAGGAGTGTATCTAATTCCAATTGTCTATGGGGTTACATCACTAGTACACTTGGGCATAAACGAGTAGTTGGTTGAACGACTAGAGTTTAGCCTTGATAAGCCTATTTGCTCTCATCATTCCTAAAATGATACACCGACTTATTTCAGCCCAAGTGTACTAGCACAACGAAAACCAGTTCTATTATCTTGGTCGTTTTGTATTTTACCTTGTCTTACAGTCGTTGTAACCTTTGCTTTTTCACTGTCATGTGACCCTCCGCGAATTACACGATACTCGCCAATTGGTGGACCCTTTGGGTTATTAGGGTCTGATGTTTGGTAATACGATTTGCCATACCAATCTGAGACCCACTCCCAAACATTCCCAGCCATATCCAGTGCACCATAAAAGCTGGGAATATTAAGCAATCCCGCTTTTTTCGTGCCAAGATAACAGGTGCCATAATTGGCTTTGTTACAATCAATTTCTTCTCCCCAAGGATAAGTGCGCTCATCTGTTCCACGCGCTGCTTTTTCCCATTCAGCCTCAGTTGGTAATCGTTGTCCAGCCCATGTACAATACTTGTATGCGTCATCCCATGTGACATAAACTACTGGATGTTCCGCATAACTCGAATTCGCAAAAAACTCTATGTTTTTAGGCGAGGAACACTCACCCGCGTTTACACAAAGTATGTACATTGCATTTGTCACTTCGGTCTGGTCAATCCCGAAAGAGTCCAAATACACTATATGCACAGGCGATTCGTCGCCATCAGGGCTTTTGTCTGAGCCCATGGTGAATTCTCCAGCAGGCACATTTAGAATTTTCATGCCATCAGATGATGCTATTTCTTTTGTACTTGCTGGCAAATCTGTAACAGGGGTTTCAGGAATTTCCGCATTGGGTAATGTCGGCGATTCCATGGTTAGAACTGCTGTAGGAGCAGTAATCTTCGCCCAAAGATCTTTCAAATTAGGTGAAGAAATTATCGCTGCTATTATTAATCCCACAGCACCTATAACAGCAACAACAATTTGGATATTACGCTTACGATCTCTTTTAGATTTTCTTGGTTGAGATCTCCTTTTACGAGAATTTGAATGAGAATTTTTGCTTCCTAAATTAATCACGTTTTCCCTTCCAGTAACAATAACACTTCCAGAAACATCTTTTCCAACATCGACGCTACCGCTTGAAGGAACCTCGGGCGTTTGTGATTTTGGTTTTTGATTTTCCATGTTTTCTCCTGATTGATTCAGTGCAAAAACCAACGGGACGTGGTTTTGCGGGTTCTAATTCCCAATCCTGACCTGGGATAAGTTCCACTTTGCAAGATGTTAGATTGATAGAATTATACAACTGAAATGAATGGAGTGGCTCTGCGAGAAAAGTGAATTTACTATTTTCTACTCTCTATTTATCTATTCTCTATTTCACCCTCTCCACAATCTCCGCCACCAAATCAAAGCCCGCGGGGCTAAAGCCGCCTGCTCAGTACATGAAAGTCCCTTCGGACTGACCGCGCGAGTCCGAAGGACTTCCATGAACTGAGGCGGGGGATTCCATCCCCCCGCCGAATCCCGCCTTCAGAAAGCCCATCCTCCCGACGGCGTTTTCCCTGTCTACTTGTTTACGTGTCTACCTGTCTACGCTCTTACGCGTTCCACAATCTCCGCCACCAAATCGAACCGATGGAACTGCGGCATAATGTAAATCCCCTGCGCCCACGGCTTGACCTTCTCGATCAACTCCACCGCCAACTCCACGCCGACCTTCGCGGCATCTTCCCCCGCGGCTTCCATGCGCGCAATCGCTTCTTCGGGGATCGAAATGCCAGGCACCTCGTGATTCAAAAAGTTGGCGTGCTTCGCGCTCACCAGCGGCAGGATACCCACAAGCACAGGTCGGTTCAGCGCGCCGTGTTTCAGTTCGTTCTTCGCGAGAAAGCCCTCGCCATCCTCGGCGCGGTAGATCGGTTGCGTCAGGAAAAAGTCCGCGCCCGCTTTCAACTTGCGTTGCAGATTCTTGATCTCGGTATCGGGATCGGGCGGAACCAAATTCAGCGCCGCGCCCACGAAGAAATTCGTCGGCTGTCCGATGGACGCGCCCGAATGATCCACGCCCACGTTGAATCCCTGCTTGATCAACTTGATCAGTCCCGACGGCACCAGGTCGTAATTGTCCATCGCTTCGGGGTAATCGCCGATCGCGGTCGGGTCGCCCATCACCACGAACACGTTGCGGATTCCCAGCGCGTGCGCGGCCAGCAGGTCGCCCTGCACACGCAGAAGGCTTCGTCCGCGCGTCGGGAAGTGCAGCGTCGTCTCCGCGCCCACCTGCCTCTGCACCACCTGGCACACCGCCCAGGCCGACATCCGCATGCGCGCCATCGGGCTGTCCGCCACGTTGATGACATCCGCGCCCGCCTCGGACAAGAGCGACGCGCCCGCGATCAGTTTGTGAGTCGACAGTCCGCGCGGCGGATCCATTTCGATGGAGATGACAAATTTTCCCGCCGACAATTTTTGCGCCAATTCGGACGGAGGCTGTGCGCCCTCCAACGCTTCTTCCTCGACGGGGAGCGGGGTGACCGTCAACGGAGCGGGCGCGCCCGCCGACGCCAACGCGCGCCGCATCGACGCGATGTGCGCGGGCGTCGTCCCACAGCACCCGCCGACCACGCTCGCCCCCGCCTCGCGAAACGACAGCGCGTACTCGCCGAAATATTTCGCGTCCGCGGGATACATGATCCGCCCGCCGACCTGTTCCGGCCATCCCGCGTTCGGTTTCACCCAGAACCGTCCCGCGGGTGCGGCGGCGCGCATGGCCTTGAGAATCCGCAACAACTGCGCAGGACCTCCCGAACAGTTGACGCCGATCACGTCCGCGCCTGCCTCGGCCAAAATCCGCGCCACCTTGGCGGGATCGTCGCCGAGAATCGTTCGGTCATCGCGCGTGAACGTCACCGACGCAACCACAGGTAGGGGCGACCCTTGCGGTCGCCCTTGCCCCTGGGCGGGGGCAAGCCCCGCCCCAACGTCACGCGCGGCGCGAATGGCTTCCTTAATTTCATATAGATCGCTCATCGTCTCGATCACGATCAAGTCCGCGCCCGCCGAGCACAGCGCATTGATCTGCTCCGCGAACGCCGCCCGCGCCGCCTCAGGCTGGACGCGTCCATACGGCGCGATCCGCACCCCCAGCGGACCGACATCCCCCGCCACCAGCACCTCCTTGAATGAAGCGGACACCGCGCGCTTCGCCAATTCCACGCCTGCGCGGTTGATGTCTGCGACCTGATCTTCAAGTCCATGCTTGGTCAACTTGAAACGGTTCGCGCCGAACGTATTGGTGATAACAAGTTGCGCGCCCGCCTCGATGTACTCGCGGTGAATATCAGCGACAGACGCGGGATTGGTGAGATTGAGTTCGTCGAAGCACTTGTCGAAGCCGATGCCGCGTCCGTGGAGCATGGTTCCCATCGCACCGTCGGCGAGGATGGTTTGAGTAGATAGTAATTCTAAGAAATTCATTGTTGCCTCCGTAGGGCGAGATAGTATCTCGCCCTACAACTTGAGCGTAGGGCGAGATAGTATCTCGCCCTACAACTTGAGCGTAGGGCGAGATAGTACCTCGCCCTACAACTTGAGCGTAGGGCGAGATAGTACCTCGCCCTACAACTTGAGCGTAGAGCGAGATACTATCTCGCTTTACAGATCGAAT
>Ga0210058_1003733_pt1 | contig 11594 bp, 7 predicted proteins | sample CryGeymeta201511_FD_183979 | JGI IMG/M metagenome (GOLD analysis project Ga0210058, IMG submission 183979) | Groundwater microbial communities from Crystal Geyser aquifers in Utah, USA - Crystal Geyser metaG 2015-11 (SPAdes) (version 2) | ecosystem: Environmental > Aquatic > Deep subsurface >...
CACCTCAGATGACGGCTCGTTAGAGACCAAAGCAAAAATAATCGGCGCACGCGAACTGCCGGCTGCTGTGCGTCTTCAGAAATATCTGCTTCATCCGCAATTTGATCGCTTGCGTGACGCTTTTGATGAAGCAATACAAAAAGCAGCTCTCGGTAAAGCAAGCACACAGCAGGCGCTTGATGAAGCCGTCGAAAAATGGAATAAAATTTTAGAAGAGAATTAATTTATGAAATCGAAAGCGGTTTACTGGTTTTTACTCCCTGCTTTTTTGATGCTTATATTTTTTGCTTTTTTTCCTGCGCTGCAGGTGTTTTACTATAGTTTCCTTGACTATAACGTTTTTAACGGAAACACATTTATCGGACTTCAAAATTATTCCAAACTTTTTAGCGATCCGAATTTCTGGGATGCATTTAAAAACTCTTTAATATTTTTAATTGTAACTCCGGTTTTAATGATACTCTCATTAATGCTTGCTTTGATGATACGTGAAAAAAGCGGGACGAGCAGTTTCTTTCGTTCTCTGTTTTTTCTGCCGGTAGTGACGCCGATTGTGATTGCAGGAATTATTTGGCGATGGATATTTGCCGAGGATACAGGATTGATGAATTATCTATTATCGCTTGCAAGCATTCCGCAGGTGCCGTGGCTTACTAACTATCCCGTTAATCTCGGTTCGATAATGATATTAACAATCTGGCGCGGATTCGGTTATTATATGATGATATTCCTCGCCGGACTTGCGATCATTCCAAAGGAACTTGAAGAAGCAAGCCGTCTTGACGGAGCAAACAAACTACAGCAAATACATCACATAATTATTCCGGAGTTAAAGCCTACTCTGCTTCTCATTTTTGTTATCTCATCAACTAATGCAATTAAGATTTTTACCGAATTATATATAATGATTCCCGGAACTCCGGCTTCAAACAAAACACTTGTTTATTATTTATATAAACATGCGTTCGAAAGATTTGATTTCGGTTTTGGTTCTGCGGCTGGAGTAATAATATTCATACTCACTCTCGGGTTTTCAATCATCAATGTAAAATTGCTCGACAAGGAAAATGTATGAAACGTACGACAGAATTATTCAAATATATTTTTCTTATTCTTGTTGCAGCGGCGGCAGTCGGTCCTTTTTTCTGGCTTCTCGGAACTTCATTTAAAGGTGCGGAAGAATTGTTTTCTTATCCTCCCAAACTTATTCCTGATAATTTTATTCTTGAAAATTATTCGGGCGTGTGGAATGCGGTTCCTTTCGAATTATATTTCATCAACAGCATTGTTGTTGTAGTTATAACTGTGTTGTTGAATATTTTTATCTCCTCGCTTGCGGGTTTTGCTCTTGCGCGTTTTAAATTCAAAGGAAAAAATATTCTCTTTTTTCTTGTTCTTGCAGCAATGTTAATACCTAAAGAGTTAATCATCATACCGGTTTACACAACTGTCTTAAAAGTAGGTTTAGCAGATACACTCGCCGGAGTAATTATACCATTTGCAGTGGAAGGATTTGCAATTTTTTTAATGCGTCAGGCTTTTATTTCTATTCCAAAAGAAATTGAAGAAGCGGCAATTGTGGATGGCTGTTCGTACTTTAGGCTTTGGTGGAAAGTGATGATGCCGATGGTGAAACCTACAATTGCCGTGCTTGCTATTTTTACTTTCATCGGCACATGGGGCGATTTTTTATGGCCCCTCATCGTTTTGAAAAACCAGGAAAACTACACTCTGCAGGTTGGGCTTAGTTACATGATGGGAACGTTTGTTAACAATTACCGTTATGTAGCTGCTGGCGCAGTGCTTGCCGTAATTCCTGTAATTTTTCTTTTTATCTTTTCTCAAAAATATTTTGAAAAAGGAATTTTCGCCGGCTCGGGTAAGTAATTGTTTTTTACTTTGATGACCCTTTGAATCCTATTTGATAGATTTTGGCTGCGATATCATATCAAAAGTAATTTCATCAACCCGATTAAATTATTTCCCTCGATTAGAACCATTCTGAATTTGGACACATCAAACGCACGAACACAAAATATTTTTAACTCACACATCAGGAGAAATAATGTCAGTTAATGACTTCAAAGAAAAAATCCTATCGAACGGAAAATCCTATTCTCAGTACACAACCGAAACTGTTGAATACATTAATAGTACAAATTCTGTACAGCTAAGTGTTGTTGAAAAAGAATTATTCGAGTACATTAAATTGAATCTTCAAAGGAGCACAAGAATTGATAAAAGTTTTGTCCCATCTGAAGATTTAAAAGACGCAATGGCGGGCGTAACAGATAAACAGACATGGATGGTAATTACCGAAAATTGGTGCGGAGACAGCGCACAGGTTCTTCCTGTGATTGCCAAAGCCGCTTTGCTAAATGAAAAAATTGACTTAATCATCTTGAACCGCGACAAGAATCTTGATATAATAGATTTATACTTAACAAACGGCACCCGCAGCATTCCGGTGCTTGTTGCTTTTGATACTGAAGGGAACGAACTATTTAAATGGGGTCCCCGCCCGCAGCCTGCAGTTGAGCTAATTAAACAGTTAAAGTCTAAGGGTGTAGAGAAAAAAGAAATGTATGAAAACCTTCACTTATGGTACGGACGAAATCGCGGAGTAGAGATTGATAAAGAACTTACCGTTATGATCAACTCTATTATGAAGACAGTTTCTTTATAAAGTGTTGACACACTTTTAAACCGAATTTTTATTTTAGGATTGGTTGACCAAAGTGGAACTTTGCTTAATTGTTTTGGGGACGTAAACTTTTGTGGATAATTATTAGCTAATCGAAAAAGATTTTTAACCCGTCCACATTTTTAAGTGTACGATGAATGGAAATACCTTCTGTAAGCAGATTCATCAAAGAATTGTAAAAAATAATTGTCAAATATTAGTCACTCTATCTCTGTTCTATTTTTGTTATATTTTGCCTCGTTATTTATAAATGTAATTGTGGAACATTAAATTGTTAAAAAGATTATTATCAAAAGTTAAAAAACAGATAGACAAATTAACCGGTGCTAAACCGGAAGAAAAAAAACAGAAGGACGGCAAAAAATCCTGGGAAAAACGCAAATCCGAGCTGATGGAAAAAACCCGGAAAAAAGATTCGACCGGAAAACCTTACAGCAGCAAACCGCGCCCGCCCAAAAACAAAAAATATGAAAACAAACCGTCCGGCGAAAGGGGGCCTGACAGCCTTTCGTCAGATGAAAAGAGGCGGCAGCCAAAATCATCACAAGATCGACCGCGGCGAAGCAGAGAAGATTCGTCCGAAACTCAAGCACCAAAACCTTACAGCAGCAAACCACGCAGAAGAACCGAACAAGTCAATCAACCGCGGACCGAAAGAAAACCTCGCCCCCGTATTGATCACAAGCCGCAGGAAGAAACCACGCCGTGGGATATTTCGCGGTTTTGGGTTGAACCGGAAGAGGGTAAAAAAAGATTTCACGATTTAAAAATTCCTCTCGAGTTAATGCATGCAATTGCCGATTTGAATTTTAAGTACTGCACTCCAATTCAGGCGCAAATACTTGAAAAGGCTCTTGAGGGAAAAGATGCAACCGGCAAAGCTCAAACCGGCACAGGCAAAACTGCCGCATTTTTAATTACTGCTATTACTCACCTTGTAAACAATCCTCCTTCAGAAGATCCGCAGCCCGGCGTTCCGAGAGCATTGATTATAGCTCCAACCCGCGAACTTGTAATTCAAATTGAAACAGACTCACTTCTGCTCTCAAAATATACCGATCTGCGCACAATTGCCGTTTTTGGCGGAATGGATTATAGAAAACAAAAAAGCAAATTATCCAAAGATAGAGTTGATATACTCGTTGCAACTCCCGGACGTCTGCTCGATTTCAAAAGCAAAGGGGATATAAAACTTAATAAAGTAGAAATCCTTGTAATTGATGAAGCGGACAGAATGCTTGATATGGGTTTTATTCCTGATGTTAAAAAGATTGTTCGAAGCACACCGCCTAAAGAGCAAAGGCAAACACTTTTATTGAGCGCAACTTTAAGTGAAAATGTTGTGCGGTTAGCATCAAGCTGGACGAAAGACAGTTTTGGTGTAGAAATAGACCCCGAACATATTGCTGTTGAATCAGTCGAACAGAAAGTATTTCTTGTTTCTTCCCGCGAAAAATATAAACTGCTTCACACCATTCTAGAAAAGGAAGCTTTGCAGCGCGTAATTATTTTTGCAAACCGCCGTGATGAAACTAAACTGCTTGAGAAAAACCTAAGCCGCGATGGTATAAGCTGCAAATTATTAAGCGGCGATGTTGACCAGCGTCAGCGCTTACGAACTCTTGATGAATTTAAAGAAGGTAAAATCCGGGTTCTTGTTGCAACAGATGTTGCGAGCCGCGGGCTGCACATAGATGGCGTAAGCCACGTTATTAATTTTACTTTGCCCGAAGACGCCGAAGATTATGTACACCGCATAGGCAGAACAGGCAGAGCCGGTAATACGGGCATTTCAATAAGTTTTGCAAGTGAAGATGATTCTTTCCAGATACCGGCAATTGAAAAGTTTATTGGAAGAAAATTAATTTGTATTTATCCCGAAGATGAGATTCTCTCTTCATGGGAAGTTGAAAAAAAAGAAATTGCGCCTAAAGCAAAAGATGCGGATTCCGAAGAAACGAATGATTCTGAAAATGCAAAGAAAAAATTGCCTGTTGAAAATATAAACGATGAAATTCTTCCGTAAAGTTTAATGATAGCCCGTTTCGGCGGGCTTTTTTTGTAGTTTTTCGGTTTACCGTCAGTTAGCTAACGGATGCAATTGTGAAAAAATGTATACTCGTTTGCCTGTACCGCTCCGCTGAATGCTACGGCACAGCATTGTGGGAACGGGAAAACATATTTGGGAATTTACACAAAATTATTTCAGGCGCATCAGTAATTCAGAAATACATCAGCTAAAAATCACTTCATCAGTATAATCTTCTTTACCGCGTGTTTACCTGCCGCTGTTAATTTAACAAAGTAAGTTCCCGAACTTAAACTACCTGCATTAAGTGTTATTTCATAATTGCCTGCGCTTAGAAGCTTATCCACCAGAGTTGCGGTTTCCCGTCCAAGTATATCATAAACTTTAAGTGAAACTTGACTGCTCGTCGATAATTGCCAACTGATTACTGTGCTCGGATTGAAAGGATTGGGATAATTTTGGTTTAGTATAAAATCAACAGGCAATGCTTGTTTTTCGTTTACACTTAACGGTTGAAATATTAATGCAATGTTTGTAACTGCCGGAGTAAGCGTATCAATTGTTAACGCCTGACTTACTACATCATTTAAACCAATTTTCTGCGCCACAACTTTGTAATTTCCGTAGGGAAGATTATTAACGCTGTAGCTGCCGCTTCCGTATGGAAAAGCAAAATTAAAAAGCTGCCCACTATAATTTAATGATTGCGCATAAATAACAACACCACCTGGATTTTCATCAAAAGCGCCTAAACTAATTGAACCGCTGACTATTCCACCGCCTGTAGAAGAATCCCGTTTTAGCGAAAAGTTTTTATTGCTGATACTTCCGCTAATTAACACAGAATCCGCCGTCTGCCAGAATGCAGGGAATATGTTGTTGTAGCTATAGTATGCCGGAACAAAAAACTGTGAGAAAGCTTGAACAAAATAATAATCAGGCGTTAAAATTCCATCGATTTTATATTCGCCATTATAATTTACTACTGCCGTGTAAACGTCCTCACTATTTAATAGTATTTCGCCGGCGGATGGTTTTGCTGGGGTGTGTGTTCCTTTTCGAATAACCACCAATCCCTTACGAAGAGGCGCCATCGAAATAGAATCGTTCAGAGTTCCCATAATTGAATTCCCTGTGTTTTCAATCGGGTTTAAATCGAAATTTATTGTGTAGGTTGAATCTCCTATAAATTGAAGAAGAGAAGCATTTAAGGGATCGAATTGTCCGTTATAGAAAACAACATAATAGTTGTCATGTTCAGCGGCTACAGTATAAAACCCTGCGGGGAGAAGTATAGAGAAAAAACCATTTGCATCTGTATAAATAGAGTTTAAAATAAAATTGCCATCATAAAGAAAATGAACCCGCGATCTCCCAAGAGGAATTCCGCTGCTTGTTACCTGCCCTGAAACTTGAGCCTCGCGGTAATCTTCCTCAAAAAAGTCCACCTTAATTTTAACTTCTTCAATTAATTCATCGCCGTTATTATAAATAAACATTGTATCAGCAGTATCTGAATTTGTAATAGTAAAATAGTTTGATAATATGCAATCCATTGACACCGTATCGTTTGGAGCAATAAAAAACGGATAATTGATGTTGCTGTTAAATCTTATAAAATAGCTGTTGTATTTATAAGAAATGCTGTCTATCCGGAGTTGCTGATTCCCATTGTTAATCAAATAAACTTTTTCAAAACGATAAAATTCATCCTCAAATTCTATCGTTTCCGGTTCAACATCAAGGTGAGGCTGGGCATAAGAAAAGACATTAAATACTATTAAAAATATTACAGAAGATAATAACTTCATATTGTTTAAATGTTTTAGATTAATTATACTGTATAGTAAGAAATAATAGTTAAAAGTGACTCTTTGAATTGAACTATCATAATCTAAATTACATAAATTTTACACAAAAAGAACTAACCGATCTTTTTACTTCTGCTAAAGAAGGGGATGCCGGTTCTTTTGAATCGCTTTCAGGCTACGTAAGGAACATTTCGTACACTTACTTTTTATCAAAGCTGCGGCAAGGCAGACTGATTAACCGGGAAGATGTTGATGATTTAACTAATAATGTTTATCTAAGTTTTGCTGAACAATACCATAAAGTTGAAAACATTGAGTTCTGGCTAAGACGTGTATTGTTTTTAAACTTTATAAATTTTTACAAAAAAAGTAAAGAACAGCGCACTTTTGAATTGAAGGAAGCAAGCAATATTGAGCAAACTAAACCTATCCTGGGAGATAAAGTTGATGTTGATAAGATTGTAAATATTCTAAACACATTTAGCGAAGACAAACAAAATATATTGAAGATGAGATTTTGGGAAGATCTTAAATTCTGTGAAATAGCGGAGAACCTTGGCAAGTCAGAAGATGCGGTAAAAAAAATGTTTTATCGGACTATTGAAGAGTTAAAGAGCAGGCTGTAACAATGTCCCTATTTTGTGTCGCGTAACACTATTTTGTTGATTAAACAATTAAAAAAATGAACACAAGTGAAAAATTATTTGAGTTATTAGAAAAGGGAAATCTTTCAGAAGATGAAAAACATCTTCTCGATTCTCTATTAAAAGATCAGGAAAATAAAAAGCTATTCGATGCGTACTCTGCTGCAAGAACGGTAACAAAATCTACGTCTCATCTTTCTACAGAAGAAATAACCGATCTTGTTTTAATTAAAAATAATATTGAACCGGAGAACAAAAACATACTAAAGAAGGTGCCGTTTATTGAAGAACACCTTCGCTCTTGCAGTAAATGCGAAGAAGAATTTAAACTCATTAACATTGAATATTCTGAGGTAGACAATTATATTTCCGCAGGAATTGAACAAAACAAAACTCAAACTCAGAAGACTCACATTAATGTGATGCCGCCTTTTGTTAAAAAAGGATTTATTTCCCGGTACGCTTTTGTCTCTTTAATTGTGGTACTATTTTCGGCGGCTACAATTTATCTGCTCGATGATTTTTTACGACCTAATTATTATAGATATGCTTCAATTAATGAAAGTGACGGGGGTGTTGTAACTCGCGGTCGTGCAACGGATGAATTTCAGGAAAGCCTAAAAGCAATAGAAGAAGAGAACTATACTACTGCTATTTCCAAATTAAACGATGATATAAAAAATAATCCTGAAGATGAAACAATTTTTTACACACATTATGTATTGGGTCTTACATATCTCGAAACAGCAGAGGATTCCTTTATCGGTTTGTTTACTTCTTTCGATAAAGACAAAGCAGCATCCGGTTTGGAGCATTTTAGAAAAACAATTGAGCTAAACAATTCTGGCAAGTTTAATAATGTTAACTTCGACGCATATTTTTACTCGGCAAAAGCGCTTCTTATGCTCGGCAAGTTGGGAGAAGCAAAGAAATATTTATCTTTAGTAATTGAAAACAAAGGGGGGAAAATGGAAGAAGCAAAAAATATTTTGAACGGATTGGATTAAACCGTGTCCTATGATTGCTCAAAAATTCATTGTCATAGTATTATCATCAATATTAGCTTTACTTCAACCCATCGTTTCTCAGAAGTACGTTAAAGATAAATTACCGGAACAAACATTTGTAAATAAAAACATTGATTCCGTTTTTGCGTCCGTAAAAAGCAGCGGTTGGTCAATCGACAGACTATATTTTTATCATCAGTATATTATTAACTCTCTAACTCCTCCGGAAGATGAATTAAAAATCATTAACAGCCTCCCCGAGTCTTCTAGTTCTTCGTTTTTAAGAACTATCGTTATGAAGAAGATGAAACTTTTCCCAGCCATGTTCGACACACTGTTTAACAGACTGAAACAGCAGCCTAAGTATTCTCCTTATTATGAAGAGTTAGTCTTTGCTGCTTCAGCCACAAGCCAAATAGCAAGGCTCGAAATAGCAATTAAAGAAGATGAGCGGTTAAAGAATATTCGTATTAATTGGCTTCTCGGACTTATTCATATTGCCAAAAGCGAGTATAAAAATGCGGTTGATTATTTAATTAAAGCTGCTCAAAGAGATGAAAATAACCCGCACATATTTTTTCAATTATCTAATGCATACAGAAGTTTGGGCAATTACCCGCTTGCATTGAGTTATATCGACTCAGCAGGATTTTTTGGCAAGGATGATTTTTTTACCGCTAAATATTTACTTGCAAAGGGAGCGCTTTATTATTTGTCGGGAAAGCATAAAGAAGCTGAAAGCGAATATACAAAAGCATTAATCCTTTCGGTTAAAAATCATTTTAACCTCTTCAATGCAAAAGCGCTTATTAGCATAGGAATTTTAGAAGATGTTAAGGGTGATGTTGATGGGGCGAGAAGTAAATTTAATGAGGCATTAAAAATTGCAGCCGGTATTAACGATTTAGAAACCGAAGCTCATTCTCATTCAGAACTTGGCGTCTCTTATACTTTCACTAATGAATTAGTCGATGCTAAAAAAATGTACTTAAAAAGTTTTGAATTGTATAAACTGGTTAGTAATCGATTAAGGATTTCGCTGGTTGCAAATAATCTTGGGAAAATTTATTTGAATATGTTCGACTACCAATCGGCAATGGAATATTTTGGGGAAGGTATTGCTTCGGCGGGAGAAAACAAACGGGCAAAAGTGCTTAACTTAATCGGCATGGCGGATACTTACAGCAATCTTGCCAACTATGCAAAAGCTTTAAAATATTATAAAGACGCACAAAATCTTTCTTCTGAAATTAAAGAAATTGATTTGTCCTCAGAAATTGGCACCGGTCTTGGAGTGCTTAATTTTAATTTAGACCGCTTTGGTAATGCGCTAAAATATTTTGCTTACGCTGCAAAGCATGCCAACAGCATAGGAAATCCTTATCTGAAAGCTGACGCTTTTCATAAAATTGGATTAACATATTACAATCTCGACAGTTTAAATCTAAGCGAACGTTTTCTTCTAAAAGCAATTGAAACAGCGAAACAGTGCAATGATGTTTATACAGAAGCTGTCAGTTCATGCGATATTGCTTTTCTTTATCTTTCTAAAAATAGTTTGAGCGAAGCACAAAATTTTCTTTCGATTGCGGAAAAGCTCGCCGACAAAAACCAACTAAAACTCCTTAAAGCTGAACATAAACTTTTAAGAGGACAAATAGCCGAACATCAAAATAATTTTGACGCTGCACAATTTAGTTATAAGGAAGCTGTGTACCAGGCAAAAAACATTAACAATTTCAATTTGATGATTGAGGGATATTATTTGCTCGGCAAGTTGTTTGAAAAGAATGGTTTTAACTACGCAGCCGAATCGTTTTATCGTTCTGCGGTAAATTTAATTGATGACGTGTCCCGCCCTTTATTTGAAGAACAGGAAGTTCAGATCTTTTATTTATCTTCACGTTACCAAATCTATACCGCCCTTGCTTCTTTGCTGCTTGATCAGAACAAGTATAAAGCAGCTTTTGAACTTATAGAAAAATCCCGCTCTCGTAATTTGATACAAAATTTGAACAACATAAAACTTCAAGCGATAATAAATAATAAACCGCTTCTCGATAGCCTTTATGAATTTGAGTGGAGAGTACATTCGGAAGGGGGGGATAATGAAGCGGTTAAAATTGAGTACAACTCTTTCAAGAAGGAAATTCTAAACAAATATCCGTCGGCAAAGAAATATTTAAATCTTTCAACGGCTTTTTCTCTTGAAAGTTTTCAGAAAGAGCTTGGCTCTGGCGAAGAGTATATTTCTGTTTTTTCAACAGCTCAAAATACTTACTTGTTTAAGATTAATAAAAACAACTTCAAACATTATATAACAGCAGAAGGGAAAGAAGCTGTTAAAAAACATATCGCCGAAATCTCGCCTTATTTCGACGCGCAGGTTGATTCGAAAACTTTTTTTAATCAGGATCTGTTTGCGTTTAACAGTAAAAGTTCGTTCATATTTTATAATAAGTTTTTCGCTGATGTATTTAACGAAATCAACAAGAAATCGAACGTAATAATAGCGCCGTCTATTGAGATTGTTTCTTTCCCTTTTGAATTTCTCGTTACTTCTTTTGATGAAAAGAAAAGCGCATATAGTTATAGCAATAATTCTTATTTAATAAATGATTATAAGATATCATACACTCCTTCGGCTGCATCGTACGTGGAGCAGAAGAAAAACAAATTTAAAAATAATGGGAATGTTTTGATTGTCGGCGATCCGGATATTAATGCGGAGATAGAGGGATTTTCGGAAAGAAGAGGATTGCTTGAAGAAGGTTCGGGAATTCCGCGAAACGTTTCACTGCTTCCGCTAAAATATTCCGGCGAAGAAGTGGATGCGATCAGCAAAATTATTAATGCTGATAAAGTTTTAATTCGGCGTGATGCTACGGAAACCGCATTTAAAAATAATGCAGAATCAAGCGGCATTATTCATCTATCAACACACTCGTTTCTATACAAGCGGCAGCCTGTAATATTTTTCTCAAATTATTACGACTCCGAAAACGACGGATTTCTTGAATCAAACGAAATAGTTAGACTAAAATTAAACAGCGATATGGTTGTATTAAGTTCGTGTAATTCCGGATTAGGAACTGTAAGCGAATCGGAGGGAATAGTCGGAATGACTAAAGCGTTTTTTGAAGCAGGTTCAAAAAGTATAGTCGTTTCGTTGTGGGAAGTAAATGATAAATATACTTCAAAGTTTATGTCATTGTTTTATAAACACCTCAGCAGCGGATTAAATAAATCGGAAGCTCTTCGCCTAACCAAATTGGATTTTATAAAACAACAGTCGCCCAATCCTTACTTCTGGGGCGCTTTTGTTCTTGCCGGAAATACTTCCCCTTTAAAGTTTGAAGACAACAGTGAGGTTAATGGATATTTAGTTGTTGCAGTTGT
>Ga0210058_1003735_pt1 | contig 11588 bp, 9 predicted proteins | sample CryGeymeta201511_FD_183979 | JGI IMG/M metagenome (GOLD analysis project Ga0210058, IMG submission 183979) | Groundwater microbial communities from Crystal Geyser aquifers in Utah, USA - Crystal Geyser metaG 2015-11 (SPAdes) (version 2) | ecosystem: Environmental > Aquatic > Deep subsurface >...
CGGGCCATCAAGCACATCCTCAATGCCTTGTGCTTCCAGCACCATGGCTGCAATTTGTGCGCTGGCCATGGGGTAACCCAGGCGCGCGCGACTGTCGCGGTAGCTTTGCGCCACGCCGCGCGCCAGGTTGCGGATGCGGCCAATGTAGGCGGCGCGCTCGGTCACGGAAATGGCGCCGCGGGCATCGAGCAAATTGAAGCTGTGCGCGCACTTGAGCACCTGCTCGTAGGCCGGTAGCGCCAGTTGCACGTCCATCAAGTGCTTGGCCTGACGCTCGTGCGCGGTGAAGGCAGTGAATAAAAAGTCGGCGTCGCTGTGCTCGAAGTTGTAAGCCGACTGCTCTTTTTCGTTTTGCAAATAGACGTCGCCGTAGCTCAGGGTGGTGCCATTGGGCGACTCGGTCCAGGTCAGGTTGTAGACGTTGTCCACGCCTTGGAGGTACATGGCCAGGCGCTCCAGGCCGTAGGTGATCTCGCCGGTGATGGGTCGGCAGTCGATGCCGCCGACCTGCTGAAAATAAGTGAACTGTGTGACTTCCATGCCATTCAACCAGACCTCCCAGCCCAGGCCCCAGGCGCCTAGGGTGGGGTTTTCCCAGTCGTCCTCGACAAAACGAATATCGTTTTGCTTCAGGTCAAAGCCAAGCGCTTCGAGCGAGCCCAGGTACAGCTCAAGAATGTTGCTGGGCGCGGGCTTGAGCACCACCTGGTATTGGTAGTAGTGCTGCAGGCGGTTCGGGTTTTCACCATAACGGCCGTCTTTCGGGCGGCGGCTTGGTTGCACGTAGGCAGCCTTCCAGGGCTCAGGACCGAGCGCGCGCAAAAAGGTGGCGGTGTGCGAGGTGCCCGCGCCCACCTCCATGTCGTAGGGTTGCAACAAGGCGCAGCCTTGGGCGTCCCAGTACGACTGCAGTTTCAAAATGATTTGCTGGAAAGTCAACATAAGCGATAAGGGCAACGCGTAACGCTGCCCGCTGGTAAGTGGGGGTGACACAGGCGCCTGCATCTGGATCAACAATTTTACGGGCTTATGCGCGCCTCTAGCGCTGCCCCGGATTGCGCTGCGCTCCATCCGGGCTACAGGCTGCTGGAATACCAGCGCCTTGTTGTTTAGCGCTTACCGTTTGCGCCCAATCCAGGCCAAAGCCAGCATCAGTAAAGCCAGTAACGCCAGCGGCCACTGGCCCCAGCGCGCCAGCCACCAGGCATAGGGCGTGATACCGGTACGCCCCTCCACCGTGCCATGCAGCGCCACGGCGGTGTGCGGCGCGGCCGCATGGGTCACGCGGCCGCGATGGTCCACGATGGCAGTGCGTCCGGTGTTGGTGGCCAGTAAGAAGGGGCGGTCGAATTCCAGTGTTCGCAGCCGGGCGATCTGCAGGTGCTGGTTCATGGCCAGGCTTTCGCCAAACCAGCCCAGGTTGCTGACATTGACCAGCATCGTGGGGGCGTTGGCATCCATCACAAACTGATGGGCCAGCTCTTCGCTGTACAAGTTCTCGTAGCAAATGGTGACGGCCAGGCGCTGGCCCTGCCAGTCGAAGGTGGGCTGCGGCAAGGCGCCACGATTGAAGTCGCCCAGCGGAATATTCATCAGTTCGGTAAACCAGCGGAACATGGGCGGAATGAACTCGCCAAAGGGCACCAAATGGTGCTTGTCGTAACGCCACGGGCTGCTTTGCCCCGGCTTGAAGCCGGCCACCGAGTTGGTATAGCCCTCATCGTAGCTGCCCAGCGGCACGCCCACCAGCGCCGCCTGCCCGCCTTCGGCATAGCGCTGCTGCAAGGCTTGCCAATACCCTGGCGGCAGTTGCGCGGGCAGCAGCGGCAGCGCTGTCTCTGGTGTGATCACCAGCGGGCTCGTGTTTTGCTGAAGCTGCTCGCCGTACCACTGCAAGGCCTTGAGCACGCCGGTCTGGCTGTCGAATTTTTCGTCCTGGGGTATGTTGCCCTGCAACAGGGACACTTGCAGCGTGCCGGCCGAGCCACCCTGCGGCTGGGGCAGCATTTGCGCTAGCAGCAAAAGAGCCATGAGCAACACGCCTGCGCCAATGGCGTGGCGGCGGCTGCCGGCCAAGACGGCCAACAGCCCCAGCGCCAAACCGGCGGCCAGCCAGGCAGCGACAAAACTGACGCCATACAGACCAATCCAGGGCATCAGCCCGGTGAGCGGTCCGGCCAGGTGCGCGTAGCCAATGGCGCCCCAGCCAAAGCCGGTCAGCAGCATGCCCCGGGCCATCTCGGCGAGCAGCCACAGGGCGGCAAAAACCAACGCCGCCCAAACCGGATGCCCAAGCGCCAAATGCCTGAAGACGCTACAAGCTGCCGCGTAGTAAAGCGCCAGCAAACCTGCCAGCACCAGCACCGCCAGCACGGCCAGCGACGCTGGCAAGCCACCGTAAGTGTGCATAGAGGTAAACAGCCAGCCAAAGGTGCAGGCCAGCCAGGCGGTGGTAAACACCCAGCCGCGCAGCGCCGCCTGCCGCCAGTTAGCAGCGCTGACCAACAGCCCAACCAAGCTTGCCAGCGCCAGCCCTTGCCCCCACCAAATGGGTTCTCCTTGCACAAAGCCAGCCCAGGCCAGCGCTTGCGGCATGGCTACGGGCCAGGCCAGGCTGGCCGCCTGCAAGGCGCCTGCCAGCAGCAGCGCCAGCCAGATCATCAAGGCAGTGCTTCGGGATTCCCGCACAAACAAGCCAAGGCCCTGCGGGTCAGGTCGGCTCATTGGGCACCGGCGACACCTTGAACCACTTCACAGCGCCACCCTTGGTGTGCATCACCGCAAAGTCAAGGCCTGATTTCACATGGTGCTCGCCGCGCTTGGGCACATGGCCCATCTCGTGGGCGATCAGGCCACCAATGGTGTCAAAGTCTTCATCCATGTCGTCCCCGCCGACGAGCCTGACGCCAAAAGCCGCCTCGACACGCTCGATAGTGGTGTCGCCGCTGACGCGGTAGCTGCGGTCCGGCAGGCCAAAGATATCGCCTTCGTCTTCGGCAATGTCGAACTCGTCCTCGATCTCGCCGACAATTTCTTCCAGCACGTCCTCAATGGTGACCAGGCCGGCCACGCGGCCGAACTCGTCGATCACGATGGCCAGGTGGTTGTGGTTACTCTGAAAGTCGCGCAGCAAGTCGTTCAGCCCCTTGCTCTCAGGCACGAACACAGCCGGGCGCAGCAGGGCGCGAATGTTGAGCTCCGGCGCGCGCTGCAACTTGAGCAGGTCTTTGGCCATCAAGATGCCGATGATGTTTTCGCGCTCACCCTCAAACACCGGAAAGCGCGAGTGCGCCGTGTCGATCACGCCGTGCATCATGGTGTCGTAGGGGTCATCAATGCTGACCAGTTCCATGCGGGTGGTGGGCACCATGACGTCGCCGGCGCTCATGTCGGCCATGCGAATCACGCCTTCGAGCATCTTGCGCGAATCAGCACCAATGAGCTGGTTGTGCTCGGCTTCTGCCAGGGTTTCCAACAACTCGTCGGTCGAATCCGGACCAGGGTGAATGAACTCGGCAACTTTTTGCAGGAAAGTTCGTTTATCTTCACGGTCGGGGCGTATAGGGTAAGGGACGGACACAGCCAATCTAGCAGGACATGCAGTTGTAGTACAAGCCTCTAGGATAGCGGATAACGCAAGGGCCACGCTTGAGCGTGCTGCGCTGCGTGGCCATCAGTCACGTTTTTCCGCGCCGTTGCCACGCCACCAGTTGCTTTGCAAGCTGGCCAGCGTGTTTTGAAACTGCCTGGATTGCAGCTTGATCCGGTAATTGGCCTGGGCCAGTTGCTCTTCGAACATTTCGGTCAGGTGCGTGTTCAAGGTGGCGGGCGGCAGCAATAAATGCCCTTCGGTCTCGGCACCGTCGCGCACAAAAGTCGCGCCGCCATGGCTGGCAATTTTGAGCATTGCCTTGTTTTCGCTCAGCACATGCACGTACAGCTTGCTCACCCCCACATTGCGGGCGTGCATCACGGCGCGCTCAAACAAACGGCTGCCGTAGTGGCGCCCGCGTGACTGCGGCAGCACCGACACACCGAACTCGGCACTCCGAACGGCTCCGGTGTCGGCCGCATAAGCCAGATGCGCCATGGCGATCAGCACCAAATGGCGGTTGTAAATCCCAAAAATCTCGTCATGATCAAAATCCAGACCATTCACATAGCGGTCAATCTGCTCATCATTGGCAGCAAAACCAAAACGGTAATAGCGGTCATGGGCATCCAACGCCTTGAGGTGGCCAGCGATGCGCGCACGGTGGTTTTCACCCAGCGAGCGAATTGGCACCATGACGGCGGGCTTTTTGGACACTCCAGGCTGCGCAAACGCCCGCAGCACAGCGCCAGACGCAGCTTTATCGCTGGCAGCGGGGTTCATGGTGTTGGGCAGAATCTTGGTCATGGTTCCTAAACTATAAGGGTTTTCCCTAGGCATTGACCTCTAGAGCGCATAACCCCCTCTGAATTGTTGGATTTAGCGCAAATTGCTTGGCTAAACTCGGGACACGATGCAAGCTTCAAACCAGATACGGGAGTCGCTGGCCCAAGTAGTGGCCATGCGCCAAAAAGTTGTCGATCAACCTGATCTGGCGCAGGCGCTGCACATTGTCAAGCATTTGCAGGCACAACGTTTTACCGGCACGTACCAGGACTTGTTGCAGTCTGCCAGCTACGCAGCTTGCGCCAATTTCTTTCTGGAAGAACTCTACAGTGCCAAAAACTACGCCGAGCGCGACGCCCAATTTGCCCGCATTGCCGGCGCCCTACAGCGTACTTTTCCGCAGCAGGTGGTGACCACCGCCGTGGCGCTGGCAGAGTTGCACCAACTGACTGAAGAACTCGACCTGGCCATGGCCCTGAACTGGCCATTGCAACCCAGCCTACCCAGGGAGCAAGCCTATGTGCGTGCTTGGCGCGCCGTTGGCCGCCGCGACGACAGGCGATGGCAACTCGACACCGTGCAGCAGATTGGCCAGGAACTCGGGTACCTCACGCGCAAGCCGGGCCTGCTCCTGATGCTCAAAATGATGCGCAAGCCGGCCCATATGGCGGGACTGGGCTCGCTGCAAAATTTTCTCGAAGCTGGCTTTGTCACTTTTGCCGGGCTGGCGCGCAACAACGGTACGGTCAGCAGTTTTCTGGAGACCGTGAAAGCCCGCGAATCGGCCTGGATTGCGCGGCTGTTCGACGCCCCGCCTGTCACTTGCGCGACCGAATTGGCCCAGACGCTGGCGTTGGTGGCAACTGACACGCCCTAAAGTCGGGCAACGGCACCGCCCACAACGTCGGCTGCGCCATCGCTTCTGTTTCAGCAAAGGCTCCCTGTGCAATTTCCCAACGGCATCACCCTGTTCGAGCGCGGCTGGCTGTCTTCCAACAACATCCTGATCCGTGGCCAGCGCGGCTGCGCGCTGATCGACAGCGGCTACGCCACGCACGCCCGCCAGACCCTGACGCTGGTGGCCAGCGCCCTGCAAGGCCAACCGCTTGACCTGCTGCTCAACACCCATCTGCACAGCGACCACTGCGGCGGCAATGCCGCGTTGCAGGCGCACTTCCCCGGCCTGCAAACCCTGATCCCGCCCGGCCATGCCCGCTATGTGCAGCCGTGGAATCCGGTCGCCTTGTCCTACGCGCCCACCGGGCAAATCTGCCCGCCATTCAGCTACAGCGCCACGCTGCAGCCCAACGCGGAAATTGCCTTGGGCGACCAGCTTTGGCAAATTCACGCGGCACCCGGGCACGACCCCCATTCGGTAATCCTGTTCGAGCCACAGAGCCGCCTGCTGATTTCTGCCGATGCGCTATGGAAAAACGGCTTTGGCGTGGTGTTTCCAGAGCTCGACGGCCTGGATGCCTTTACCGAGGTGGCGCAAACCCTGAATGCGATCGAGGCGCTGAGCCCAACCACCGTCATTCCCGGCCATGGCGCTGCATTCACCGATGTGGCCGAGGCCCTGGCGCGGGCGCACCGGCGCCTCGACAGCTTTGCCCAAGCGCCGCAAAAGCACCGCCGTTATGCGGCCAAAGTGCTGCTCAAATTCAAATTGCTCGAAGTCCAGCGCATCGCGCAAACCGACTTGCTGCAGTGGGCACAGGCAACTCCGCTGCTCACTCAAATTTACCAATCGAGCGAGCCGGACGTGCAGCCCTTCGATGCCTGGGTGCTGACCCTGATCGATGAGTTGGTGCGCAGTGGCGCCGCCAGCCGCGACCAGTTAACCCTGTTCAACGACAACCCCGCCTAAAGTTGCAGGCGCTTAAGGCTGGCCATTTCGCACGCCGCTGGCCACGTGGCCTGAGGGCACATGCTGGGCGGCTGATTCGATGTGGCCGGTCTGGTCGTCAAAGAAAAAATCGGGCTCGAACTCGCGAAGGAACTCACCCTTGGCCAGGCCGCCCAAAAACATCGCTTCATCGACCTCGATGTTCCAGTTCATCAGCGTGCGAATGGCGCGTTCGTGCGCCGGTGCGCTGCGCGCGGTGACCAGCGCCGTGCGAATGCGCATGGTCGGCGTGCCCGCCTGCTGCAACCGCTGCAAAGCAAACAACAGCGGTTTGAACGGGCCATCGGGCAGCGGCAGCGCAGCCTTTTCAATCTCGTGCTGCTGAAAGGCCTGCAGGCCTTGCGTTTGATAGACCCGCTCTGCCTCGTCGCTGAACAACACCGCATCGCCGTCGAAAGCAATGCGCACCTCGAACGGGTGGGCATCGCTGGCATGCACCGAGCGCGGGTACACCTGCGCTGCCGGCACGCCCGCAGCCAGCGCGGCGCGCACGTCGCTCAAGTGGGCGCTCAAAAACAGGTTGGCGTGCAGCGGCTTGAGGTAGCGCCAGGGCGCCTCGCCGCGGGTAAAGCTGCCGCGCTCGATGGCCAACCCGTAATGCTGTGCCGAGCGGAACACCCGCATGCCCGACACCGGGTCGTTGCGCGACAAGACCACCACCTCGACTGGTTGAAGGGGGCCTGTGCTTGGCATCGCTCCGTCCTGGCTTTGTGGGGCGGACTTTAGTCCGCCATGGTCGACTGAAGTCGACCCCACAGCAGGCCCTGCCGTTGGAGAGGCATTGAACGCCAGCAGTTTTTGCACCAGTGAAAACGCCACGCCGGGTTTGGCGGGAATGTCGAGCCGCTGGAGTTGCAGCGCCATGTAGGCGCGGTCGTCGCCCTGCTCGAAGACCTCGTTTTCTTCTTCAAAATCGAACAGCGCGCGGCTCGAAATGGCCACCACCAGTTTGCCGTCAAGGGTCAGTGCCATCGAAACTCCTAATCAGTTAGGGTCAGAGCACGTCGCTGCGCGAGTGGTCTGACCCGCGAAGTATCACGCTTGCAAAAACATCTGGTACACCGGATTGGCGGTTTCTTCCACGTAGGGGTAGCCCAGCGTGGACAGGAACTTGTCGAACGCCTTGCTGTCCTTGGGCGGCACCTGCAAGCCCACCAAAATACGGCCGTAGTCGGCACCCTGGTTGCGGTAATGGAACAGGCTGATGTTCCAACCCGGGCGCATCAGGCTCAAAAATTTCAACAGCGCGCCGGGCCGCTCGGGGAACACAAAGCGCAGTAAGCGCTCCTCCTGGGCCAGGCTTGAGTGCCCGCCGACCATGTGTCGGATGTGCTCCTTGGCCAGTTCGTCGTGGGTCAGGTCGAGCGCACCAAAGCCGTTCTTGCCGAGGTGCGCGGCAATCTTGCCGGATTCGCCCTTGGTCGCGGTAGTCAGCCCGACAAACACATGGGCTTTTTGCGAGTCGCTGATGCGGTAATTAAATTCGGTCACGTTGCGCGACGTTTTAGCGCCGCCAAAGCTGGGCAGGTCGCCAATCAGCTCGCAAAAGCGCCGGAAGCTGCCGCGCTCCTCGGGAATGGTGACGGCAAACAGTGCCTCGCGCTCCTCGCCCACTTCGGCGCGTTCGGCAACAAAGCGCAGGCGGTCGAAGTTCATGTTGGCACCGCACAAAATGGCGGCATAAGTTTCGCCTTTGGTCTTGTGCTTGGCCACGTACTGCTTGACCGCCGCCACCGCCAGCGCACCAGCGGGCTCGACGATGCTGCGGGTGTCAACAAACACGTCCTTGATGGCCGCGCACACCGCGTCGGTATTGACCAGCATGTAGTCGTCCACCAAATGGCTGGCAATGCGGAAGGTCTCCTCGCCCACCAGTTTCACCGCCGTGCCGTCCGAGAACAGGCCAACGTCAGCCAGGGTCACACGCTCTTTGGCGGCCACTGACTGCGTCATGGCATCGGAGTCGTTCATTTGCACGCCGATCACCTTGATTTCTGGGCGCAAGGCCTTGATGTAATTGGCCACGCCGCTGATCAGGCCGCCGCCGCCAATGGCAACAAACACGGCGTCGAGCCTGCCCTGGTGCTGGCGCAGCATTTCCATGGCAATGGTGCCCTGGCCGGCAATCACATCGGGGTCGTCAAACGGATGGACAAAAGTCAGGCCCTCTTTTTTCTCCAGCGCCACCGCGTGCCCATAGGCGTCGGAGTAGCTGTCGCCAAACAGCACGACCTCACCGCCAAAGCCGCGCACGGCATCAACCTTGAGCCGCGGCGTGGTGGTGGGCATGACGATCACGGCGCGGCAGCCCAGGCGCCGGGCGCTCAAGGCCACGCCTTGCGCGTGGTTGCCGGCTGAGGCACAAATCACGCCTTGCTTGAGTTGGTCCGGGCTCAAATGCGCCATCTTGTTGTAAGCGCCGCGCAGCTTGAAACTGTGCACCGGTTGCTGGTCTTCGCGCTTGAGCAGCACGGTGTTGTTCAGGCGCGCGCTCAAGGACGGCGCAACCTCCAGCGCCGACTCCACAGCCACATCGTAAACACGGGCGGTCAGGATCTTGATCAGATAGTCGGCGGGGCTTAATGGGGGAGTTTTCATAGGGTGCCAATGATAAGGGCTCGCAAAGCGCCGTCCGCCGCGACAAACGGCGGCAAAAAGCGACAATCGCGGCTCTTGAAACTTGAAGGAACCCTGAACATGGAATGCACAGTGAGTTGGACCGGCGCTTTAGGTACGCGCTCAGGCATGGGTTTTGTGGCCGAAACCGGCAGCGGCCACACGCTGGTGATGGATGGCGCGCCCGATGCCGCCAAGCCCGAAAACGGCGGCCAGAACCTGGCGCCGCGCCCGATGGAAACGTTGCTGGCCGGTGCTGGCGGCTGCACCGCCTATGACGTGGTGCTGATCCTGAAACGTGGCCGCCACGACGTGCGCGGCTGCACGGTCAAGCTCGACGCCGAGCGCGCTGACGTTGACCCCAAGGTGTTCAACAAAATCAACATGCATTTCACCGTGACCGGCAAGGGCGTGCCGGCTGCCGCAGTTGAGCGCGCCATTGCCATGAGCCACGACAAATACTGCTCTGCCAGCGTCATGCTGGGCAAAACGGCAGAAATTACGACCAGCTTTGAGTTCGTCGAGATTTAAGATGGATGAACTCGTCACCAACCGGGGCTTGCCTCCGCCCTGGCACCTCTGAAAACCGACATGGCTGTCCTCAAGACCGAAGCGTCTCAAATCAAATGGATGCTGGGCTTTGTGATTGGCGGAGTGATTGCCATTTTGGCTCGGCTGCTCAGCCAATAAGTTCCTAGACGCGGTGCGCAACCGTCGTCATGACCTTGGCAACAGCGGCCATCAGGCCTTTGACTGGCAGCGGCAAATCAATGGCACCCAGTTCTTTGGCGTTGAGCGCATGGCGCGCCTCGTCGTCCTTCATTTGCGCCACGATGGCGCGCGAGGCATGGTCGCCGGCCGGCAGGCGGCTCAGGTGGCTGTCCAGATGCGCCTCCACCTGGTTTTCGGTTTCCACCACAAACCCCAAGCTCACCTTGTCGCCCAGTTTGCCCGCCAGCAGGCCGATGCCAAAGGCGCCGGCGTACCAAAGCGGGTTGAGCAATGAAGGCCGGTCGCCCAGTTCTTTCAGGCGTTGTTCGGTCCAGGCCAGGTGATTGGTTTCCTCGGCGCTGGCTTGTTGAAAATGGGCGCGCAGCGCCTCGTTGCTGGTGGCAAATGCCTGCGCTGTGTAGAGCGCCTGGGCGCAGACCTCGCCCACATGGTTGACGCGCATCAGCGCACCGGCTTCCTTTTTCTCAAGCTCCGAAAGTTCAGTGGCGTCGCCCGCCACGGTGGGGCAGGCCTGGGCGCCCCGATGCTGGGCAAATACCGTGCGCAAGGCGTCATCCACAGTGCTTAAAAAACGGTCCATCATGGCGATTCCAATTCTTCTGATTAAGGTTTTACCTGCCCTTTAGCAGGGATTTCTCACGTCGCATTGTAATTTTTTGCGCTATATTGCCAATCATGAAGTCAAATTTGTCCTTGCCCGAGGCATCGGTGACTGAGCTTCAGTCGGTGCTACAGCGCCACGGCGGCAACGCGCACGCTTTGGTGCAAATCCTGCGCGAGTTTCAGGATATTCATGGTTGGTTGCCGCGCCCTGCCCTGCAACAAATGGCCAAAGCCTTGGATTTGACGCTCGCCCAGGTGCAGGGCGTGGCCGACTTTTACCGCTTTTTTCACACCCAGCCGGTGGGCGCCTACCGCGTGCTGTTCAGCGACAACATCACCGACCGCATGCTGGGCAGCGAAGCCTTGTTGCGCCAATTGTGCGGCCTACTCAATGTCGCCCCCGACCAAACTCGCGCCGATGGCTTGGTGAGCATCGCCACCACCTCGTGCACTGGCCTGTGCGACCAGGGCCCGGCGGCGCTCATCAACCACCACCAGGTCGTTACCCGGCTGACCCCGCAGCGCATTGCGCAGATGGCCGAATTGATCGAGCAGCACGTGCCGCCCGCGCAATGGCCGTCTGAATGGTCGCAAGTAGACGATCAGATTTGCCTGGCCGATGTCAAGCTGGGCGTGCAACCGGCCCCAGGTACCGCAATTGCAGCGGCCCTGGCGCGCTCGCCTCAGGTGATGATCGACGACCTCAAACGTTCCAAATTGCGCGGCCGCGGCGGCGCCGGTTATGCCACCGGCACCAAATGGCAACTGTGCCGCAACGCCATCGGCGCCGCACCTTACGTGGTCTGCAACGCCGATGAAGGCGAGCCCGGCACCTTCAAGGACCGGGTGCTGCTGACGAGTTATGCCGACACCCTGTTCGAGGGCATGACCATCGCGGCTTGGGCGATCGGCGCCAAAAAAGGGCTGGTCTACCTGCGCGGCGAATACCGTTACCTGCTGGAAACCTTGCAAGCCGTTTTGCAGCGCCGACGCGAACAAGGGCTGTTGGGCACCTCGATTCAGGGCAAGGCCGGCTTTGACTTCGACATCACCATTCATGTGGGCGCCGGGGCTTATGTGTGCGGCGAAGAGTCAGCCCTGATCGAGTCGCTCGAAGGCAAGCGTGGCGTGCCGCGCATTCGCCCGCCATTCCCGGTCGAGCATGGCTACCTGGGCCAGCCCACCACCGTCAACAACGTGGAAACCTTTTGCGCCGTGACGCACATTGCCGTGCACGGCGGCGCCTGGTGGGCCGCCATTGGAACCCTGCAATCAACCGGCACCAAAATCCATTCGGTGTCTGGCGACTGCGCGCGCCCCGGCATTTACGAGTACCCGTTCGGCACCCGCATC
>Ga0210058_1003737_pt1 | contig 11582 bp, 10 predicted proteins | sample CryGeymeta201511_FD_183979 | JGI IMG/M metagenome (GOLD analysis project Ga0210058, IMG submission 183979) | Groundwater microbial communities from Crystal Geyser aquifers in Utah, USA - Crystal Geyser metaG 2015-11 (SPAdes) (version 2) | ecosystem: Environmental > Aquatic > Deep subsurface >...
ACACCTGGTCGATGAATGCCTGCGGCGACAGGTTGGCCAGCGCTTGATCAAACGGCAGCACCACGATCTGGTCCACGCCGCAGGCGCCCAGGTCAGTCAGCTTGTCGCGCAGCGTGCCCACGCGCGCAGGCGCCAGGTCGGGGTTGTGGGTGACGCCAGCAAAAAAGTCGCGCGGATGCGGCTCAAACGTCAGCACACAGCTGGGCACGCCGCGCTGCTGTGCCTCGCCCTTGAGCAAGCTCAGCATGGCCTGGTGGCCACGGTGCAGGCCGTCAAAGTTGCCGATCGTCAGGGCGCACCCCGGGGCGATGTCGGGGTGTTTGAAACCGCGAAAAATCTTCATGTTTTGTTATATTTTTGATAGCTGCTTGCGCTGACTTGTAAAGCGTCTGACGTTTGTTTGTCATACAAAGAGGGTATATTGTGGCCCAAGCCAGAGTGCAACCGGTGCCGCGTGCCGGATTTGGTTTGAGAACGGTTCGAATAACGTCTTTGCAGGAGTCGTGTTTTGAAAGTCTTGAAGTTGTCAGCCCAGGGTTTGCCGCAGTCGTGGATTTCCCTTGAGCAAGCGGTGTTGCATTACGCCGCCGAAGAGGTGCGCTGGGAAATCGGCCACGAGATCGCGGTGTTTCATGGTGGCCACAATGCCATCACCGGCAAGCAGTCGATCATCACCGTCAGCAGCATCATCGGCACCAAGGGTGTGCCCGCCATCAACCCGTTTGATCTGAAGCCCGGCTTGACCAACGCCAAGCTGTTCGCTCGCGACCGCAATGTGTGTGCCTATTGCGGCGATCAGTTTGTTGAAGCCGACCTGACGCGCGAGCACATTGTTCCGTTTGCGCAAAACGGCATCGACACCTGGATGAACGTCGTCACCGCCTGTCGTGCCTGCAACCACCGCAAGAGCCACCGCACACCGGAGCAGGCGCACATGCCACTGCTGTATGCACCCTATGTGCCCAGCCTGTGGGAAGACTTCATTCTGCGCAACCGCCGCATCCTGGCCGACCAGATGGAGTTTTTGCTGGCGCATGTGCCCAAGTCGTCGCGGCTGGCGGCTTGATGTTTACCTACAAGTTCTGAGGGTTGCCCGGTTTTTTCTTGGCGCTGACGGGCTTTCGCCGCCAAAATGGCCGCTGATCAAGACGATTCAAGGAGAGTAGCCATGACCCCATGTCACAAAGCCGTCAAACCCCTTTTTTTGGCGCTCGCTTGCGCCGGCGTTTGGGCACCCACTGCGGTATCTGCCAACACCACGAACGGCACGCCCGAGCCGGTGTCAGCCCAGGCATCGGTGGCTGCGGCCCCTGCACTGATGCACGCCCGGCTGTGGCACGTGGGCGACGACCCCAAGGCGTATTGGGTGAGCGAAAAACTGGACGGCGTGCGCGCCTATTGGGATGGCCAAAGCTTGCGTTTTCGCAGCGGCATCGCCATTGCCGCGCCGGACTGGTTCATTGCCGCACTGCCAAAAACGGCGATCGACGGCGAGTTGTGGTTGGGACGCGGGCGGTTCGATGCGCTCTCGGGCATCGTGCGCCGCAAGGATCCAGTCGATGCGGACTGGCGCAACGTGCAGTACAGGGTGTTTGATTTGCCCGGCGCCCAGGGCACGTTTACAGAGCGCTACCAGCGCTTGACCGAGGTGGTCACCCAGGCGCAGCAGCCCTGGTTGCAGGCGGTGGGGCAGCAGCGCGTGCGCAATGCTGCGGCCCTGCACACGCTGCTGCGGGCCACACTCAAAGGCGGCGGTGAAGGGCTGGTGCTGCACCACGCCAACGCGCTGTGGTCGCCCGGGCGCAGCGACGCGTTGCTCAAACTGAAGCTTCACGCCGACGACGAGGCGCGTGTGGTGGCGCACCTGCCTGGCAAGGGCAAGCACGCAGGCCGACTGGGCGCTTTGCTGCTGGAGATGCCTGACGGCAAGCGCTTTGCGCTGGGTACCGGGTTCACCGATGCACAACGCGCCGACCCGCCGCCCGTGGGCGCGCTGGTGACCTACCGCTACCGTGACCTCTCGCCCAAGGGGCTACCGCGCTCGGCGTCGTTTGTGCGGGTGCGCGGGGTGGAATAGCGTCAGGCAAACACGCCCGCCGTCTCGCCCATGCGGTTTGACACCTCGCCCAGATGGTGCAGGGTGTCGCCAAAGCTGAGCTCCAGCTGCGTCAGGTGCTTGAAGTAATGGCTGCCGATGTATTCGTCGGTGACGCCAATGCCGCCGTGCAGTTGCACCGACTGCTGGCCCACAAAGCGCATCGATTGACCCAACTGCACCTTGGCGCGCGCCAGCGCCGTGCGGCGCTCTGCTGCCGGGGAACCCAGTTTGAGCGTGGCGTAGTAGCTCATGGAGCGCGCCAGCTCCAGCTGCATCTTCATGTCGGCCATGCGGTGGCGCAGCGCCTGAAATGTGCCAATGGCCACGCCAAACTGCTTGCGCGTGTTGAGGTAATCGGCCGTCAGCCGCAGGGTTTTGTCCATCAAGCCCACGCCTTGCGCGCAGGCGGTGGCAAGACCGACGTCGATGGCCAGTTCCAGCGCGGACAGGCCGTCACGCGTGATCAAGGTGGCTGGGGTCTGGTTGAGCGTCACGTCGGCGGCGCGGCTGCCGTTTTGGGTTAGGTAGCCGCGCGTTTGCACACCGGCGCTGGCGCGCTCCACCCAAAACAGTGCCAGCGCGCCGTCGAGCAGCGCAGGCACGATGAAAGCGTCGGCCTGGTCACCTGCTGGAACTATGTTTTTGGTAGCTGTCAGCGCATATATTTCCTGGGCTTGAGCCGCTTTTGCTACACATTTTTCATACCTGTAGCGGCTGCTGCGCTCTTGCCAGGCCAGCACCGCCAACGTTTCGCCGCTGGCGACCCCGGGCAGCCACCGCGCTTGCAGCTCAGGTGGGGCAAAGTGGGCCAGTACGCTGCTGGTGATGAAAGTGTGCGTCAGGGGTTCCAGCACCAAACCGGCGCCGAGCTCTTGCATGACCAACATGGCCTCAACCGGCCCCATGCCCAGCCCACCGTGGTCTTCAGCCACCAGCAGGCCGCACAAGCCCAGATCGGCCAGTTGGCTGTAGTTGGCGCGGTCAAAGCCGCCATGTTTCATGGTGGCGCGGTAGTGGTCAAAGGTGTAGCTTTTGTCAACCCAGCGCTGCACAGCGTCTTGCAACTGGACTTGTTCTTCTGAAAGATCAAAGTTCATTTTTTTGCCCTGCCTTAGCCAAGAACCGTCTGCGCGACGATGTTGCGTTGCACTTCATTGCTGCCGCCGTAAATGGTGGTTTTGCGCAGGTTGAAGTAGCTTGATGCCAGCGGCGCGCAGTGCAGCGCATCGCCCACAAAGCCCACCAGTCGGCCATCAACCAGGTCACCCTGCCAGCCGGCGTCCATCGCTTCGTGAATCAGCGGCAGGGCAAAGGGTCCGGCGGCCAGCATCATCAGCTCGGCGTAGCGTTGCTGGATTTCGCTGCCTCTGATCTTGAGCAGACCGGCAATGTCGAGCGAGTTCTTGCCGGATTTCTCAGCGCTGAGGACGCGCAGCACCAGCATCTCCAGCGCCACCACGTCCACTTCCAGCAGGGCGATTTGATCGCGAAAACGCAGGTCGTCCCACACGCCCTCAATCTTGGCAATGCGTTTGAGGCGCTCCAGCTCGCGCTTGCTGCGGTTCACGTCGGCAATGTTGGTGCGCTCGTGAGAAAGCAGGTGTTTGGCATACGTCCAGCCCTTATTCTCTTCACCAATCAGGTTGTTGACGGGCACTTTGACGTTGTCAAAAAACACCTCGTTGACCTCGGGCTCGCCGTCCAGCAGCACGATCGGGCGCACCGACACACCGGGAGACTTCATGTCGATCAGCAAAAAGCTGATACCCGCTTGCGGCTTGCAATCGGTGGCGGTGCGCACCAGGCAAAAAATCCACTCGCCATACTGCCCCAGCGTGGTCCAGGTTTTTTGGCCGTTCACCAGGTAATGGTCGCCACACAACTCAGCCCGGCATTTGACCGACGCCAGGTCCGAGCCTGAGCCCGGCTCGCTGTAGCCCTGGCTCCACCACACCTCGCCGCTGGCAATGCCGGGCAAAAACCGTTGCTGTTGCTCTGGCGTGCCAAACGCCATGATGACCGGCGCGACCATCACCGGGCCAAACGGCACGATGCGCGGCGCACCTGCCAGCGCACATTCTTCTTCAAACAAATGCTTCTGGATGGCGCTCCAGCCCGGGCCGCCAAATTGCGTGGGCCAGCCAAAACCGAGCCAGCCTTTTTGGCCCAGAATTTTGGCCCAGCGCTGCTGGTCGTCGCGGCTCAGGCGCAGCGCGTGGTGCACCTTGTGGGCAATGTCAGCGGGCAGGTGGGCACGCACCCAGGTGCGCACCTGCTGGCGGAACTGTTCTTCTTCGGGGGTAAAAGCCAAGTCCATGGGATCTCCAGTTGCTGCACTCGGCGGAAGCGGAGTTTTTTACTGAGCGCCGTTTTTAGCACGCGCCCGCGGTCATGCCTGTCCGGGTGGAGACAGGTACTTCGAGCCCTGTGGCGACTATGCGCTGCGATGAGTTGATGCCGCCAGTGAGTCAATTGTGTTTGATCATGACGTGACGAGCGCAGCTGTAGTCTTCAAGCGCGTAGACTGACATGTCTTTGCCGTAACCCGACTGCTTCATACCACCGTGTGGCATCTCGGACACCAGCATGAAGTGGGTGTTGACCCAGGTACAGCCGTACTGCAAGCGTGCAGCCATGGCCATCGCTTTACCCACATCTTGCGTCCATACCGAACTGGCCAGACCGTATTCAGAGTCGTTGGCAAAAGCCAGCGCCTGCTCAGCATCCTTGACACGGGTCACCGAGACCACTGGTCCAAAGACCTCGCTGCGCACAATTTCGTCTTGCTGAAGCGAACCGGCCACCACGGTGGGTTTGTAGAAAAAACCTTTGCTGCCAAGCGTGCTGCCGCCGGTGGTGATCTCAATGTGTGAGAGCTCGCGTGCGCGGTCCACAAAACTCGCCACGCGGTCGCGCTGGCGGGCAGAAATCAGTGGGCCCATTTCGACGCCCGGCTCTTGTTGGGTGGCAGCCTTGATGGTCGAGACGGCGCTGCTAAGGTCAGCCACCAGGCGCTCGTAGATTTTTTCGCCCGCGTAAATGCGGCAGGCGGCGGTGCAGTCTTGCCCGGCGTTGTAGTAACCAAATGTGCGCACGCCTTCGACCACGCTGGCAATGTCGGCATCGTCGAGCACAATCACCGGCGCTTTGCCACCCAGCTCCATGTGGGTGCGCTTGATGCCGCGTGCAGCGGCTTCCATGATCTTGCTGCCGGTGGAGACATCACCGGTGAGTGACGCCATGCGAATGCGCGGGTCGCGAATCAGCGGCGCGCCCACCGTGTCACCGCGGCCACAAACGATGTTGACCACACCTGGCGGCAAGATATTGGCCAGCAGTTCCCCCAGGCGCAGTGTCGATAGCGGTGTCATTTCAGACGGTTTAAGCACCACGGTGTTGCCCATGGCAATGGCCGGCCCGAGCTTCCAGGCAGCCATCATTTGGGGGTAGTTCCAGGGCGCAATCGAAGCCACTACACCCAACGGGTCGCGCCGGATCATGCTGGTGTGACCAGACAGGTATTCACCCGCCAAAGAGCCTGGCATATTGCGAATGGCACCGGCAAAAAAACGATAAACATCGGCAATCGCCGGGATTTCGTCGTTGCGCGCAGCGCTGAGTGGTTTGCCGCAGTTGAGCGACTCGAGCATGGCGAGTTCATCACCATTGGCTTCAATCGCATCGGCAATTTTGAGCAAACAGGCACTGCGGTCTTTGGGCGTGAAGGCAGACCACACCGGGAAAGCCGCACTGGCGGCATCGACTGCCAGGTGCAGTTGCTCGGCGCTGGCTTCGCGTACCTCGCACAAGGTCTCTCCTGTTGATGGGTTTAATACCGGTTCGGCGCGGCCTTCGCCGTTGACCGTGGTGCCGTTGATGAGCAATTGGGTGGGGAAACGTGGAGCAGCCATGGTGTCTTGCGTGGTGGGGTTGATGAAAAAAGGAGTGAGTAATTCGCTGGGACAAGATCAGTGCGTGTTGGGTTTGGCATCGCCATCGCGGGTCAGGCGCCAGGCCAGAATGATCAGCGGAGCGGTCAGCAGCATCACGACCAGCGCCACCACATTGGTGATGGCCGCATCGCGCGGGCGGCTGAGTTGGCTCATCAGCCAGATTGGCAGCGTTTTGTCGCTGCCAGCGGTGAAAGTGGTGACGATCAACTCGTCCACTGACAAGGCAAAAGCCAGGATGCCGCCGGCCAGCAGCGCCGTGCCGAGTTGCGGCAGGATGACGTAACGCAGCGTTGTTAATGTGTCAGCGCCCAGGTCCATCGATGCTTCCCACAGACGTGCGGACAAGCGGCGCAAGCGCGCCACCACGTTGTTGTGCACGATCACCACGCAAAAGGTGGCATGACCTATCACGATCGTCCAATAGCCCGGTGTCACATCCATCAGTTTGAACGCCGACAGCAGGGCAATGCCGGTGACGATGCCAGGCAGGGCAATCGGCAAAATCAGCAAGGTGGTGAAGGCGTTTTTGCCAAAGAAGCGGTCGCGGTTGAGTGCGGCGGCGGTCAGTGTGCCCAAGACCATGGCGATGAACGTGGCCATGGCGGCAACTGACAGTGACAAGCCGATGGCCGCACGAATATCGTCGCGCTCCCAGGCCAGGCTGACCCAACGCAGAGTCAGCCCGGTGATGGGAAAGCTGTAACCCGCGCTGTTGTCATTAAAGGCATAGAGCGCGATGAACACCAGCGGCAAGTGTAAAAAAGCCAAGCCCATATAGGCGCTGATACGCAAAACCAGTCCTTTGGGCAAGTGCAACAAACGCAAAGTGCGATGTTGATCAAAGCGCATTGAATGCCCCCAAACGCCGCGCTAGGGCCAGATAAAGCGTGATCAGCACAATCGGCACACAGGTAAACGCCGCTGCCATGGGGATGTTGCCAATGGTGCCTTGCAGGGTGTAGACCATGTTGCCGATGTACAGACCTGAGGGGCCGACCAGTTGCGGAATGATGTAGTCGCCCAGCGTGAGCGAAAAAGTGAAGATCGAGCCCGCTACAACCCCTGGGAAAGCCAGCGGCCAGAGCACGCTGGTGAAGGTCTTGAAGGGGTGCGCACCCAAATCAGCCGAGGCCAGCAGCAAATTGGCGGGCACGCGCTCAATGGCGGCCTGGATCGGCAAGATCATGAAGGGCAACCAGATGTAGGTCAGCACCAGAAAACGTCCCAGGTTGGAGGTAGCCAGTGTGTCGCCGCCAATCACGGGCAGGCGCAGCACCGCTTCAAGCACCGGCAGCAAACCCAGTTGCCGCAGTACCCAATAAATGACACCACCTTGCGCCAGCAGTACCGTCCAGGCATAGGCTTTGACGATGTAGCTGGCCCACATGGGCAGCATCACGCCGACAAAGAAAAAGCCCCTTTCACGGGGCCCGGCGTAATGCGCCATGTAATAGGCCACGGGGAAGCCAATGGCCACCGTGCCCAGCGTGACCGCCACCGCCATGCCCAGGGTGCGCAGCACGATGTCGTAGTTGGCCGGGTTGAGCAGGCTGACAAAGTTATCAGTGGTGAGTTCAGCGCTGACCGACATCGCCATCTCATCAAAGGTAAAAATACTCTGACTCAGCAGCGTGAACAGGGAGCCGATGTAGACCACGCCAAACCATAGCAGCGGTGGCAACAGCAGCAAAAAGAGCGTCAGCGTGCGACGCTGGTAAAGCAGCGTCGACAGGCTATTGCGCCAACTGTGGCCCAGTGTGGGCAAGGCGGGTAACGCGGTGCGTGCCATGGCGCTGGCTTCAGTCATCGAGCATCACCATATGCTGTGCCAGCCACTGCAGCGTGACTGGTTGACCTGCTTCGAGCAAATTACTCTCAATTAAAGAGCTGCTCCCGCTTGATTTGTCGGCCTGAAGAGCCGTTATGACTTGAGAACCCACTTGGACTTCAAGCCGCTGCGAAGCGCCCAGAAACTGTACTGTCAGCAGTTCGCCTGGCATCAGAAGCGCCCCGTCAATCGGCGCACTACCCGCTGCGCTGACCAGGATATTCTCCTGCCGCACGGCAAAGGACTGTCGCTTGCCGCACAGGGCTTGTGCCACGTCGGCAGCAAAGACGTTGGCACTGCCCACAAAGTCGGCCACAAAGCGCGTGCGGGGCTGGTGGTAGAGCCCACGCGGGGTGGCAATTTGTTCTATACGCCCGTGGTTGAACACCGCAATGCGGTCCGACATGGACAGCGCCTCGCCCTGATCGTGGGTGACATAAACAAAGGTGATGCCCAACTTGCGGTGCAACACCTTGAGTTCCACCTGCATCTGCTCGCGCAGCTTCAGGTCCAGCGCGCCCAGCGGTTCGTCGAGCAACAGAATGCGCGGCCGATTGACCAATGCACGCGCCAGCGCCACGCGTTGGCGTTGGCCGCCCGACAACTGTGCCGGTGTGCGCTGGCCATGCTCGGGCAGGGCCACCATCGCCAGCGCCTCCTGGGCCAGCGCGTGGCGCTCGGCCTTGGGCATTTTGCGCACCATCAACCCATAGGCCACGTTGTCAAGCACGTTCATGTGGGGAAACAGCGCGTAGTCCTGAAACACGGTATTGACATCGCGAGCATACGGCGGCGTGCCTGCCGCCTCCTGACCCAGCAGCGACAAGCTTCCACTGCTGGGTTGCTCAAACCCCGCCATCAGGCGCAAAGACGTGGTCTTGCCCGAGCCCGATGGCCCCAGCATCGAAAAGAACTCGCCTTCCTCGACGCTGAAACTCACCTGCTTGAGGGCGTTGACCTCTCCATAGTGCTTGGAGATGTCCTTGAATGCGATAGCGATACCCATGGGCTCAATCTTTCAGAAAACCAGGATCAACGTCCGCCCTGGATGGCGATGTAGTCCAGCGCCCACTTGGAGTAGGGGACACAGTTGCTTTGAGTGCTGCATTTGGACTCGGGTGTTTTCCAGAACTTGATTTTGGTGAAATCTGCAAAACCGTTGTCCTTGCAGAAGTCAGAGCCGCCGGGGGCTTTGGCTTTGCAGGCTGCGGACGTCACTGGGTCGCTGCCAAACCATTCGGCCAGGGGGGCTTGCACCTGGTCGCCCAGGGAATGTTCCATCCACCGGTAAGCGCAGTTCACGTTTTTGGCGTTGGCATGCAGCATGGTGGTGTCGGCCCAGCCGGTGGTGCCTTCTTTGGGAATGGTGGAGGCCACTGGTTTTTTCTCAGCTACAAGGGTGTTGACCATATAGCCCCACGAGCCAGATGCCACCACGCCTTCGCTCTTAAAGTCGGTCATTTGCACCGTGGCATCGTGCCAGTAACGGTGGGTCAGCGTTTTTTGACCACGCAGCAACTCCAGCACCGCGGCGTACTGCTTGTCGTTGAGCTCATATGGGTCTTTGATGCCGAGTTCGGGCTTCTTGCTCATCAGATAGAGCGCCGCGTCGGCAATGTAGATCGCGCCGTCATACGCTTGCACACGGCCTTTGTTGGACTTTCCGTCTGGGAGCTTCTGTTCTTCAAACACCACCGACCAGGACGTTGGCGCCTTTTTGAACACGTCGGTGTTGTACATCAGCACATTGGGGCCCCATTGGTAGGGGGTGCCGTAGTGTTTGCCGTTGACAGTGTGCCAAGAGGCGTTTTGTAGTCGCTTGTCGATGTTTTTCCAGGAGGGAATCAAGGCCGGGTTGATCTCTTGCACCAGTTTGGAGGCGACCAGGCGCAAGCTGGCATCCCCCGAGGCGGTCACCAGATCGTAGCCACCGGCCTTCATCAGGGTCACCATTTCATCGGAAGTGGCGGCGGTTTTGACGTTGACCTTGCAGCCCGAGGCTTTTTCGAACCCGGTGACCCAATCGTAGGCTTTATCGGACTCGCCGCGCTCGATGTAGCCGGCCCAGGCGATCAGATTGAGCTGGCCTTCGCCCTTGCCCACGACAGTAGGCGGTGCGGCCAAAGTGGATGCAGCGGCGGCAACAGCCAGCAGCCCGGTCAAATAATTGCGATGGTGGGACATTGATTTCTCCTGGAGGGGGTGAAGAGCAGATGCGAACCCGAGGATCGGGATCTGGTTTCATTCTAGGAATTGCACTGATGGCGTGCCACACGGTTGCACAAATACAATTCATCGGTAAAACAGAAACCTCGCACCAAATTGCACTGTCAATGTCCATTTTTGTGTTCAACGATGGTGCATCCTAGGGTAATTACCAGGTTTTTCATAAATGAAAACATCGTTCAAAAGCATTCGCTATTTCATTGCAGTGGCCGAATCGGGCTCGATCTCTGCGGCAATACATGAACTTGGCGTGTCGCAGTCGGTGGTATCCCAAGCCATTGCGCAGGTGGAAGCCGATTTGGGAACTTTGTTGTTTGACCGGCGCGCCCGTGGCATGACGCTGACCCACGCCGGGCACCAGTTTTTGCGTCATGCGCACCAGATTGAGGTGGCAATGCGCAACGCGCGCGAGGCGCTGTCCTCACGACCGCACACGGTGATCGGCCACCTGAACATTGGCGTGACAAGCTTGATGGTAGGCTACTACCTGCCTTTTTTACTGGATCGGTTCAGGCGCGTGTTTCCGCGCATCACGGTGCAGATCACCGAAGACCGGCGTGACTACCTTGAGCATTCGCTGGTCAGTGGCGAGCTTGATGTGGCGCTGATTGTGGTGTCGCAATTGCAAAACCGCAGCGCACTGCAAACCGAGACCATTTTGCGTTCTGGCTGGCGTGCGTGGTTTCCGGTGAATCACCGACTAACCGACGAGACAAGCATTGCTGCGGATGACTTGGCGCTACAACAGCTGATTTTGCTGCAGGTGGACGAGTTGGGTGACTCAACCACCACCTTGTGGAGCAGCGCTGGTGTTGAGCCCAATGTGCTGATCCGGACTTCCTCCGTGGAGGCGGTGCGCAGCCTGGTGGCCACTGGCGCTGGCTGCACGGTACTGCCCGACATGCTGTACCGACCCTGGTCTTTGGAGGGTGACCGGATTGAGGCGCGAGCGCTATCCCAAACCTTGCCACAACTGGAGGTGGGACTGGCTTGGCGAAAAGGTGCAGAGCAGCCTGAGGCACTGCGAAATTTTTTGACTGCTGTGCATCCAACACTCAACAGTCATTTGGTTGCAGGGGGCGGCAAATTGGGTGCGGTGATTTGATTTTCAGGAGAACTGTCGTCCAATCTCAGCCAGTCACCCTTACGCCACCTAATGCATCTCCACCCCAAGCTCGGCACACAAGCGCTGCACGGTTTCTCGCAATGCGGCAACCTCGGCCTCCAGGCGCTCGATGCGCTCACCTGTGTCGACGCCTGAGTCTCTGTCTAAACTGCGCAGCGCGGCCATAGGCGCCATATCGACCGGCCCGCACAGCAAATGCGCCCAGCGCTGCTCACGCGCACCGGGGGCTTTGGCCAGTTTGACCACCAGTGCGCCACCTTTTTCAATGGAGCGATCTTGCAGCTCTTCCAGAAAGCCCTCAACCGACGAAACATCGGCAAATTTGTACCAGCGCTCGGTGTTCAGGCGCAG
>Ga0210058_1003744_pt1 | contig 11565 bp, 15 predicted proteins | sample CryGeymeta201511_FD_183979 | JGI IMG/M metagenome (GOLD analysis project Ga0210058, IMG submission 183979) | Groundwater microbial communities from Crystal Geyser aquifers in Utah, USA - Crystal Geyser metaG 2015-11 (SPAdes) (version 2) | ecosystem: Environmental > Aquatic > Deep subsurface >...
TGCAATTGCTGTTGGTACAGATATTGCCCAAAAAGCCAAAGCGATTGGAGTCACTAGTGTTGTTTTTGACCGGGGTGGTTTTCGCTACCAAGGTATTGTAGCGACATTAGCTGAAAGTGCCAGAACTGCGGGATTATTGTTTTAAGGTTAATTAATTTTTAAGTTTCATTTTATTTTATGACACAACAGGAAGCTACAACTGACATCATGTCAGACATTGCGGTACCAGAAGTACCTGCAACCGATGCACCTGCTGAATCAGTGCCGGATTTAGTCCCCACTGAAACAACTCCAGCGTTACCATTAACTAATGATAAAACATCATTTTCTGAAAGACGGGGTGGAGCAAGTGGGGACAGACGAGGTGGAAATGTACGACGAGCCAGACGAAGTGGAAGACCAGAAAGAGCTAAGGCGGAATTTGACCAAAAGATTATTAGTATCAGACGAGTAACTCGTGTGATGGCTGGAGGTCGTCGTTTTAGTTTTTCGGTAGCCATGGTAATTGGTGACAAACATGGGCGAGTTGGAGTCGGAATCGGTAAAGCTAGTGATACGCAATTGGCGATTGAAAAAGCGGTGCGTCATGCTAAAAAACATTTGTTTATTGTACCCATGGATAAGGATAGTCATATTCCACATGATGTACATGTAAAATATGCGTCTAGTGAAGTGATGATTATACCAGCGTTGGGACGAGGTTTGGTGGCCGGTTCATCTGTTCGAACCGTGCTAGAATTAGCTGGAGTTAAAGATGTGACTGCCAAGATTTTCTCTCGCAGTAAGAATAAACTTAATAATGCTCGCGCTACTGTTGAAGCGCTTAAGCAATTAAAGCAAGGATAAAGTATGCAATTACATGAATTAGTAGCAACTACCAAAGCAAAATCCGCCAAAAGAATTGGGCGAGGAGGCAAACGTGGTAAAACCTCTGGAAGAGGTGGAAAAGGACAAACTGCGCGTACGGGAAATAGTATGCGTCCAGAAATGCGTGACATTATCAAAAAATTACCTAAATTGCGTGGCCATGGTAAGAATCGGGCTTTAACGGTTAATGAAGAAAGAATCGTTGCGGTGCCAGTTAATGTGGCAGTATTGGAAGCTAAGTTTGAAACAGGTGCAATAGTGTCACCAAAAACCTTAATCGCCTCGGGGGTTGTTTCATCAGTTCGAAAACGTTTTCCAGTCATCAAGATTTTAGGTACTGGTGATTTAACCAAGAAAGTAAAGGTGGAAGGTTGCATCGTTTCAAAATCTGCTCAAATTAAAATTGAAAAAGCTGGCGGAAGTGTGACTAAATAACGTACAATACCTGATATGCAAAACTTTATACAAAAGCTAAAAATTATTTTTACTGACAAAAGTATTCGTAACCGGGTGTTATTCGTTCTGGGAGCATTGATGGTATTTAGACTTTTGGCGTCAGTGCCAATTCCTGGTGTTGATGTGGCGGTGTTGCAAAGATATTTTGCAGACAACCAATTTCTTGGTCTTTTAAACATCTTTTCTGGTGGTGGCTTATCAAACTTATCAATCGTGATGTTGGGGGTTGGTCCTTTTATTACCGCTTCTATTATCATGCAACTTTTGACAGTGATGTCACCACAAATAAAAAGTTTGTACACTGAAGAGGGAGAAGCTGGTCGAGCCAAGTTTACCCAATATAGTAGAATGTTGGCATTACCACTTTCCATTTTGCAGGGGTTTGGTTTTTTAACTCTTCTGCAGAATCAGGGAGTTATTTCTGGTCTATCATCTTTTGAATTTGCCGTGAATGTGGTATTAGTAACAGCTGGTTCAATATTGTTGATGTGGGTTGGTGAATTAGTGACTGAATATGGAATTGGTAACGGGGTGTCAATTATCATCTTTTCGGGAATTGTAGCTGGTTTGCCAGCTAATGTTAGTAAGTTATTCTTTACCTTTGATGCCTCACAATTACCACTTTATCTGGGTTTTTCCCTTTTGGCTCTGGCTACAGTTTATGCAGTTGTAATAATGACGGAGGCGGAACGACCAGTTCCAATTACCTATGCCAAACAAAGTCGGGGCGTTTCTACTTATGGTAGTAGTTCATCGTATCTACCACTTCGTCTAAATCAAGCGGGAGTAATTCCTATCATCTTTGCCCTTTCTATCATGTTGTTTCCACAAATGATACTTAATATTCTATCGGCTTTTAATTTACCGTGGGTGGCTGGTGCTACTGAAAAAGTAAATGGTTTTATAAATTCACCGTATCTCTATGGAGCGACATATTTTGTCTTAGTATTTCTCTTCACTTTCTTTTATACGGCGGTGACTTTTGATCCAGACGCTATTTCCAAGAACTTGCAACGAAATGGTGCCTTTATCCCCGGTATCAGACCGGGCAATCAAACAGCTGAATATTTGGCCCATTTAATTACCAGACTGACCTTGGTGGGTGGTCTATTTTTGGCGGTAGTGGCGGTCCTACCAATTGGTATGCAGTTATTAACCGGTATAGCTGCTCTGGCTATTGGTGGTACAGCCATCTTGATTGTGGTGTCAGTAGTGCTTGATTTGATTAGGCGATTGGATGCTCAGGTCTCCATGCGTCAAAGTTAAAATAACGCTAATTGAGGAGTTTATTTTATTCTAGAAAAAGAGCCCGTGTTCTACCTTTAGTAGGTCGTGGCTCTTTTTTGTCGTCTTCACTTCCTAGTCAATTTTACAAAAACTTTTTGCGGTCTAATTTAATTTATTATTTTATTCGTCTTTTGCTTAGTATTCGTTCTTAAAAGAATAACCAATTGGAATTTCACTAAATTCTTGTTTCCAAGTTTCAGATTGAAGCCACCGCCGATAAACATCAAAGATGGTTAAAGCAACAGTTTCTGGAGTGTGTCGTGAAGTATCAATTATGAGATCAAAATTTTCTAATCCATAAGGATCAACATGGTACATGGCTTTAAAGCGTCTTTGTTCATTTTCTATTCGTTTATGTATCTCAGTGATTACGTCCGCTAAAGAGCCACTGGCTTCACCCACGTTACGACGAGAGGCATTAGTGGTAGCGTCTTTGTAAATTCTGGCTGTGGCAACTTCCATATCAAGATCAAGATAAACTTTAAATGATTCAGGAATCCAATAAAAACCTAATCGTGAATCAATTACGATATCCTGCCAATCTCGTAATTCACGTAATTTATCATCCACCGCGCTATCCAGAGAGTGATCATGTTCGGCCTTTTTATTGTATTCAATCAAAGTCATTTTATTTTGAAAGAGTATTTGTCTAACCATATCACCAGATGAGTGCCTAGTATAACCGAGAAGTTCAGCCACCTTATCGGCGGTGGTAGATTTACCACTACCGGGTCTACCAGAAATGGTGATAATATGTTTTCTTTTCATAATGGTATTAGAATAACACAAATAGATTGCCAGAATCATTAAAAATTGTTAATCTCCATGGGTATGATTGATGAGATTAAATATCAAACTAAATATCAAAGCATTGTTTTAATGGGAAAAATTGCTTCTGGCAAGGGTACACAAGCCGGGGAAGTGGTTAAGAATTTTGGTGGAATATTATATTCCAATGGTGATAAAGTACGAGAAAGTGCGGAATTGGATACTTCTTTTGGTAAAAAAATAAAAGAAGTTTATGAGGCGGGTTTTTTGATTCCGGAATGGGTAGCTTCTTATTGGATGACACATGCTTTAGTAAATCAATATACGGAGCAAAAGTTGATTTTTGAGGCGGTGGCTAAAAAACCTAATGAAGCCGAGTTATTTCATGAAATTCACGATTGGATTGGTAGACCTTATGTCGTATTTAATTTAGAAATTACAGACGAGGAAGTCAAAAGACGTAGTGATGTAAGACAACGTGATATAGTGGATAGTCCGAAATCAGTCAATAAGCGATTAGAGGAATACCATACTTATACCACTAAATCTATTGAATTTTTTCGGGAACGTGGGACTCTGATTGATATTGATGGCAGTTTAACTCCCAGTGAGGTTCAATCACATATCTTTACTTTTTTAACATCATAATAATATGCAACCACTGACTATTATTTTTATTGGACCGCAAGGATCGGGCAAGGGAACACAAATTGAAAAATTAGATATTGTTTTGAATAAAAAAGATCCCACTCGTCAAACGCTTGATATTCAAACCGGTCGTCGTTTTCGGGCTTTAGCCATGAGGGGTGAAGGTTATACCGAAGATCATGTTTCAGCTACACTTGATAGTGGAGTTTTACAGCCACTTTTTCTTTCAGTGGTATTATGGGGAGATGCGATGCGTGAGCACCTGAACCCAGATTGCCATATTCTAATTGATGGTTTTCCCCGTACTGTGGCTGAAGCTATAGTGTTAGAAAGTGCTCTTTCTTTTTATAAGAGAGATAGTGTGATTATTATCAATCTGGATACCCCAGAAGAGATTGTTCGTAAGCGAATGGAGGGAAGGGCACGAAAAGATGATACAAAAGCTTCAATTGAAGCTCGTTTGGAATGGTATCGTAATGAAACCTTGCCAGTGATAGATTATTATAGAAAAAGAAATAATACCATCGTTTTTGACATAAAAGGAACAGATTCAATTGATGGGGTACACCAGCAGATTCTAAATGTCCTAGGACTTAATTCATAATGATTTCTAAAAAAACAACTGAAGAAATTGCCATTCTCAAAGCAGGAGGAGCAATTTTGGCTAAGATTCTTAAGGAATTGACTAAAGTGGCAGTGGTGGGAAACACCACCCTTGATATTGATGATAAAGCCATGGAATTAGCAGAAAAATATGGGGTTGAGCCAATTCTTCTTGGTTATCATCCTGATTTTGCTCCGAGACCATATCCAGCAGCGGTTTGTGTTTCCACCAATCACTGTGTTCAGCATGGTATTCCAAGCACGGAAGTCGTTTTTAAGGAAGGTGATGTCGTAAATATTGACATGTCTATTGCCTACAAAGGATTAGTGGTTGATTCTGGTCTGACAGTGGGGGTGGGAGAAATTAGTGATATTTCGCGCAAACTCATAGCTGCCACTCAAGAAGCTCTGGCTGTCGGTATCAAGATGGCCAAACCCGGGAATAGGATTGGTGATATCAGCCAAGCCATTCAGACTTTTGTGGAGGCGCGGGGGTTCGCGGTGGTAAAGGAACTTTGTGGTCATGGAGTGGGCTATAAAATTCATGAAGAGCCACTGATCCCCAATTTTGGTAAAGCTCACTCGGGCCCTTTAATAGAGGTTGGTCATGTTTACGCCATTGAACCGATTGTGAATGTAGGCGGAGCAGAAGTTTATTTTGATGATGCTGGTGATGGTTACAGCGTCTATACCAAAGACGGCTCCAATTCCGCCCATTTTGAGCACACTGTAGCAATTACTCTCAACGGAGCAGAGATATTAACAAAATAAAAATCAGGAGTTAGACTTTTAATTTTTCAAATTAGTTCGCTATTTATTTCTCAATTTTAATGGTATAGTATCGGCGTTATTTTATAACTTTTTTCAATATGAAACATCCACACCAAGAACGTACTTTTGTTATTCTAAAACCAGACACTGTCCAACGTTCACTCATGGGTGAAGTTATTAAACGTTTTGAGAGAACTGGCTTAAAATGCACGGCGATGAAAATGTTTGTCCCGGAGGAATCGCAATTGCTTAAACATTATAATAAAGACGATGAATGGTTCTTGAAAAAAGGGACTAGAATTGTTGAGGATTTAAAAAAACAGGAGAGATCAGTAGAAAAAGAAGCAATTGAATATGGTAGGGATATAATTCGTACTATTGTTACCTATATGACTGCAGCGCCAGTTGTGGCGATGGTATTTGAGGGTAATGAAGCTGTGGCGGTGATAACCAAGCTGGTTGGCACTACCGAGCCAAAGACTTCGGATGTGGGAACTATTCGGGGTGATTACACGGTTGATTCGTACGGTCATTCTTCATACGAAAATCGTGCCGTTAGAAACCTGGTTCATTGTTCGGAATCTCCGACTGAAGCAGAACGAGAAATTGCCATTTGGTTTAAGGAAGAAGAAATTATGAGATATGCCACTGCTCAGGAACGAATTATGTACGATGTAAATCTTGATGGTTCATTAGAATAAGTATTAAAGCAATCTTTTGGTTCTAATTGTGGTTAAGTACCAATAAAAAAGCCGGCGCCTTTGGCACCGGCTTTTTTATTTGTTATACTTTATCAGGAACCACTAATACGTATGTTCCGATTAAACAATTAAGCCGGGTTGCCAGTAGTCTTGATTAAGTAATGAGAATTCAAAGGAGATGGAATTTTCAGAAGCAAATCAGAAATGGTACCCACCTAGAATTTTTCTGGGGCATACGTGGGTGGTTCCCTTAGAAAAAGCATCTCCTTTGAGACGCTTTTTCTTTTTTGATGTTTTGATTTGTTATACTTCTAAGACGGTCATTGTTTGAATATTATCGTTATTAACTTATTTTATGAAAAGTTTACTTGGATTTTACGGTGGAGTAGGGACTGTAACGGGCGCAAATTTTTTACTGGATACGGGTGGGGCAGCTATTTTGATTGATTGTGGTTTGGTTCAGGGCGAAAAATTTGCGCCCGAAATCAACGCTACGCCCTTTGTTTATAACCCAGTTGATGTTGATGTCTTGCTGGTGACGCACGCACATGCTGATCATATTGGTCGGATTCCCAAATTAGTCAAAGATGGTTTTGCTGGAACGATTTATTCTACTAAGCCAACCAAGGCGCTGGCTACCATTATGTTGGCAGACGCTATGAAGGTTATGTCTTATGAGCATGAACGGTATGGTAATGAAATGCTCTACAATACATCAGACGTTGATGCTACTTTGCAACTTTGGAAAACGGTTGATTATCACGAAACAATCACATTACCAGATAATGTCTCGTTTTATTATAGTGATGCTGGACACATTTTGGGTTCAGGCATGGTGCATCTAACACGTGATGGCAGGACAATTATTTTCACTGGTGACATCGGTAATGTACCCCAGCCACTTTTAGCCCCACCAGAAATACCTAAAGATTATGATTATATAGTGATGGAAAGTGTCTATGGTGACCGCCTGCATGAGCAAGTGGCCGAAAGAACAGCTCTGCTAGCTCACTATATAGAGCAAACTCAGAAGAAAAATGGTACGTTGATCATCCCAGCTTTTTCGCTCGAACGTACGCAGGGTATGTTGTTTGAAATTAACAATTTAATTGAATCGGGAACACTGCCAACTATTCCAGTATTCTTAGATTCTCCATTGGCGATTGCGGTTACAGATATTTATCGCCAATTTACACATTACCTCAGTCCAGCTATCCAAAAACAGATTAAAGACGGGGATGATATTTTTGATTTCTCTGGTTTATCGTTTACCCGTACTATGAAAGAATCTCATGAAATTGAGTCAGTCAAAGGCGCCAAAATAATTATTGCTGGTTCCGGTATGAGTCATGGAGGCAGAATACGCCGCCATGAGCAGACATATCTCGATGATCCCAAAGCCACAGTTTTGCTGGTTGGATATCAGGCAGCCGGAAGTTTAGGACGATTACTACAAGACGGCGTCAAGAAAGTAACAATTGATGGACAACTGATTAGGTTGCGGGCTGAAATTGTTCAAATTCAAGGATACTCCGGCCATGCCGACCGCGATCAGCTCATTCACTTAGTTTCCGAAGGGGGAGAGAAAGCCAAACAAATATTTGTCACTATGGGCGAGGAACGCTCCTCGTTATTTCTTACCCAACGCCTCCGCGATTATCTTGGTGTGAATGCTACAGCACCAAATCAAGATGACGAGGTGGAGATTGATTTTTAGCCATGATATAATTAAAAGAAGCTTATTTTAAGTTTTAATCAATTTAATATTATGGGATTTGAAAATGTTGAAAGTGAACCTACTTTTGAACAGAAAGTAGAAAGTGTTATTAAATAAGCAAAGACGCTTGATGATCTCGTTAGGATTTTTAGAGCATGGGCGCTACTCATGCCTACGATAACTGATCCAGAAACTGATAACAAATTACAAACCGCAAGGATTGCAACAGCAATTGAGTCTAGGAGTCACTCAGTTAGGGCAGATGAATGTCCAATTTATATAAATAGTGCCTTAGAGAAAAAAGGAGATGGCTTTGAAGCAATAAACTTATAAAAAAGCAAATAATCCCAGAAAACAACAATATAAACAAAAATCCTCTACCGCGGTAGAGGATTTTTGTATATATTGATTTTGAAACTACTTATTGGAGGCATCTACGACACGTTTGAATGACTCGGGACGTTCTAGTGCCAATGTGGCGAGAACTTTACGATCAAGTTTGATGCCTTTATCAGACAAGGACTTGATAAAGCGACTGTATTTAATATCAAAAAATGAAAGAGCAGCATTGATGCGGACAGTCCAGAGACGACGGAAGTCAGCTTTTTTATCCTTGCGGTGAGCAAAAGCATAGGTCTCAGCGTGGTAAATCGCTTCACGAGCGACTCGCTTTTTCTTTGATCGCTGGAGGCGATAACCTTTTACTTGTTCTAGGATGTTGCGTCGGCGCTTTTGAGCCATCAATCCTCCTTTTACGCGTGCCATATATTTTTATTTAACTTCGGGATTAGTTTCTGATAAAGGTTTAGCGCCAGTGCCGGGAAGAAAACGGCGGGCAATACGCTTACTTAGATTTAGCAGTTGAGTGCGCTTACGACGAAGGCGTTGCTCCCCAGTCTGTCGAGCATTAAAGTGGTTTTGACCGGGTTTTCGGGCAACTAACTTGCCGTTTTTGGTCACCTTAATGCGTTTTGAAAATGATTTATTTGTCTTCATATAATTTGTGTGTCCGCAGATAAGTGTGGCAACTATAGCTTATTGGGGGCTGATTGTCAAAGGTTTTGGTCTTAAACCATTCCCTCTTCCAAAAAGGCATCCAAATCCTTCTTTTTGTTTTGTTGCGAACCGCTAATCTGAGCTTTTTTCGGCTCCGGGGTAACTGGTTTGGCGGCATCCTTTAGCTTTTGTGTTTTAGTTCCAGGTAGACGTTCCAGGGTGGTGGTGAAACCCTTTGGGCTTTTTTTCATTTCATCGGCAATTTTATATTCGGTCGGGATGATTTTTAGAAAACGGTCGAGGCGTTCTTTTAGGAAAGCGGGGTCCATATATTTGTAGCGTCCCCACAAGAATAGATCGACTTTGACACGATGTCCTTCTTCTAACCATTCGGAGATTCTTTTGACCTTGAGTTGCTGGTCGTGCTCACCGGTGCCGATTTTTACTTGGACACTTTTGGTTTCGGTGACGTGTGACTTGGCTTTCATCTCACTGGCCTTGCGTCCAGTGTCATAGCGGTATTTACCAAAATCCATGATTTTAGCCACTGGTGGTTTGGCATTGGGAGAAATTTCAATCAAGTCCAGATTGGCTTTGTCGGCCTCATTAAGGGCATCTTCCAGAGTTAATACACCAAGATTTTCTCCTTCAGGTCCAACAACACGTAATTCTTTGGCGCGGATAGCGTGGTTGATTCTAGTTTTAGCTTTATGTGAATATGACTGTGGTTTTTGCAAGATAGTTTGGTTTAAAGAAATAAATTTATCAGAGTAAAAAGCTGCCGGGAAATTGGCAACGGTTATATTTTTATGCGATAGTCGTTATTTTCATAATTATTATTATAAAATGTACCACATAAACACAATTTTGCAATTTTTTCCGCCTGATGACTAATGTTTTTTATCAATATAGCAACTAATCTTATAACTTAGGAAGGAATGTTAGGGAGTTTATTTGAGAATAATTCTTTATGATTTGCCTCATAAGAATACATTGACTTTTCAGCAACAATATTTGTATACTAACAATGGATAAAAAAAGGAGGTCCTAAATGAGCCGGCGTACAAGAATGAGAAGAGTGCGTTTTCCGCGACCTAAGGCAACTAAAAGAATAAAACCAAAAAACAGCCCATATTGGAAATGTCCCAAGAAAAACTTCCACCATCGCTGGCCACAATGCCAAGGTGGTACTGATGATCCTGGAAATTTGAGTTATGTCAATTTCAAAAAACATCAGGCCTATCATCAACTCTTTGGGGTGATGTCAGTTTATGAGGTGGCTTTTGAACTCAATAAGCTCTGGCTTCCGCTCAACCAAATACTTCTTCCCATTCCGACTGATCGAGTGGTGGAAGTATTGGATGTACTAAAAAAAATGGGAGTGGTTCCATTTACCGAGCCCATTAAGTTTGGGATCACTCAAACTCATCTTGATGCTGAGATAAATTGTACATGAGATGAGAACGTGAAGATTATAGCGACCGAGTATCATACTCGGTCGCTATCGTATTTTGTAATGATTTGATTAAGATATTGACAAGTTACGCTGATTAGTGACGTATTTCTGGTGATAAGATGCTAGAATAAGCTAGTTGAGTGGCAGTTATTTTATTTATATGGAAAAAACTAAACGTGTTCGTAAGGCACCGACTACACTATCAGAAGTGGCTAATTCAAGGAAACAAAAAAATTTTTTGTTGGTTAAGACAATTGTCATTTTTGGCGCTGTTGTTGGTGTGAGTGTTTGGATTGGTTTTATGGATAAAGGATCAATAGATGTGGTGGCTACTGTCAATGAACGTAATGAAAAAATAAATCGGGGAGAAATACGGAATGATACCACCGGTCAAGTAGTAACCGAAAGAGTTCCAGTACAGAATACGGATGTTAGACCAAATGGTGGGCTAAAACAATCAGCCACGCCAACAGCAACACCAGCACCAGAAATAAAAGATGAGCTAGTAAGTACCACTAGTGCTACTGCCACAAAACCAAGCGAATAACTTTCCACCTTATTCTTATTTAAAATAATCAAAGACCATTAGAATCGGCTAGTTTTTTGTTTTCCCTAAACATTTGGTACAGCGACAACCTTTGGATTTAATATGAGTTTCCCAGAATTCTGGGCCGTAATTGTAAGTTAATTCCTCGCCACTTTTAATGGTTTTTTTGGCGTAAATAAAAATATGTTTTTCCAACTCATCAATTTCTGGATAACAATTCGGTTGGCAAGAGTGATTGATGTAACGTGCCGTGTTTTCTCTACCCCGACCATCTATTGTCCATTGGTTATTTAATTCAAATAAATATTGCCCACCGCGCCTGTCAGCCATTGCGGTAGAAATCTTTTCGCCAGTGTATTCAATGATCAAGTCACCTTTTTTGAAGTCAATATTTGTGAACAATCCTAACCCATGAGTACCACGCGCTACTTTAAATTTTTTTATTGTCATATTAAATTTTCGCTTGTAGTATAGCAGACCATTCTAAAAATTAATTTTTAATAGCAAAACTATAAACAGTTATAAATACTTGGGCTGACCATAATTTGTTATACTCATCTATGTATGAACAAGGCTCTTTCTAAGTACATTCGGGCGACTGATTATTTGTCTGCCTCACAAATTTATTTGCAAGATAATTTTTTACTCAAGGAACCATTACAGCCAAAACATATTAAGACTAGATTACTTGGCCATTGGGGGACCTGTCCAGGAATTAACTTTACTTACGCTCATCTTAATCGGGCTC
>Ga0210058_1003769_pt1 | contig 11521 bp, 14 predicted proteins | sample CryGeymeta201511_FD_183979 | JGI IMG/M metagenome (GOLD analysis project Ga0210058, IMG submission 183979) | Groundwater microbial communities from Crystal Geyser aquifers in Utah, USA - Crystal Geyser metaG 2015-11 (SPAdes) (version 2) | ecosystem: Environmental > Aquatic > Deep subsurface >...
GGTTTTGTTATAAGTAAAGAAAAAGTGCTCTTCTAAAGAAATGAGATTCATGATACCAATAGCCAAATCCTCTTTTGAGGATAGATCAAGCGGATTTTTACCGCTCTTGAGTTCTTGAATCTTTTTTAATATTTGAGAAAACTTTTCATCTTGATTCATACGTATAAATTACTGTTAAATTCTTTAACAAAAAACTAATTCAACTACGACACTCACCACAATAAGTATCATGATTGGAATAATAGTTCTTTGATAAGGAAAATATACTTTGTTACTGTGTTTAGTGATGACTTTATTATCAAGCCAATCGCTCAGAAATAGAGTTAAAATTCCTATAAAAGAACCGAATACAATTCTTGGTACGCCGCAGAAATTATAAGAGCCGCTTAATTTGCTCCAAATGGGCAGAAAACTCAAAAGCCAAGTGCCAATGAAAATCAGCCAAAAACTCAAAGAAAATGCCTTATTCCTTTTGATTAAAAACTTATTGAATTGAACAGAAACAGCTAAAATTAAAGCACCAATCCATATTCCCAAAGTCATATCGTTAATTCCTAATAAGCGGGATAGCCATAATCCGCCAGCAATACCAATAGCACAAAGTGGTCCACACATAATTTTAATTTTTAATATTTTTAAAATTTTAGCAAAAATTTAGATAATTGTCTAATTTCGAACGAAGTGAGAAAAAAGGTTCTCCTGAGCGAAGCGAAAGGGGGTTCTTATTAAGGCAGAGAGGATTTTTTATACATTTCCCTTTCAATCTGCACCCAATCTTTATATTTTTTTTCTATTTCTTTTTGCGCTGATTTTATCCTCTTATGAATTAATTTCAATTTCTCGGGAATTTCTCTTTTTTGTTCCCTCAAATAATTATAGATGGCATCGTATAAAGCATCAGCTGCTAAAACCGAACAATGAAGTTTTATTGGTGGAAGCCCACCTAATTTTTTAACAATGCTCTCTCTATCGAAATCTAAAGCCCTGTTTAGGGTTTTACCTTTTATTAAATCAGTAATCACGCTACTGGTAGCGATAGCAGCCACACAACCAAAAGTCTCAAAACTGACATCTTTAATAATTTCTCTTCCTTTTTTATCTTTTTCAATTTTTAAATATAACTGCATAACATCGCCGCAAACTAAATTACCGGCCCTGCCAATGGCATTGGGATTTTTAATTTTTCCAAAATTATGAGGTTTTTGGAAATGCTCAAGAACTTTTTTTGTATAAAAACCTATTTCTTTCATGTATATTTTATTTAAAGGGTGATATTTTTCTTAAATTTTGAATAATACCTGGTAAGACTTTCAAAACATAATCTATGTCTTTTTCTTTTGTCTCTCTTCCTAGGCTTAATCTTAAGGAGCCATGAGCCTGTTGGTGTTTTAACCCGATAGCCAAAAGAACGTGACTTGGTTCTAATGTTGGCGAAGAGCAAGCCGAGCCGGTTGAGGCAGCCACACCAAGAGCATCTAATTGAAAAATAATCGATTCTCCTTCAATGAAATCAAACCAAAAATTAGCATTGTTTGACAGTCTCTTGATGGGATGGCCGTTTAGATGAGAATTGGGAATAGTCTTTAAAACTCCTTTTATTAATTTATCTCTTAATTTTTTCTCTCGTTGACCTTCTTTGATCATTTCTTTTTGACAAATTTTAATTGCTTCGCTAAAACCCACGATTGCCGGAACGTTCACCGTAGAAGAACGCAAACCTCTCTCATGCCCCCCACCATGCAGCAAGGGTTCAATTTTTACACCTTTCCGGACAAAAAGACAAGCTGCTCCTTTGGGTCCATACATTTTATGAGAAGAAGCAGTTAGCAAATCGATGTTCATTTTATTAACATCTATCGGAAATTTACCGAAAGTTTGAACAGCATCAGTATGAAAATATACACCTTTTTCTCGACAGATCTTGCCGATTTCTCTAATCGGTTCGATCGTTCCTATTTCATTATTGGCATGCATTACAGAAACTAAGATAGTATCTTTTCTTATGGTTTTTTTAAGATCTTTTGGGCTTACTAAACCATATTTATCAACTTTTAATTTAGTTATTTCAAAACCTTGAGCTTCCAACCACTTAGCGCTTTCTAAAATACAATGATGCTCAATTGAAGAAATTATAATATGCCGACCCTTGTTTCTATTGGCAAAAGCTATTCCTTTTAGAGCTAAATTATTACTTTCAGTGGCTGAACTAGTAAAAATTATTTCGTCGGGGTTAGCATTTATAAAATGACTAATAATTTTTCTGCTTTTTTCCAGTGCTTGTTTTGCTTCTCGTCCCAGACTATATAAAGACATGGTGTTACCGAATTTTTCTGCAAAATAAGGAAGCATTGCTTTTAGAACCCTAGGATCTACTGGTGTTGTCGCGGCATAATCCAGATATATTGATTTTTGTTTCATATTTTAATTATTTATTTTTTAATTATTTATTCTGATTTTTTCTCTTAGCCACTTTTCTGCTTCTATGGCTGCCATGGCACCGGCGCCGGCAGCTGTCACTGCTTGCCGATAAACAGCATCACAAACATCACCAGCAGCAAAAATGCCATCAAGAGAGGTTTTCACATTATCATGAACCTTTAAATATCCTTTCTCATCTCTTTCTAAATAATTTTTAAAAATCTCGGTCACTGGTTCAAAACCAATGGCTAAAAATAAGCCAGACACTGGCAATTCTTTTTCTTTTTGAGTTTGATTATTTTTCACCATAATTCTCTCTAATTGCTTATCCCCTATTAATTTAGTTATTTCACTGTCAAACAAAATTTCTATTTTGGGATTTTTCTTTAGTTCCTCCTGTAATAAAGCAGCCCCTCGAAATTCATTCCTTCGATGAATCAAATAAATTTTTTCTGCATATTTAGTTAAATATATCGCTTCTTCCAAAGCAACATCGCCCCCTCCAACTACAGCTACAATTTTATTTTTAAAAAATGCCCCATCACAAACAGCACAAACAGAAACTCCATGTCCTACTAATTCTTTTTCCTTTTCTAAACCTAGCCAACGAATACCTCCACCTGTAGCGATAATAACTGACTGAGCAAAATATTCTTTTTTATCTTCTGCTATAACTTTAAAAGGTCTCTTGGAAAAATCTACAGCGATAATTTCTTGTTCCATCAATTGACAATTATATTTCTTAGCTTGCTGTTCCATCAATCCCAATAATTCTAAACCTCTAATACCTTTGGGAAATCCGGGAAAATCATCAATATCAACAGCTGAAGATAACTCCCCTTTTCCTAAATGACCAGTGAAAATTAAAGTATCAACTTTAGCCCGGCCAGCATAAACTCCAGCTGATAAACCAGCTGGCCCGCCACCAATAATAATAAGATCTTTTACTTCCATGTAATTAAGTTGTTATTTTCTAGTTATTTTAGCTTTTTTGGGGCTAAAAATCAACCCCGTTAGAAGCTCTTAGTGAAAAAATTTAGTTTATTTAAATTTTTTCACGTGATTTTTATTAGGAAATACCATAATATTTCTTTTCTTCCTTAAAAATACAATTGCCTAAAGACAAGCTTCTAACGGGGTCAACCCCCCGAAATAAACGAAAAAACCCGCGTAAAGCGGGTTTTTCGGTGAACCCCCTCCTGCTTGCGCAGGAGGGGGCAGCCCCACCGTTGGTAACCTTTCGGCTACCAAAAACAGAATAGCAAAATTTTTTCAAAAAGTAAAGAGTATTGTCGCTCATATTAAAAAATGATAAGATAAATCAACCAATATGAAAAGTAAAAACAAAGTTTTATTGGTTGGTTTAGGGATCTTAGGAGGCGGATTAGCCACTGCTTTATGGTTATTAAAACATAAGGCTCAATTAACTGTTACTGATTTGAAATCCAAGAAAGACTTGGAACCTTCTCTAAAAAAACTCAAAAAATATTCTTCTAAAATCAAATTTGTTTTAGGCAAACATCGCCAAAAAGATTTTGACGAAAATGATATTATCGTTGTTAATCCGGCTATTCCAACTACTAATACAAAATTAAAAGTTACCCAGTATTTAAATAAAGCTAAAAAACAAAAGAAAATTATTGAGAACGAAATTAGCTTATTTTTTAGATTCTGTCGTAATCCTATCATTGGTATTACTGGCACCAGAGGCAAAACTACCACTACTAATTGGATTGGCCATTTATTAAAAGTAAAATATCCTCAGACTTTTATTGGAGGAAATATTCCTGATAGCCCAGTTTTATCTTTCTTGGATAAAATTTCTAAAAATTCACCAGTAGTCTTAGAGCTATCTTGTTTTCAATTAGAACTACCTCTCCATAAAGCTCCTCATATTGCAATCATCACTAATTTATATACTGATCATCTCAACCGATACCGCACCTTAAAACAATACGCCCAAATTAAAGCTAATATCTTTAAATATCAAACTAAAAATGACTATTTAATCTTGAATAATGATAATTCTTGGACAAAATATTTTCTTTCCTTAAAGCCCAAAGCTCAAGTATATTTCACTTCTTTAAAAAAGCTACCAAAAAATTTAAATGGCGTTTATTTCCATAAGAATTGGATTTTTTATCAAAAAGATGGGCATCCAGAAAAAATAACGAATGTTAAAATTTTTAATCAACTCTGGGGCTTACATAATACTGATAATTTATTACGGGCGATTCTGGTGGCTAAAATTCTAAAATTATCAAATGCACAAATTAAAAAACAACTAGCTTCATTGCCTCAAGTAAAAATGCGGCAAGAAATAGTTTTTCAAAATAACCAATTGACCATTATTAACGATAGCGCCGGCACTTCACCAGAAGCTGCCGTAGTTGCTCTAAACCGCTGGGACCACAACAAAAATTTTATCTTAATAACTGGCGGCACTGATAAAAACCTTGATTTCAAACTTCTAGCCAAGAAAATCAAAGAAAAACTGCCTCCTGGCCACCTAATTTGTCTCAATGGTTCTGCTACTAAAAGATTGATTGAAGAATTGGAAAAATTACACTATTCAAAAATATGTAACGTCTTTGATAATCTTGGAGAATGTTTAACCTACGGTCTTTTTTTGGCCAAAAACAAAGAGAAAGCAATAATTGCCTTCTCCCCTGCTGCAGCTAGTTTCGAGAAGTTCAAAAATGAATTTGATCGTGGAGAAAAATTCAATAAAATTGTTAAAAACTATCTAAAATAAAAAGCACAGCCTCTATTTTAGGCTGCGCTTAGACGGAATGAATTCCTGACTTCATTAACCTCCCCCTACTGGCGCAAAAATACTCACAGTATCGCCATCTTTTAGTTCATCTTCAAAACTACTTCTTTTCAGGTTTATCAACAACATAATATAATTCCTTTCCTCGATCGATAATTTTTCGAGCAAATCATTTACTGTAGAACCTTTCGGGAGCTCTGAATAGCTCTCTTCTGGTCCGTATTTCAGGAATTCACCATAGAGCTTTACTCTTATTTTCATATCTTCCTCCTCTATTTCCTTTTATTTTTAAAGTACAAACGTTTGGGGGACTCTTTCCATAACGAGGATGAGCCCCCAACGAGGTAATTATAAAGGCTTTACCCAATATCTATTTTAACCAAATTTTTATATTTGTCAAAAAATAAACGCAGAACTACTATCATCTGAGAGTAATTTAACAAGTTAGTAAAACAATACGCTAAATAAAAAAACCAAGGCATAAACCTTGGTTTTTTAATAAATTTATATTCTATTAGCTATTCAGTGGTCACTCCATCAAATTCTGCTTCATTTGCTATAGCTTCTTCTTTAGTGGCACGGACGATGCCATCTTTATGATGAGCTGGTGAGTAGATAGTATAAAGTTTTAAGGCCTCGGTTTGAGAAGTATTAATAACATTATGTTGAGCGCCAGCTGGTACAATAACGGCAAAACCATCTTTTACCTCATACTCATTGCCATCAATAATTACTTTACCTATCCCCTGCTCAAAACGGAAAAACTGGTCATTATCAGGATGCACTTCCATGCCAATTTCTTCTTTTGGTTTTAAGCTCATCAAAACCAATTGGCTATGTCTAGCCGTGTAAAGAACTCTGCGAAAAGTTTCATTTTCCAAAGTTCCTTCTTCGATATGAACAATATATCCTTTCATGTTTTTATTTTCCGCCAGCTGGCGGATTAATTATTTATTTTTAAATTTATTATAAATTTCAGCAAATTTATCCTTTCTATATTTAGAACTTGTCCTTTCTTATTTTATCTAAATATTTATTAAGAGCTCTTGTAAATTCAGTTAATTCGATATTCGAAGGATCATTTGGCTCAAATTTTTCTATCTTTAGCGGTTTTACTGCTAGTTTAGTATTAGTTTTACCGTTCCAATTTTTAGTGACGGGAAAACCTCCTTTTTCCAATCCTGGATCCCAAGTTGGGTCTATCCATATCCATTGATTGTTTACTTTTGCTTTTAACGCCAGATGATGTGCCGGTCCCTTCTTTCCTAGTTTGATAATCTCTTTTGGAATGGGCAGATCTTCCCATTTAAATTCAATACGATAATATTTTACAGGAATGTTGGTTTCTTTGAGTTTATTTCCCAACCAGATTGCCTTTTCAGCACAGCAACCTTTATTTAAGCTAAATAATTTCTTAGAGTCTCGATGTCTAAAAAGAAAATAAGGAATATTTTGAACTCTCCTAAATAATCTGACGAGTTGTTTATTTTTAATATTTGTCATTTTTTTACTTTATTTTCTATTCTACCAAAAAATTTCCTCTTTCTCAACTACTCCGTGTACTGAATGATGTTAGAACCTGGTTGAGAGTACAGAATGCTTTCAATATTCACTCTTTAAAATTTTCTATATCCTCTAATCGAAGAAGTATTGCTGAATCTGCATACTTTTGCATACCAAGTGAGGGATTATGCGAAAATCCAACATACTCTAATTTCTTTCCTTTATATTTAATATATTTAACAGCAGGTATTAAATCTGTATCAGAGCTTACTAAAATAGCTGTATCATATAAATTATCTATTGCACCTACTATTAAATCGATTGCTAATTTTACATCAGTGCCTTTTTCTCGAATCTCTCCTGCATCATACATAATTCTACCTCGTTTTATATCGAATCCTTCGTTTTGCAAATGAGATAAAAATTTCTGTTGATCTTGCACCATTTGCTGACTTTTTTCAGTATGATCAAAATTTCTCGCAATCCCAACATAATATCTTTTGGATACGCACTCACGGCTTCCAATAAGAAATTTTACAAATTTACTATAATCAAATTTCGTACCTTTAGGGAAATGAATTTCTTTGGTTTTTAGATATTTGTAAAAATTGCTCCCATCAATATAAACAGCAACTTTCTCTTTCTTTGAAAAAGCTAGAAAAGACATATATGTAAATTATATACGATAAACTATAAAAAAACTACCCTTGCCCGAGGGGCAGGAGTAGTGATCATAATACTTTTATTATAGTCCTATGATTTATTTTGTCAAGTCTTTTTGACTTTCCTTACTAGACGCCGTGCCCTTCTAAAATTCTAATATAGGAGGGTCATTAGAACCTGGCGGAAATAAAAGAAGCCTTCAACGGAATAAATCCATCGAAGGCTCAAGAACTCAGAAACTTTCCGGAATGTCCCAAATGTCGGGCACAATTTTCTTAGGATTCCAGAACTCACTAATATGGAGACCCTCCAAATCAAAAAAATTAACGTTTACCTGAATCCCCTGCCGGGATGATGCAATTAGAGCGCTATCTTCGACCAAACGCTCCCCTGTGTTGAGATAGTAACCAATAATGGTATAGACCACCCACCGAACATCTGGTATTTCGTCTCTCCCCTTGTTTCTGAGAAAAGACGCTTCACACTTAGCTACGTTATAGGCTTTCTTTTTAATCATTTTGCTCATTAACCACCAGAGTGCCATATCTCCGCCCCTTTCCTTAGCAAAAGAGTCCTCGTTATACCAAGAATCCTCATGACTATGGAAAAGCTTCCAGTCTACCTTATCTCTAATTTCGAGAATTGAAATTGGAAAGCCAGCAACAAGAATATGGCTGTCTTTCATCTCTTCAAGTTGAATTTCAGTAAATGGAATCTTCTCAAGAACAGCGAGTTGCTCTGGGGTAGGATTGACTCCAAAGTATCGAATAGCTTCCTCGATTCCAAAAAAGTTCTTGCCCATAATTTCACGGGCGTGTTTCGGGTTCGTCGTCTCAATCGATTTTAAATTAATCATCGTTTGCCTCCACTTCCCAGACTTTTTGTTCCTAGGCTTTTTATAGTTACTCAAGCCGCGAAGAATAAGTAAGAATACCACTAAACTCAGTAATACTACCATTTCTTTTACCTCCTTAATAATGCATGACGTTGTCGTAACGCCAGTTATAACGCCAGTTATCCTTTTGTAGTGGATGACTGGAACTTAGAAACAAAACATATTAATCCCAAGTTCCAGTCATCCATATTTTAATATTTTTCAAAGAACTAAAATACCCTATTACAGGGTATTTATATTATATCACTAAGATAAATATCGGTCAATAGCGATTTACGAATATCACTTTATCTCTATTCCTATCGGACAGTGGTCCGAGCCCATAATCTCCGGAAGGATAAAAGCATCCTTTAGTTTCTGGGTTAATTCTTTTGAAATAAAAGTATAGTCTATTCTCCATCCTAAATTTCTTTGCCTTGCCTTGGCCATATATGGCCACCAAGTATAATGACTTCCTTCTTTGTGGAATTCTCTGAAAGTGTCTATAAAACCTAAATTAATTATTTCATCAAGCTGTTGTCTTTCTTCTGGAGTAAACATGATGTTATTCCGATTTTGTCTTGGTCTGGCTAAATCAATATCTTGATGGGCAATATTAAAATCCCCTATTAAGATTATATTCTTACTTCTGACATTTTTTAAATATCTGAAGAGGTAATTATAAACTTCTAATTTGTAACCAAGATTCTCTTTTTGCCTCCCACCATGAGGCAGATAAACATTGATTAAAGTAAAATCAGGATATTTAAGTTTTAAAATTCTTCCTTCTTGGTCAAATCTTTTCAATCCTAATTTATACTCAATTTTTAACGGCTTTCTCCTGGTATAAATGGCTACCCCGCTATATCCTTTTCTTTCTGCAAAATTAAAATATGCATAATATCCTTTTGGTTTTACTAATTCCTCTGGTATTTGTTCTTTTTGTGCTTTTATCTCCTGCAAACATAATATATCTGGATTAGTTTTTCTCATCCATTTGAAAAAATTCTTTCTATATACCGCCCTTATTCCATTAACATTCCATGAAATAATTTTCATATATTAATTTTATCAAAAAATCACCTTTTTGGCGATTCTAATTTGCTGGGGTTATGGAACGATGTTGGAACCTATTTTATAAATACTAGTTTCTTTTCCACTCCTCTTTAATCCCTTTTCTGCGAACCGACCTTGATTGGACCTAACGGATGGCGGCTTGGCGAAGTTGCCGGAGGCAATTTGGGGAAATCTTTGATTTCCCTTTTATCCGCTTGTTGTGCGAGTCTGTTAGAACCAAATTGCGAAGCAATTTGAGTTGCGGAGTGCGACCGTTATTCTTTAATATTTTCCCATTGTTCTGGATACCAAGCTGGTGCTGTCGGAAGAACAAGTTGTAAATTCCTAGCAATAACATAGAATTTCTTACCAGGCTCAATCAGGAAAACATTACCTTCTTTTAATTCATATTTTTTGTCTTCGATAAATAAAATTCCTGAACCGCTAATTACATAATATATTTCATTGCAAACTTTATTTCGCATCCAACCGGAATCCGGAACTCTACCATTAAGTTTTGACAAAGCAAAACCAATAATTTTGGAAGGAAGATCGTATTCCCAAACTGTGCCTTCTTTTGCAATTTGTTTTTCTTTCCGTTGTTCTTTTTTGACTAACATATTTTTAATTGAATTTAGTTTATATAAAGTTTTTTGTTCTATGGGCGCACGGAACAATTTCGCACATATAAAGTATTATAAGGCTTTTTTGGAGTTCTAAACAAAGTGTGATTTGAGGTATATGGGATGGGGTTATTTCAAAATAGACATCTCGGACTATCCGAAACCTCACGAAATCGGAATTTTAATAAATGGTAAAGAACTTATAGCCCATATTTAATAAAGCATTCTTGGTAATATCTATCCACTAATTCCTCATATCTCCCATCGGAAATGTCCAGTGCCGTAATTGACTCTTTGTTTTTTAGATTTTCTTCATAACATTGCTTTTTAATGTTTGAAGATCTAATTCCGAACCAATAGAGCTGGACACAGAAAAGAATAATGGCCGTCGCAAGGATAATGTAGAATTTTTTCATAAGATTTTTTTAATGATTAATTCGACTCTTAGCAAATTATACCACAAGTTCGAACATTACCTAACCCTAACTTAAAAGGCCTTTTAAATAAAGACTTTTTAAGTTAGCTCCGTGCGCTGGACGCCATTAGAACCCGGTTAATAAAGGAAAATTCAATTTTAATCTGACAAATCCATAACTCCCCTTTCTAAAAAATCTCCATCTTTATCGGTTTTTTGGTCTCTTTTATATTTTTTAAAAAGCTCAGGGTATTCTTTTAGATACTTTTCTTCTAACGATTTTACATCATCTTTTCCAAAATTATTCATCACTTCTTCTGCTACGAATTTAAGGATATCAACAGAATTTTTCTTTACTTCAGAGCTTTTTGTTGACTTAATTTTTAAAAACCATCTAAAAGAAGAAGATAGCAATTCCTCTAACACTTTGCCTCTGCCGGGTTTTTGGGGTGGCTTGATTCTTGTAAAAGGAAGTCCCCAATAGATATATATATCTGAATCCTTGGAATCCTTTATTTGCTTAGACATCTTGAAAAAAGTTTGTAATACGGTTCCATTGAGAAAATTATCATAGAATTTAATTGCAGCATTTTTTGCGATATAATTTTTGATATTCCAAAGCGTCCCTATATATCCTCTGCATCCACCATAAATAAAAAAGCTTGCTATCTCATACCAAGATACGCAAGTATTATTAAATACTATAGGCGAGTTGTGAGAAGCTAAAACGCGAAACATCCCTTGATGAATACTGTCATAACACTTAATATGGCAAGAATTAATTATTGGATAGTTTATCTTTGTTCTTAATGCTTTTTCCCCCATATCGCCGCTAAAAAGATTCTTTCTCATATCCTCAAACACATACTTGGGAATACCTTGTGTTTTTAACTCTGGGCTCATCCATTTATAACCGTCAAACTTTCGGAATATCGCTTTACGGTGAACCGCTATAAGGTCTTTACCGGGAACAGGAGCAAACCCTACTATTTCCTCATACTCTACAGTATGCTCTAAACCTTTTCTGTCCTTAAATTTTTCAATAAGATAATACCCATCGGTTTCTCCTCCGTGGCTACAAATATGCAAAATATCATAAGGATAATGTTCAACATAGTTGCCGAAATTATTTACAGTTGCATTAACATTAGTTAATTCTTTAACAAAAAATTTGTTAGTTTTAAGCTTCTCTATAA
>Ga0210058_1003770_pt1 | contig 11521 bp, 11 predicted proteins | sample CryGeymeta201511_FD_183979 | JGI IMG/M metagenome (GOLD analysis project Ga0210058, IMG submission 183979) | Groundwater microbial communities from Crystal Geyser aquifers in Utah, USA - Crystal Geyser metaG 2015-11 (SPAdes) (version 2) | ecosystem: Environmental > Aquatic > Deep subsurface >...
AAACATTATTTTACTATTTTGCTTAACAATAAATCTTTAAGAATTCGCCAACCATCCCCAAATCCCTGACCAAAATGATGATAAATAACCGTCACTGGCACTTCTTTAACTTTCAAGCCCTGACCGAACGCTTTAGCAATTATTTCACTGCAGTGAGCTTTGCCATCCTGCTCAATAGAAATTTGCTGAGCAGCTTTTCTAGATAAAACCCGAAAACCGTTTTGTGGATCAGTCAGCTCAATATGCAAAACAATCTTATTCACCAGTCTAGCTATAGGTAAAATTACTGATTTTTTAAGCCAGGGCATCTTAGAATGTTTGCCTAAAAAACGGGAACCAAAGACCACATCGTAATGACCGCTAACAATCGGGGCAATCATTTCTTCAATCTCTGTCGCGACAAACTGGCCATCAGCGTCAAAATGAACAATGATGTCCGCCCCTTGCTCTAAAGCATACTGATTGCCGGTTTGCAAAGCTGCTCCTTGATCGCGATTAATTTTATGCCTTAAAAGAGTCACTGGGAATGGCCGCACCACTGCCACTGTCTGATCAGTAGAGGCATCATCAACCACTACCACCTGATAAGGTAAAAAAGACAAATCCTTTAACACTTGCCATATTCTTTTTTCCTCATTATAAGCTGGAATTATTACGTAAATATTCATCCTGTTGCCAGTTATTGATTTTGCTCAAACCATTGCTTAGTTAATTCTAATCCTTTTTTTAAATCATAGTTAGCTTGCCAGGATAATTTATTTCGGGCTTGACTAGAATCTAAACAGCTGTCACGAATTTCACCTTTAATCGCCGGTCGACTAATTATTTTGGGAGATGCTTTAAAAATATTCTTAAGAAGATCAATCAAATCTAACAAAGCAACTTTTTTACCTGTACCAATATTATAAATTACATTTTTAGCATCTAAAGATTTAACTAGGGCCTCGACTACATCAGCTACATAAAGATAGTCCCTGGTTTGAAGACCGTCTCCATTAATTAAAATAGATTTCCCCTTGATGAGATTATCTATAAAAATAGAAATAACTCCCGCTTCTCCATAAGGATCTTGACGGGGACCATAAACATTAGCCAAACGCAAAATAACATAAGGGATTTTTTGATCAGATAAAATAGTTAAATATTTCTCAAAAAATAATTTAGTCAGCCCATAAGGAGAAATAGGATGAGCTAGAGAGTCCTCTGATGTTGGTATTATATCTGCTTCCCCATAAACACCAGCGGTAGAAACAAAAATAAACTTTTTTAACTTATTCCCCAAAGAATATTCCAGTAAATTCAATGAGCCCAAGATATTTGTCTGGGCATCAAGTGATGGTTGTTCTACAGAAACTCGGACATTTTTTTGAGCTGCTAAATGATAAATCACTTCCGGCTGAAATTTGGATAAAACCTTATGGATTTGAGTTTGACTAATATCCAATTTCACAAACTCCACTTCCGGATTGATATTCTTTTTTTGACCGGCACTCAAATCATCAATTATCAAAACCCGGTGGCCTAAGGCCACTAAAGCGTCTACTAAATGGGAGCCAATAAATCCAGCCCCGCCGGTAACAACAATTTTCATAATTATTCTTGTTGATCAATACTAAGATCCGGCTTATGCAGAAAAGCAGTGGCTTTATAATAATCAATTGCTTCTCTTAAGCCGTCCTCCAAACTAACTAAAGGAAACCATCCTAACTCATTTTTAGCTTTACTAATGTCCGGTAAAGCTGACCTGGTCATATATTTATAAGCTTTAGTGTAACTAATGGTAGAATCAGATTTGGTTAGATCTATGATCTTTTGAGCAACCTCTGTCAAGGTGATGGCTTCGCTGTTGCCTAAATTAACTGGATCGCTGATTTCAGAAGCCATCAAGAGAATCAAGCCCTCCACAATATCTTTGACATAGCAAAAACTGGAAGCTGTCTTTTTGTCGCCAGCAATCTCCACGGTTTGATTATCTACCGCAGCTTTAATAAAATCAGGAATTTGCCGACCGCTATGTTGTAGCATCCGCGGACCGTAGGTGCCAAATAATCTGGCAATACTAGTATCTAATTTATAAGTATCGCGATAAGTAACCACCAGGGTTTCGGCAAAACGTTTGCCTTCATTATAGCAAGCTCGCGGTCCTAAATAATCCAATAACCCGTAATAATCCTCTTTAACTAAACTACCATCTTTAGGTGGACGACCATAGACTGCGGCAGTAGAAGTCAGTAAATATCGGGCTTTATATTTCTTGGCTATTTCTAAACTTTTTATAACCCCTACTGAATTAGCAATAGCTGTTTGCACTGGAAATTTTGTAAAATCTTTAGGAGCAGTCGGGCAAGCTAAATTATAAATCTCCTGAAAACCTTGCGCGTCAACTTTAAATTTTTTTAATTCCGGTAAAAGCTGATAATCTATATCTTCGCTAATATCATGTTTGATAAATCTAAAATTTGGATATTCTAAAAGAGACCTGATATTTTCAACGTCGCTGGAAATAAAATTATCAACACAAACTACATTATTACCTCGCTGCAGTAATTGCTCGCATAAATGTGAACCGACAAATCCAGCCCCACCCAGAACTAAGATATTTTGATTTTCAATATAAAGTTTGGTAGACATATTTTTTATTTTATATTTAATTAATATTTACCCAATAAATCATAAAGACGAATTTGAAAAAGCTGCAGTAAAGTCAGCGGATAAGAATGCCACTTGACAGTTGAATTAAAATTATTGGACCAGACTATCGGCACTTCCTTGACCTTAAAATTATATTTTTTAGCTAAAAAAATCAACTCATAATCAAAGCCAAAACCATTAATTGTCATTTTATTAAAAATGAACTTCATTTTTCCAGGCAACAATTTAAAACCGCATTGGGTGTCATAAATACCAGGGGCGACAATTAAACGACTTAAAAGATTGCCCGTCTTGCCTAAAAAAATTTTAAACTTACTCTGTCTGATTTTAATCTCCGATTCAGGCAAAGCTCGTGAACCAATCGCTAAGGTTTCCTGATCAGCATGTTTTAAAAGTTTCGACAATTCCGTAATAGCGGTTGAATTATCGGCATCCATAAATAAAATTAATTCACCCTTGGCGGCCAATAGACCTTTCTTTACTGTATAGCCCTTGCCGTGATTTTTTAAATTATGTAAAACTTTAACTCCCGAAATTGATTTAATTAAATTTAAAGTACGGTCGGTTGAATCATCATCAATCACAATTATTTCAAAATTAGAAAAATTATTTTTTAAAAAATCTTTAACTTCTCCTACAGTTTGGGTAATAACTTTAGCCTCATTAAAAGCTGGAATAATCACACTAATCTCCATGGCCATCAATTATTTAAATAAAACCTCAAAATTATAACCATTCTTATCTTCCGGCGGACGTAAATAAAAATTATCTTTTTCCGTACCATTCCAATCGTAGATTCTCAATAAAGAAGCTGATCCTTTATTTGGTAAAACTAACACCTCTGGGCGGCGATCTCCTGATATATCCCTAGCTAAAACCTTCACACCACCGCTTAGGTTTTGATTATAAGCTAAAAATTCTCCTTTTAATGTACCTTTTAAACTAAATAATTTAATTTTTGGCTCTGCATTTTTAGCTGGAATAGCCACTATTTCCGGCCAACCATCATCATTTACGTCACCCACACTAATCTTCACTCCCGCCGTCATAGAACTCTCAAAAGCCAAAAAATTTCCTTTGATGAGATGATGATCGTCAAAAACTTTAATCTCCGGCACATAACTACTAAACGGTGCTGTTACAATCTCGTCTTTCCCGTCATTGTTAACATCACCAACAGCCAGATTGACTCCGCCGTGAAAATTAGCCTCATAGGCAAAAAATTGAAAAAGCACTCGGCCTTGATCATCAAAAACCCGAATATGAGGACCACCGCTAGCCATTGGCGCCGTAATGATTTCTAACTGACCATCATTATTGACATCGCCGACAGCCAGATTGACTCCGCCGGTAAAATGAGCATCGTAAGCAAAAAATTCCGACAATAAAGAACCCTGCTGATCAAAAACCCGAATATGAGGACCACCGCTAGCCATTGGCGCCGTAATGATTTCTAACTGACCATCATTATTGACATCGCCGACAGCCAGATTGACTCCGCCGGTAAATTTTTGATCGTAGGCCAAAAAAGAACTCTCAAAATTGCCGGCACTATCTAAAATTGAGACCTCTGGGATCTGACCGGCTTCCGGAGCAACTACCAACTTAATATTCTGATTATAATACTCCTCCGCTAAATTTAAAGCTGCGCCTATATCAATTAATCCTGCCCCTAAATCAATATAATGCAAAGGATTTTCCACGCTTAAATCTTGAGCGCTGGCTGACAAAATACTATTAATATCATGGGGCAATAAATCAGGATAATTCATTTTAATTAAAGCAATCGTGGCGGAAACAATAGGCACCGACACAGAAGTACCCGACCACCCACTACTATAATAATTGGAAAAACCAGCGTGGGAAGGATCATGATAAACCGTCGAATAAAAATTAGCACCGGGCGCTGAAATATCAATACAGGCCTCACCATAATTGCTAAAACTAGCTAGCTTTTTTTCCTGATCAACCGCGGCCACTCCCACCACCCGATTAACAGCATCTATTTCACAAACCGGATAATGCGGATCAATATCTAAACTGACGCCTTGGTTATTTTCATTACCGGAGGCAGCCACAATGATTACTCCGTGATTATAAGCATTGATAATTGATTTTTTTAAAGTATCATTATATGACTGACCGACTAAACTTAAATTGATGATGTCAGCGCCGTTCTCTACGGCATAATCAATCGCCTGTGACAAAACTAAAGTATTACCAACTCCCTGATGATTTAAAATCTTCAGAGGCATTATTTTAGCTTGCGGAGCAATACCGACAATACCGCTGTTATTAGCCGCTGCCGCAATAATACCGGCCACCACTGTTCCGTGGTTAACGGCCGTAAAATCATAACCAGTTTTAAAATCCGGTTCTGGATTGTTATCACTATCAACAAAATCCCAGCCGTATAAATCATCAATGTAACTATTACCGTCATTATCAAAACCATCATTAGCGATTTCACCAAGGTTTATCCAGAGATTATCTATCAAATCAGGGTGATCTAAATCAATACCTGAATCAAGCACGGCTACGGTTATTTCTTTATTGACCTGAATATCATTTGACCAGCTTGGTTCTATGTCAATCAAATTAAAATAATCCTGATAAACCCGATTAGGATCCAAAGGACTATAATCCTGACGAAAAGCACTAACTGGCCCAGCTAGAAGTAAAAAAACTAAATTGAAAATTATAAAAACCTTGCTTTTTAACACTATTTTTATTTAACTAATTTGCTTAAATTATAACAGAAACAAAGCTAGAAAACAAATTTTCAAAAAATAAAAACTCTGACCATTTATTTAAATGCCCAGAGTTCTTAATTACTGAGAGTGCATTACTCCACTTCCCGGCATTTGAAAAACGCCGGTAGGGTAATAGGTGCAAATTAACTCCCCCTCCCAACCCACAGGATCTTTCCTATGGACTTTAATTACCTTGCGAGTCAAGCAGGACAATGATTGCCATAATTCCTTGATAAAAATACAACAGGCCAGTAGATTCTCATATGCTTTAACTGTTGGTTGGACAGTCCGCTTATCTTTGTCTATATAATAATACTCTGCATCATTACTTACAAAAATCTGGGAAAGAGCTGTTAAATCCAACTCCAATGCAACCAAAAGATCAGCTAGACTGACCATTTCGTCAGGTGTTTGAGAATCGCCAACATGAATATGGCAAGGAGGTGAAAAAGGCAAAGTTAAAACATGCCAAGTACCACTTTCAGCAATTCGACGAATAACTGTCTTATTTGACATTTGATCCCTCCGAATTTTGAAATTACTCTATAATTCTTATTATCTTGGCATTATCTAAAATTTTTGTCAATCAAAACCCCATCAAATCCTTATCTTAGATGACTTGATGGGGTATTAATTATGAGATCAAAAGAGTTTTGAAATGTCTTTCTATTGGCACGTGAGAACAATTCTTTTGGTGGGCTTTCATCCATATTGCGCCGTGTTTAACTCTGGCCCCGCATTCAGGGCATATTTGGCAGCATGGCGCACAATGGACGATATGTCTATTAGTATGACATTCGCAATCACATTGCCAATTATGATCTCTCCTGTGACCATCCATAATCTTTCCTCCTCTTTACTTCAAAAAAACCGGTCTCCTCTTTTTTAAAAAGGATAAATGTTGTTGTTGTGAAAAAAGACGATCTGCGGTAGGGCATAGAATTCTGGCTATTTGTCCGCCACATTTAACAATGATGGGATAACTCTTGGCACCCAAATGTTTCATTTTGAGCTCCTCTTGATTTTAAAATGTGCTTTATTTATTTTAATCTTAACAATAAATCACTTATCAAACAAGCTTTTGGCAAGATCCCAGAACATCGGGCTATTATGCTGACGCTCCCAATACCACCATTCCACTCCCCAGAGATAGGCCTGTTGAAAATCCGTATTAATCGCAAATTGCAAATTAGCTTTAAACTGGTCTATATTAAAAGATTTATTTTTCTCTTCTAAAGACAAATTAACTACACTACCATGATAGGGCACCCAGGGTTCGGCCTGTAGTTCGCTGATAATCACCTGATCTTGATTTTTACCGGCCCCTTTGGCTTTTTGCTGATAAAACCAAGTTGGTAAGGGATAACGAAAATATTTAAACCAATCATTCCAGATGACGCGATACATAGTGGTACCAAAAATATCCGCTAGTTTAGCTTCTTTCCTCCAGCTGCTTAACTCACCAGAAGCGGAAATAATAATCGGTCGATCATCTAAACTCTTAACTAACTCTATCTCTTCTTTTAAAAATTCTTCATCGCCGTCCGGACAAACACCAAAAGTATCCAGCAAAGGTTCGTTCTCCACCTGCCAAGCCACAATTTCCGAACGGTCTTTATAGCGATTAACCACTTCTACCAGCATTGGTTTTACTTTTTCTTTAATAGTTTCTGTTTCAGCATTATTCAACCAAGCTGGAGTATGACACTCAGGCCAACGCGGCAGACGCCAGCCAAGATTAACAATAAACTTGATATCCCGCTTAGCTCCTTCATCTAAAATAAAATCATACGTGGAAAAATCCCATCGTCCTTCTTTTACTTCAATGTCATTCCAGTAAACCGGCAAACGGATATTTTTGACCTCCAAATCATCTAAAACGGCTAAGTAGACCTCTTGCCAATCTAGTCCTATTTCTTTAGCAAATTTTGGCGAAAAAGTAACGCCCCAGAAATCATCTTTGGCTTGTAGATCAATCGGCGAAGGATAATGTTTAGCAAACTTCAAAAACCAAATCAGCCAGATAATTAAAATTAACACTAGTATTTTCCAAATCATTTTTTTATTCATAGTCTTTAGGCAGCTATAAAATATAAACCACAGCCGATCAAGACCACGGCAATAATTTTTTGTAAAATAATATATTTAGAAACTCTCTCTTTGACCAATTTAGGATAAAATATAGAAATCAATCCGCCAAAAACCAGTAAAAAAGCATATTGGACACCCTGCAAGGCATTAACCAGGGCAACCGAACCTAAAAAGATAGCGTAATTTTGGAGTAAGAATCCCACGGCGGCCAAACCCTGATTGGAAAGAAAAATATATTTATTGTGGCCTTTTAGCTTTTTCAAACCACCGCTAATTTCCCGACGATTGTTTTGATTAAACAATAAAAACATTACGGCTACAAAACTACCCAGTCTAATCCAAATAAAACTGCTTAAAAACGGCTGATGGCTATAAAGATATTTGGTGCCAACAAAAAAGACCGCTAAAATAAAAGCAGCCGCCACCGCCAATATAATACCGTACCATTTTCTTTCTGCTTCAATTTTAAACCACCTCAAAACTTTAGTCCACAAACTATGAGCTTCGGGAAACCAGGCGATAATAACACTGCCTAGTAAAAGCAAAACAATCCCCCACCATTTATAGCGGCTAAACTTTTCTCCCAAAAATATTATAGAGAGAATAATAGTAAAGATAGGGATCGTGCCGCCAATCAGAGTAATCACGGTTGAGGCCTCGCCTTCTTTAAGTGATTTATAAAGAGCCAGCAAAGCCAATGGAAACAAAGCGCCGATAATTAGATTACCTAAAAATAAATAGAACCCTGGCCAATGTAAAAACCAGGGAGCAATTATTATAACTACCAGTCCTAAAACACCCACCAAAAAAGTATAGGTTTTGGTGCTTGGAAGAATCTTATCCAGTAAAAATTTGTCAGCTAAATTGACAATAGCCAGAATAAGATAAGCAGAGATGGTAATAATTAACCAAGACATAAAAATATATGGTTAAATTATAACACATTTAAATAAAATAAGCACTTAATAATAATTTCTTCAGCATCTGATAAGGGATCCTTAAAAAAACTTAATAATATCAAAAACTCCCTATTTTACGAGAATTTGTTCATCCTTGACAAGAACTTCAATATATGCTAATATACAAAATTCACTTAATCTAAGGTGAATTATTATAAAAAAACTGCTATTATCAATCATTACAATGAAAGGAGGAGTATATGTTGTAAATTAACTAAAATTATTATCTTACATATTTTGAAAAATTCCATGCAAAGTCCCTTTCATACAAAAAACATCAAATAAGGAGACCCCCACTATGAATGGCCGCAAGACCAACCAAAGTTATTATTGCACCGATCCATATTTCGACGGCCGCGGCGCCAGCAATGCCGCAAATTCGACTACATAATCCAAACCGGCGAGGACACGATATAATGAATTATTATTCGTCGAGGGATTCTCCCTAAATGTAACCCCCTACTGCTAAATGTGGTAGGGGTATTTATTTTTCTCCAAAAATAAAATAAGCACCAGTCAACTGATGCTTATTTTTATATTGGCCGGCTTAATCCCCGCAGGTGCAAGGATCACAGCCACAACCTGGACAAGTGTCTCTCATAAATTTTTATTAATTATTAATTAATAATATTAATTATAAACTAAAAATAATTTCCCGTAAATTACGCATTGTTTTACTATTAAACTCTTCGGGAGTGATTAAGTTGGCGGCCTGCAAAGCATTGGCTGTTTTGCTATCCTTCTGTTGATACTTTTTCGGATAATTGGCCTCCAGACTGCCGTTGGCAAAAACGAAAATATTTTCTTTTTTTAAAACAGCAATTAGCTGATCATCATTATCGATTGGCAAATTAATCTTTAAATGCCTCATAATCTCCGCCAAATGATGACTTTTGACAGCATCTCTATCTAGGACAATTATAAAAGGAATTTTAAAAATATTCAACAGGTCGGCATAAATATTGATATTGCCTTTGCCGTGAGTCTCCACCACCTTTATATCTTTATCACCTTCATAAAATTTGTCAATCAGGCCCCGCGTCAATAAGCGATCAGAAGAACCTTCTACCAGCACCACTTTGTCGGCAAAAAACATCTCCAGATTATCGGCATTAAGTTCTTGAATTAAACGCTGGTAATTATAATTGCTTAGTGGCAGAGAATAAGCTTCAGTGCTCTCCTCGCCCCTAACCACCCTCACTACTTGGGGTAAAGTAATCGGCGTAATAAACAAAGGAGAATGTGTAGTGGCAAAGATCTGATTGTCCTGACTATTCTGCATAGCCCAGAGCAGCTTTTCAATCATCGCCGGATGCAGATGGATTTCCGGCTCATTAATCAAAATAATGTCATAATCCGGATGAAAAATATAAAGCAAGATCGTAAAGATACGCCGAAAACCAGAGCCCATTCGGTCAATGGTCACTCTCCTTTTTCCTTCGTATAATCCCTCATGCTCATAATTGATATCTAAAGCGTTTTGAGTGGCTGAAATTTTAGGAAAATGATCTTTTAAATTCTTAGTAAATTTTTCCAAAGCCAAACTAGAAGCGGATAAAGTCTGAAAATCCTCCTCAATTTGCTTAAAATCAGTAAACGCCAGACTATCAAGCCGTTTAATTCTCTGACCGGTAATTTGAGCTAAAAAACGGTTATAAGGAACCCGGCTGCTCATCTGACCACCTAACTGATGAAAAACAAACTCCCGTTCATTGTTTTTGACTGTAAACAAGCCCGCTTTGCTAGGCAACTGATATTTAGCTTGCTCATCATCGGTAAACACCAAATTTAATTCAATCTCGGCTTTATGATAAAACAGCGAGCTATCATTAGCTGGAGCAGTCAGAGCAAATTCAATCGCATCCAAAATATTACTTTTGCCAGAATTATTCTGACCAATAAAAAAATTAACCGGCAGACTATCTAAAACAATCGGTTGCTTAATGCTCTTATAATAATTTATTTTTAGTCCTCCTATTTTCATTATAATAAATGAATGTCATCTATTTCACTGAACTTGTTGTGTAACACAATATTTTCAATATGATAAGTCCCTAATTTTGGCGCGTCTAAAAATCCCTGCATCGCTGCTTCAGCCAGCCAGCCGGAATTTAACCACTCAAACAACCACTCATCAACATAGCGCGGATCTTCGCTGTCAATGCCAGCGCCGATAGCCAAAAGCCAATCGCGATTATAACGTTCCTGATAACCAATTGGTTCGGACATTAAAATCGGCAAACCCAAACCACTGTAAAAAGTCAACTCTGACGGCTTGGTCCATAAAATATCGGTGGTACGCAAAGCTTTATTAAAAACCCGAAAATAATTAATCTTATCTTCGGCGTAAATAAGATGGACATTATCACTTTTAGCCAAATGATTATCTCGGACTGCCTGCTGAAAAAATAAATAAACATCATTTCTTACTCCAGCTACTAAATTCAAACGCAATTTATTGCTCTTGATATGCTTCTTCAGCCGCTTCAGTAGGATGACTCCTAATTCACGTTGCGCGCCAGCTCCCCCAACCGCAAAAGTAATGGTCAGCGGATTCTTATTTTTTTTAATATCTTTAACCGGACATAAATAACTTTCTATAAGATTAGCATATTTTTTGCGATAAATTCCCTTAGGATCAAGATTATAAATTCGAGCGGCTAAATCTTTTTTAACAATAGTCTGTTTTGATCCCCCGATATTTTCTTTAGGTAAAGGAAAACCAGTAACAAAAATTTTCTCTTCCCTGACTCCATACAACTTCAAACGCTCTTTGACCCGACGATTGGGTACTAGATAATTTATGCGGCTTTTTTGGGGGTCAATCGGCGCCCAGGCCCGAGCCACATCCGCATCACAAACCACGCAATATATCTTACCTTTATATTTATGATATTCAGCCGCATAAGCTGGTACAAAAAAAGTAGTCAAAAAAGGCATAGACCGGTGAGTATTAAAATCATCAATTAATGATTTTACTAAACCTTTTTTAACTCGCTTAAAAAAATATTTTTGCTGACGAGAATTGGCTGATAAATCACGCCGCGGATAAAATGGTTCAATCTT
>Ga0210058_1003795_pt1 | contig 11474 bp, 9 predicted proteins | sample CryGeymeta201511_FD_183979 | JGI IMG/M metagenome (GOLD analysis project Ga0210058, IMG submission 183979) | Groundwater microbial communities from Crystal Geyser aquifers in Utah, USA - Crystal Geyser metaG 2015-11 (SPAdes) (version 2) | ecosystem: Environmental > Aquatic > Deep subsurface >...
CTGCCAGCTTTGCTCAAGCCCATGCTGGACGGTGCGTTCATCCAGAAGGACAATACCGTCATCAAATTTGCGCCACTGATCATTTTGTTGATTTTCTTCGTGCGCGGTGTTGCCTCTTTCGTGGGAACTTATGCCATCGCGTGGGTGGGTAACAAGGTCGTGATGGATTTGCGTGAAAAAATGTTTCATAAGCTACTGACGTTGCCCACACAGTTTTATGACGACCATGCCACTGGCAATTTGATCTCCAAACTCACCTTTGATGTGGCGCAGGTGACCGCCGCTGCGACCAGTGTGGTTACCGTTGCGGTGCGTGACACCATCATCATTGTTGGCCTGCTCGGCTGGCTGTTCTATTTGAACTGGGAACTGACATTACTCAGTTTGGTGATGGTGCCTGTCATTACTTTCATACTGAAAATCATCAACGCGAGATTACGCAACGCCAGCCGCGATTCACAACAATCGATGGGCGACATCACGCAGGTGATAGAGGAGAGCGTTGCCGCACACAAAGTAGTCAAGCTGTTTGGCGGGCAACACTATGAGAGCAGTCGTTTTGGCGACCAGGTCAACTGGGTGCGACGCCACAACATGAAGCAGGCCATGGCAGCTGCCAGCAATGTGCCGATCGTCCAGATGATTGCTTCCGTGGCATTGGCAGTCATCGTTTACCTCGCCACCTTGCAATCTGCCAACGATCAAACCACCGTAGGCGGATTCCTCTCGTTCATCGCTGCCATGCTGATGCTCACTGCGCCAATCAAGCGCCTGACAGGTGTGAGTGAGCATCTGCAACGCGGTTTAGCGGCTTCAGAAAGCGTATTTGAATTGCTTGATACACCCGGTGAAATCAATGCCGGCAAGATCGACATAGGCCGCGCCCAGGGCTGCATCGAGTTTGAGCATGTCAGCCTGTCCTATGAGCACGACGAAAGGCTGGCACTGCGCGACATTTGTCTGAAAATTCCAGCAGGACAAGCAGTCGCCCTGGTGGGCGCATCCGGCAGCGGCAAAAGTACGCTGGCGAATCTGGTGCCCCGCTTCTATTTGCCTGATAGCGGCCGCATCATGCTGGACGGTCTTGACCTTGCAGAGCTCTCGCTATCAAGCCTGCGAGCGAACATTGCATTGGTAAGCCAAGAAGTTGTGCTGTTCAACAATACAGTTGCCGCCAATATCGCCTATGGCCAGATGCGTGAAGTACCCGAGGCAGAGATCATTGCCGCAGCACAAGCCGCGCACGCGATGGAGTTCATCAGCGAGATGCCGCACGGTTTGCAAACACTCGTGGGTGAGCGCGGCGTCAAACTATCCGGTGGGCAACGTCAGCGCATTGCCATTGCACGCGCCATTCTTAAAAATGCGCCCATTCTTATCCTTGACGAAGCTACGTCCGCGTTGGACAGCGAATCAGAACGTCATGTGCAAGCCGCATTGGAAACCCTGATGCAAGGGCGTACGTCATTGGTGATTGCGCACCGCTTGTCTACCATCGAAAAAGCAGACTGCATCGTCGTGTTGCAAAAAGGTGAAGTCGTTGAGACTGGAACCCACAGTCAATTGCTGGCCAGGAATGGGGTGTATGCGCAGTTACATCACATTCAGTTTGGATCTGCTGACCAACTGCAAGATTCGCCATAGTTAGTGTCAAAATTACGCCAATGAAATCAACGCTTTCCGTTATTATCATCGTAAAAAATGAAGAGCATGATATTCGAGATTGTCTTGAATCCATTACTTGGGCTAACGAAATTGTTGTGTTGGATTCAGGTAGTGTTGATAATACTTTGTCAATTGCCAAAGAATATACTGAAAAAGTATACACATCGACTGACTGGCAAGGGTTTGGAATCCAAAAAAATCGGGCTTTGGCCTATGCCACCTGTGATTGGGTTTTATCGCTGGATGCTGATGAACGCGTGAGCGATGTTTTGCATCAGGAAATTGCAAATGCGATTCAATCTACGAACATTGCTATCTACAAATTACCAAGACTCTCAAGTTATTGCGGAAAATTCATCCGGCATTCTGGTTGGTGGCCAGATTATGTGACGCGGCTATTCAAGCGTGGAGAAGCTTCTTTTAGTAATGATCTTGTCCATGAGCGTCTTGTTTTTCAGGGTGAGTCAGCTAAATTGACGGAACCCTTATTTCATGTGACTTACAAGGATCTGGAAGAAGTCATTTCAAAAATCAATCAATACTCAACGCTTGGTGCCAAAAATAGTTATCAAAAAGGCAAACGTGGAGGTTTGACATCTGCCATTGCACATGGCTTTTGGGCTTTCGTAAGGACTTATGTTTTGAGGGCTGGTTTTTTAGATGGTGCTGAAGGATTGATGTTGGCAATCTCAAATGCCGAAGCAACTTATTACCGGTATTTAAAATTATTTTATTTGTCAAAATAAAATAATTTATGCACATGAAAGCAAATATGCCAGCGCATGATTGCCATTTTTGGGAGTTGTAGGTCAAAAATCCCCAACTTGATGCGGGGGATTTTCATCCCATCGGGCAGGTTCGACTGATTAGCGCGCCAACTCGGCGGAGGTGGGTTTCAACATGCCCAGCGCAGCGTCGATCACGCGGGCCGAGGGCATCTCCTGTAGGCAACGACTCCAGCTCGCCAGATGGCGGTCACAGCCTTCCAGTCGGCACGGTACACATTCGCCGCTTCCTTGCAGCAGCATGACGTTGCCGTGTCGGGCGCTTCCGACCATCCGCCAGGGGCTGTCGATCACGTCGCGACCGCTCGGCCAGGGGCCCCACTTGACCGGGTTCGACGGGCCGAACAGGGCCACCGTCGGAATTCCACAGGCCGCCGCAAGGTGGGTCACCGCCGTGTCAGGGCCGACAAATAACTCGGCCTGACGCAGCAGATCGGCGGTCTGCGCCAGCGACAGTTGCCCGGCCAGGCAAAGCGCGCCGCTGGCGGCGGCCAGGCGCTGGCAATAGCCGACTTCCTCCGCGTCGCTGCTGCCTGTCAACACGACCTGGAAACCTCGGCCTTGCAGCGCCTGCGCCAAGGCGACCCAGCCTGCCTCGGTCCACATCTTGTAATTGAACTTTGGAAAGGGATGCAACACCGCGAAAGCTTGCCTGATTTCAGATGGCAAGCTGCCGCCAGCTGTTGGCGGCACCACTTCTGGACATCGCGCGACGTTGACCAGGTCGGCCAGCTGCAGCCCCATTGACACCGTATGGGTATTGATGTCGTCAAAGCGCACGGCGCTGTCCATAAGGCGCAGCTTGACCGTGATTTCGTCAGCCGCCAGCATTCCCAGATGACGCCGCGACGCGGCCCAGGCGTAGAGTCGGGCGCGGTCGGAAGGCACACAGGAAAACGAAAGATCGTAGCGATTCCACAACTGTCGCAACTCGCGCCAGCGCACCATTTTGGTCGAACGCTCGGGGACTACGATCAGCTCGTCCAAGTCGGGATTACCTTCCAATACGCCTGCTGTGCCGCGAAAAACCAGTGCATCTATTTGCGCCTGTGGCCATGCTCGCCGCAATGAGCGAATCAGCGGCGTGACCAGCAAAACGTCGCCGATGCGGCGTGTGCAGACGACAAGCAGGCGTTGGGTATCTGGTGTTGGCATTGAGAACTGACGATAAGGCCGCTTCGTTATAATTTTACAATTCTGCCACGCTGCCCTAAATGCCCAAGCTCTATATCGACGAATTTGTCGGTGTTTCCAATCGCCTCGAAACCTTGCCGCTGGCCTTCGCCATTCAAGAAGCATACGGGCATCAAATCATCCTTGACTGGCACGAACTAGATTCGTTTACGGTCGCTGGAACCACACGCGGTAAGGTGGGGCTGCTTGCCCGCATTGGCGCCCAGCGCATTCGCCATTGCGACCGCGCATTGTTTGACACGCTGCGCGACAAGAAAATCATCTTGCGTTCGCTTGACGGCCCCGACGAGCTGCTGAACCCGATTTATCTCGAAACCGCACGTCGGATCAAAATCGCGCAGCCGTTGGCCGAAAGCATCCGGCGAAGTTTTTCGGCGCTCAAGGGTCGCCCGGTAGTCGGTGTTCATGTCCGCCACGGCGACTACGAACTCGGCGACGAAAACACCTACCGCGTCGATCGCGAGTGGCCTGCGGTGCCGGTTTGGTGGTACGCCGAAACCATGCGCGCGATCAAGCGGGTGCAGCCCGACGTTGCCTTCTTCCTGTCCTCGACGGGAGACCCGCGCGCTTTCCGCGAACTCTACGACGGTCTCGATGTGATCAGCCTCGACGCCTTGTCAACGTACACCTACAAGGGCGCCGGCCACGCCTCGACAGTCAATCCGGTCGCCGATATGTTCGCGCTGGGTTGTTGCCCGGTGATCCTGGCCACGCCGATTTCCGGTTATTCGCACTGGGCGGCCAACGTCTTTGGCAACGCCAGCGACTGCATCGTGCCGCTGCCCGGGGCCACTCGCGACGACCCGCGGCGCGGCAAGGTTCGCCTTCACGGCGCGCGGCTGCCGCGCTGGCGTGCTGCTGGCTACACCGGCAGCGACACCCTTGACCTTGGTGGCCAGTTCGCCGACATTGACTTCGGACGCCCGGCCGATCTGGACTGGCTGTGAGTTCGACTGGGTTGCGCCGCGTCCTGTTCAGCGAAAGCTCACCCAACCTTGGCGGCCAAGAACTGCAACTGCTGGCGCAGGCCGCCAGCCTGCCGATGCGCGGCATCGAGACCCTGATCCTGTGCCGCCACAACAGCCGCCTCGCCACCGTTGCTGCGGCGCGCGGAATCGCCACCGTGGCGATTCCTTTTCGAAACAGCTTGCACCTGCCAAGCATTGCCGGCGTGCGGCGCGTACTGCAATCGTTCCGGCCCGATGCGTTGATTTGCCACAGTGGCCACGACGCCAACAACGGCGCGCTGGCGGCGCGGCTGGTTCCCGACCGGCCAGCCCTGCTGCGCGCCCGCACCTACCAGCACGGCCAGCCCAATGCCTGGACCCACAACCACCTGTTCGATCGCACGCTGGTGCCCAGCAACGAGATGCGCCAGCGCCTGCTGGCAAACCGCGCGATTGATCCGCAACGTATCCACCTGCTTTATCCTGGCATCGATTTCGCAGCAATCGCACGGCGCAGCCAGGAAGCCTTGCCCGCAGCGATCACACAAGCCCTCGCTGCTCTGCCGTGCCCGCTGATCGTGCAGGCTGCGATGCTGCGGCCGGAAAAAGGGCACGCGCTGATGCTCGACGTGCTGGCCACGCTCAAGCAGCGCGGCCAAATCATAGGTTTTGCAATCGCCGGCGAAGGCGAATTGAAAGTTCAGCTACAGCAACAGGTCGCCCGTCTGGGCCTCGGCCAACAGGTCGCCTTTCTAGGTATGGTCGACAACATTCCGGCGGTCTATACCCGCGCTGCGCTGGTGGTTGTGCCCTCGTCCTACGAACCGCTCGGCATGTCTCAGATCGAGGCCCTCTCGCTCGGCATCCCAGTCGTCGTCAGCGATGTCGGCGGTATCCCGGAAACCGTACGGCATCAGGAAACCGGGCTGATCACGCCCTCCGGCGACGGTGCGGCGTGGACCGCCGCCATTGATCGCGCCTTGACCGCGCCCGAAGCGATGCGGGCCCTGGCCCAAGCCGGTAGCGCCGATGTATTGCGCCGCTTCGGTCTGCAAATCAATCTTGACCAACTGATCGCCCATATTGCGGCCTGCCGCTCCCCAAAATGACCACGCGGACCAGTTCTGCCCAAACCTCGTGGCACGAAAACGCCGCCGACCTCTCCCAATCCACCGCACCGACGATGTCCATTACGCTCACTCCAGCCCCTTCGCTCGCCACCCGAATTTTTCCGGTTGCAAGCGTTCTGCTCGGCCTGTCGCTGCCGATTTCCACTGCACTCGACAATCTGCTGCTCTTTGTGATGCTGATCAGCTGGCTGCTCTGCGGCGAGTGGCAAAACAAGTGGGTGAACCTGCGCACCAATCTGCTGAGCTGGGTGCTGCTGGTCTTCCTGCTGCTCGTCGCGCTCGGAACGGCATGGGGTTACGGTAACGCCGCCGAGCGCTTGCGTTATTTCAACAAATATGCTGTCTTGATGCTGCCGCTGGCACTGATCGCGCTGCCTCTGACCGACGCACAAAAGCGGCGCGCTGCCGCCGCCTTCGGCCTGGGTATCCTGCTGACACTCGCTCTCTCCTACGCTATGTGGGCCGGCGTCGATTTGCCCGATTGGCTGAGCAAGAACAACGATGCCAGCAACCCGGTGGTTTTCAAGTTGCACATCACGCACAGTTTCTTCGTCGCGCTCGGCGCCTTTATGTTTTTCGTCGGTGCGTTGCATGCCCGTGATCGACGCTGGCGCTGGGGGCTGGGATTTGCTGCGGCGCTGGCGGTGGTCAATCTTTTAATGGTGCAGGGACGAACCGGACAATTGGTCTTGCTGGTACTCACCGGGTATGTGTTCATTAGACGCTTCCGCTGGCGCGGCGCGATCGTCGCCGGCGCCGTGATCGCCGCAGCGGGGATCGTCGTCTCGCAGTTGCCGGGCGTTCCGGTGTTGGCCAGATACAGCGACGGCATTAAGGAAATCCAGAACTGGCAATACGGGAACAAGGACCAAAGTTCGATGGGTCTGCGCATGCAATACGCTGCTACCAGCCTGCGCATCATTGCCGAGCATCCTCTGATTGGCGTCGGCACCGGTGGCTTCGAATATGCCTACAGTCAACAGGTTGCTGGTACTGCAGCACAAGCTTCCAACAATCCCCACAATCAGTATCTGCTGACAACTGCCCAGCTGGGTTTGCCCGGATTGATTTTGCTGCTCGCGATATTCGTGGTGCTCTGGCGGACAGCACGTCGACTGCCGTTGGCTGAACAAGTGTTGACGCGTGGGCTGGTGCTGGCGTATCTGGTTGGCAACCTGTTCAATTCCTTCTTGCTCGACCACGCTGAAAAGCTGCTTTTCGCCTGGGCGGTTGGCCTACTTTTTTCGGGTCTTCCGGCTCGCAGGAAAAGCGCCAACCAATCGAGATAGCGGCGCTCTGTCCATAGCATTGCTTTTGCGCCACAGAGGTTTTTCATCTTTTGCATAAGGATGCCAACCGTAACAATGCGTCACAAAATGCCCAAATTGTCAGGGAGCGTGTTACAACCGCTGATCACCCGATCGACCTTGGGTTATTCTCAGGATCGTGCCGCTAACGATGTTGTGCTGACCAGACTGTAATAATGAACCGATGATTAAACGTTACTTTTGCTATTTCTTAAGCTGCTTTGTATGTCTTCCGGCTCTCGCCCAATTCCGCATCGAAGTCTCCGGTGTGGGCCTGACGCAGGTGCCCGTGGTGATTGCACCTTTCAAGGGCCAGGAGGCGCTGCCGCAAAAAATATCGGACATCATCAAGGCTGATCTGGAGCGTAGCGGCCAGTTTCGCGTGATCACGCCTCCGGCCGGTGCGTTTGATGAGTCGTCCCGTCCTGAGCTGTCGTTCTTGCGTCAGGCGGGTGCCGATGCCTTTGCCTCGGGCAGTGTGGCCAGACTGGCTGATGGTCGATTTGATGTGCGGTTTCGTTTGTGGGACGTGGTCAAGGGCCAGGATTTGGGTGGTCGCAGTTTTGCCGTCAACGCAACGGATTTGCGCTTGGCCGCGCATCGGGTGGCCGATGATATCTATGAAAAGCTGACCGGCGACAAGGGCGTGTTTTCCACTCGCATTGCCTATGTGACCAAGGTGGGTCAGCGCTACCAGCTGTGGGTGGCCGATGCCGATGGCGAAAGTGCCCAGTCGGCGCTGGCCAGCCCGGAGCCCATCATCTCGCCCGCCTGGTCGCCTGATGGCAATCAACTGGCTTATGTGTCGTTTGAGTCACGCAAACCGGTGGTGTATGTGCACAACGTGAGCACCGGCAAGCGCCGCTTGATCGCCAACTTCAAGGGTTCCAACAGTGCACCAACTTGGTCGCCTGATGGCACCACCTTGGCCTTGACGCTCAGTCGCGATGGTGGTTCCCAGTTGTTTTTGTTGTCAGCTGCAGGCGGCGAGCCGCGTCGCTTGATGCAGTCCCCCAGCATCGATACCGAACCCGTGTTTTCGCCCGACGGTAAACACATTTACTTCGTCAGTGATCGGGGTGGCTCGCCCCAGGTGTACCGGGTTGCCGCAACCGGACAGGGGGCTGAACGAGTCACTTTTACCGGTAATTACAACATTTCACCGGCCATCAGCCAGGACGGTCGCTGGCTCGCTTACATTTCGAGGGTGGGCGGTGCTTTCATGCTGCATGTGATGAGTCTGGCGGATGGTGCCGTGACTGCCATTACGGATTCTGCGGCCGATGAAAGCCCAAGTTTTTCACCCAATGGCAAGATGCTGGTGTATGCAACCCAACAGCAGGGTCGTGAGGCGCTCATGACGAGCACGCTTGATGGCAAGGTCAAGGCCAGGCTCAGCGGGCAGCAAGGTGATATCCGCGAGCCGCATTGGGGCCCCTTTTTTAATTAACAGTATTGGAGTTTCAGTATGAAAAATTTTATTTTGGCTGGTTTGTTGTCGATTTTTTTGGCGGCCTGCGGAAGCTCGGTACCGCTCAATGACGTGCCTGTGGCAGATGCCACCGCTAAAGCGGTAGGCGCTGATTCGGGGGCGGCTGGTTCCGGCGTGCAGGGGAGTGGCGTGGCGCCGGTGGATTTGGGCACTTCGCCTGATCAAGCTCAAGGGGCGCTGGCTTCCAATGAATCCCGTGTGGTTTATTTTGACTACGACAGCTTTGTCGTCAAGCCTGAGTTTCAGTCGTTGATCGCCGCGCACGCCAAGCAGTTGCGCGCTCAACCAACCCGCAGGGTGGCCCTTGAAGGTCATACCGATGAGCGCGGCGGACGCGAGTACAACCTGGCTTTGGGCCAGAAGCGGGCCGATGCGGTGCGCAACGCGCTGTCGATTTTGGGCGTTTCTCAAAACCAGATGGAGGCCGTGAGTTTTGGTAAAGAAAAACCTGCGGCGGCTGGCTTTGATGAAGCGGCCCTTGCCCAAAATCGACGTGTCGAAATTCGTTATCCATGAAATGGGCTCCAAGAATGCCAATGCTGTTTTCCAAGTCGTCTGTCGTTCTTCTGATTTGTTTGTTTTCGTTCAGCGGGCTGCATGCGGCCTTGTTCGAGGATGACGACGCGCGCAAGGCGATCCTTGATTTACGTCAGCGCGTGGAAGTCATGCGAGCCGATGCCGAGCGGGCACGTCAGACATCAAACCAGGAGTTGACAAGCCTCGGCCAGAGCATGCTCGAGTTGCAACGCCAGATCGAGATACTCAAGGCCGAGATTGCAGTTCTGCGCGGCAGCAATGAGCAGATCATGCGTGAATTGGCTGAAACCCAACGCCAGCAAAAAGACCAGTTGCAGGCCATGCAAGCGCGTTTCAGCAAACTTGAGCCAGTGACAGTTCAACTCGATGGCGTTGAGTTCGTGGCTGATCAAGCCGAAACTGCCGACTATGAAGCGGCTTTGACGGTCTTTCGAAATGGCGATTTCGCCACTGCGCAGAGCCTCTTTTCGCGCTTTGTGACAAGCTACCCCGCCAGTGGATATGTGGTTCCCTCATTATTCTGGCTGGGCAATGCCCAGTACGCAACGCGTGACTATAAGGGGGCGATGGCTAATTTCCGCGCCCTGATCGCCAAGGACCCTGAGCATGTGCGTGCGCCCGAGGCTGTGTTGTCGATCGCCAATTGCCAATTGGAGTTAAAAGACAGCAAGGGCGCTCGAAAAACGCTGTCCGATTTGGTCAAGGCTTATCCGCAGTCAGAGGCAGCTGTTGCTGCTAGAGAGCGTCTTGCGACGCTTAAATGACTGTCATGACAGGCATGACAGGCGTGCTTGATCGCCGTTTTGGTGGACTTGATCGCTTGTTTGGCGTTTCTGGCGCACAGCAGATTCGGCAAGCGCATGTGGCTATCGTGGGTTTGGGTGGCGTGGGTTCATGGGTTGCAGAAGCCTTGGCACGCAGCGGTGTGGGTTACCTCACCCTGATCGACTTTGATCAGGTCGCAGAATCCAACATCAATCGCCAGATTCAGGCAATAAAAAGCAGCTTAGGCCAGGCCAAGGTGGAAGCCATGCGCGAACGTATCGTCTCCTATTTTCCGGAGTGCCATGTAACGTGCGTTGAAGCATTTGCCGAGCCGGACAATTGGCCGGCTATTTTGCCTGCCGGGGTGAACGCCGTGGTTGACGCCTGCGATCAAGTCAGAGTCAAAACCGCAATGGCCGCTTGGGCCCGCAAGACGGGGACGCTACATGTGATGGTGGGCGCAGCGGGCGGCAAGCGCCACGCCGAAAGGGTTTCGGTGGCCGACGTGTTGGATGTGACGCACGACCCCTTGCTGGCCAAGGTGCGCTACCAGTTGCGCAAAGAATTTCCAACCATGGGTATGAGAAAAAAACTGGGCGTCACCTGCATCTACAGTCCGGAGGCGGTCGCTCCACCCGACGCCTCTTGTGGCGTGGCTGGAGATGGCAGCCTGAATTGCCATGGTTTTGGCTCATTGGTGACGGTGACAGCGAGCTTTGGGTTCTGCGCAGCAGGTGTTATTATGAACAACTTGAGCACTTTGAAACTTAAACAAAGCTGAAATTGTTTATAATCTGAGGCTTGCCAAAACGCAACTTTCATTGCGTAAGGGATGTTAGCTCAGTTGGTAGAGCAGCGGACTTTTAATCCGTTTGTCGTGGGTTCGACCCCCGCACATCCCACCAGATTATTCTGAAGCCCGATCTTTACCGGTCGGGCTTTTTTATTGGGTCTTGCAAGTCGTAATATTCAGGGTCTCAAGAAAATATCATGTCTGCCATCCTCTCAACCCTGAACGAAGACCTGGGTGCTGACCGTCAGGTTGCCCAGTTGCGCATTCCGCCGCATTCGATTGAGGCTGAATCCAGCGTGCTGGGCAGCCTGTTGCTGGACAACGCCGCCTGGGACCGGGTCAGCGATGTGATCAGCGAAAACGACTTTTACCGTTTTGAGCACCGTCAGGTGTTTGCCGCACTCAGTTTGTTGATCAATACGGGCAAGCCGGCTGACGTTATTACCGTCTATGAGCAGTTGCAGAGTTCCGGCAAAGCCGAGGAAATCGGTGGCCTGCTTTACCTGAATGCCCTGGCGCAATACGTGCCCAGTACCGGCAATATTCGCCGCTACGCCGAGATCGTTCGCGAACGTTCCATCTTGCGAAAACTGGTGTCCACCAGTGAAGAAATTTCAGCCAATGCCTTCAACCCCAAAGGCCGGCCCGTGGCAGCGATACTGGACGAGGCCGAGCAGAAAATCTTCAACATTGGCGAGGAGGGCGCGCGCACCAAGCAGGGTTTTCAGACCATGGACACGCTGGTGGTCGAGTTGCTCGACCGGGTCCAGGAAATGGCCGACAACCCCAACGATGTGACTGGCGTGCCCACTGGTTTTTACGATCTTGACCGATTGACGGCCGGCCTGCAAGGCGGCGA
>Ga0210058_1003826_pt1 | contig 11423 bp, 10 predicted proteins | sample CryGeymeta201511_FD_183979 | JGI IMG/M metagenome (GOLD analysis project Ga0210058, IMG submission 183979) | Groundwater microbial communities from Crystal Geyser aquifers in Utah, USA - Crystal Geyser metaG 2015-11 (SPAdes) (version 2) | ecosystem: Environmental > Aquatic > Deep subsurface >...
CTCGGATACGTTAGATGCGGCCGTGGACGAAACCAGGGCTGACCTGGGTGTTGAAGGCAAGGTCGTGGCCGGAGCTTTTGAAGGCTATTGCGAAGACGGTTATGTTTGGGTGCCGGGTTCGGCTAAGTATGGGACCCTGCCGGGTTTTTGCGTAATGGGTGATTTAATGAAAACCCCCTCTAACTCCCCCTTGTCAGGGGGAGAACCCCAGACAAGTGTTTCGCAGGGCGAAGCGCAGTACGCCTGCAATTCAATCGGTGTCGGCTATCATTTAATGGGTGAAAACGAATGGCTGACCCTGGCGGAAAATATTTTGCAAACCCCCCAACCCCCCCAACCCCCCTTGTCAGGGGGGAGCCAGCATAAGCTGACCAATGATAATATTATAAATAATCTTACCGGCGCTATTGCCCAGTGGACCAATCAAAATGTAACCGCGGCCGGACTGCCCATAACGCCGGCCAAAGACGGTTGGTTTGAATATAATGAAGTGGTTGACTTTAAAGGCCTGAACATCGCGCCGGATTATTATCTGACCGACGCGACTAACCAGATCGGGAAAATTTACGTGGGTTCAGCGCCCGGGCGAAAAGGCTTCGTGCGCGGCCAGGGCGGAATTTACGGTTTGGACCTGTCGCACGCGCCCAGCGAGCAGTCAGAGACTATCGGGTTTAGGTGCGCGAAGTAAGTTTAAGGCTGTCTCCGAGTATGTGCCACTGAACCAGAGATTCCCCGGATCAAGTCCGGGGCTAAAGGCACGCCTGTTGGCGGTTCGCAATGACAATAAATAATTAGAGCGGAAAACCGGCAAATAGGAAATAAGAAAATAAAATTGATAAGATAAAAGAAATGGCTAAGCAGAAGAAAAAATTGGCAAACAAAAAACCACCTCTGAAAAAAGAGATGGCTTTTGTCGCCTCAGCAGGCGCGAGATCGGGAATTGCCATTCGTAATAACAGTATATCAGATACTAAAAATTTGTCACGTCCCGCTACCGATGTTGCGGCTAATTGCAGCAAGTCCCGAATTGGAGGCGAAGAAATAAAGAGTTCTGTTCTTACTTTGTCTTGCCCCTACTGCCAGGGCCAAGATTTCGTCAAGCGCGGCATGCGCATGAAAAAAAGCGGCAAGACGCAATTGTATCTCTGCCGCGCCTGCAAGCGCACGTTCACGCCGGTTTGGTTTAAAGGCCGCCAGCATGGCTGGCAGGTGATTTTAGACGCCATGAGTTATTATAATCTGGGTTTTTCGCTGGAGCAGGTCAGTCAGATTTTAAAGAAAAAAGCCCCCTTTAATAAAGGGGGTAAGGGGGATTTGAAAGATTCCAAAAGCAATGACGGCGGGGACGAGGCCAAAGGCCAGGACAATCTCGGAATGGGGACGGTCCAACCCTCAACGATATCGGCTTGGCTGGACAAGTACGGGCAGTTATGCGCCTACAAGCGCATGCGGTCGTTCGGCATGAAAATGTATTCGCCTTATGAAATAATTGAAACCTGCACTTTAGCGCACCGCCAGCTTTACCGCTTCCGCTACCATAAAGCTAAAACCAAATTGATTATGGCCGATGATTTTAAGCATTTTAAATTTAAGCCCATGAAAGAATTTTTAGATAATGTTACGGCTGAAACCCCGCATCAGTATTTTCAGCAAGGCGAGCGTGCCTCCGAGTCGCCGTTAAAATTTTCTAAAACCGAGATGATCGTTCGCGCCAAGCATAATTACGCCTGCGCCTTGGCCGGTTTGGTATTCCAGGGCGTGAGCGACCGGAAGCAGAGGCACGAGGCCTTGCAGAAATTTTTTATCGCCAACGATTCGGTTACGGTCGCCACCGAAGTGCCGGTATATTTAAGGCGGGAGGATTTAACGCATATGAGGACGCAATTGGGGTTTAAGATGTATAAAAAAAATACCCCCTTGACAAAGGGGGCTAGGGGGATTGACATAAAAGGTTCTAAAAGCAATAGCGGCGGGGACGAGGTCAAAGACCAGCTGCAACTTCTGGAAGGGGATGACGAGATACCGAAATTAATCACCGGCCACATAGATTTTTTACAAATCAGAAACGGCGCCATTCATATTCTGGATTACAAAGGTTGCGCGGCTAAAGAGCGGCCGATTGAACAGCTTACTTTGTACGCTCTGGCCTTAAGCCGCCTTACCGGTTTGCGCCTGTTTCATTTTAAGTGCGCTTGGTTTGATGAAAAAGATTATTTTGAATTTTTTCCTTTGCACGTAGTCTACAAGCGGAACCGCGGCCGCAAGCGGATAAAAACTATTGAAGGAATTTATAATTTAAATGAAAAAGTTAATAAAATAGAAAATTTAAGGCCGGTTGTTTAAAAAATACCCCCTTGATAAAGGGGGGGCTAGGGGGATTAAAAAATGATAAAACATAAATATCTACCGTATAATAAGAATCTTGGATTGCGAGCCAGAAATATGAGGAATGAAATGACCGCGGCAGAAAAGAAGTTATGGTATGAATATTTAAGACAGACTGAATATAGATGGTTAAGGCAAAAACCGATTGGAAATTTCATTGTTGATTTTTATTGCTCGGCGTTGAAGCTGGTTATAGAAGTTGATGGCGCGACCCATTTAGAAAATCATGACATTAATTATAATAGAAAGAGAACGGGAGAACTGGAAAAATTAGGTTTAAAAGTTTTACGATTTTATAATGATGATATTTTTAATGGGTTGAATGAAGTAATAAATATTATTGAGGGAAAAATCCCCCAGCCCCCTTTATCAAGGGGGTAAATACCGTTTATGCCTTATAATAATTATCAAAAATATAATAATCAGTCTTGGGGACCAGCGGCTCAACGCCCGGGCAATTTCGGCAGCGGGATGAAGAAGCCGGTTAAGAGTTTTATGGATTTGGAAATTTATCAGAAAGCGCTGGCGGCCGGCGTGGCGGTCGCCGGAATTTCAATTAAAATTGACACCAAGAAAAAAGATCAAGAAATAATGGAAGCAAAAAGTTTAGTATTTCATAATATGCTGCCCTGCGCTTTAGGCCTGCCGCATCTGATTGCCGAAGCCCACTCGTTCCGTTTCGGCACGGGCACGGATTGCCTGGTGCTCTTGGAAAAAGTCATGGTCAACTGCAATAAAATGGTGGTTTACGTTGAACAGGTTCGCGACATCTGCCAAACCGGCAAAGAGCATGAATTTTTTGAAGAGCTGATAAAAAAATATTTATTTATCAGGCGCAAGACCTTAAACCTGCAGCGAGTCTGGAAAAAATACATTGAGCATCCCAATGCCGATTTTGCGCCGGCCTTTGGCAAGCGTCCCTTATAGTCCCAAAGGGGACGGTGCTCAACGACGGATAAATTCGGCACAGGGACGGGCAATTTCACGCCGCCGGCCGCGCCGTATGCGAGCGCGGGAAGTACGGTGATATTGAAGTAGGGGAGGATAAATTAGGGAAATAAAATAAAGATTGACGATTGAAGTGCAAGAAGATACACTAAATAGTGTAGTTATTAACACTAAGAAAATGATAAATTTTAAAGCAAAAATCACCCAAGCGGTTTTAGGTTATTTTTTCATTAATCCCCGGGCGGAGATGTATCTTAACGAGATGGTTAGAAAATTCAAGGTAGACCGCGGAAATTTGGTTAGAAAGCTGGCTGAATTGGAGAGAGAGGGCGTATTGTTAAAAAATAAGAAAGGCAACTTAAGCCTTTACACGGTTAATCGCCGATATCCATTTTTGCCGGAATTAAAAAAGATATTCAAAAAAAGTTTCGGCTTGGAAAATGAATTAAAAGAAAGCCTTAAGGGCATAAAGGGCATCAGAACCGCGATTATTTTTGGTTCGTACGCTAAAGATAAATTAAGCGCTGAAAGCGATATTGATTTGCTATTGGTCGGTTCCCATAAATCTTTGGACGCGCAGAGGGAGATTATAAAATTGCAAAGCCGGATAGATCGGGAGATTAATGTCGTTGATATGACCGAAGACGAGTTTCGCAGAAAAAAAAATGAAGAATTTTTAACCAACGCGCTAAGCGGCAAAATTATTAAATTAATATGATAGTTTTTGACTCTAAATATTTTAAAAAATTTGAATTTAAGCCTAAGCAAACGGAAAAATACCTGCAAGCGGCTTATCGGGATTTAAAAATTACCAACCAGTCCGGCGTGGCCGAGGTGGAATTTCAATTCGCTTATAATGCCTTGATAAAATTAGGAATTGCTTTAATAAGCCGCCTCGGTTATAAAGTAAAAAGCCGAAGCGGACACCATATAAAAATTTTGGAAAAAATGGCTTTGATTTTGGATGATAAAGATATTTATTCAGTAGGCAATAAAATGAGAAAAAAGAGAAATACGGATTTATACGAAGGCGGCGTTTTAATTTCAGAAAAAGAAGCGAAGGAATATAGGGATTGGCTGAAGGCGGTTTTTCTAAAGGCGGAAAGGCATCTTTTCGGTGCTAATAAATTATTGTAAAATATTATAAATATTTAATTAAACATATGCTAGAAAAAATTTTACATTTTATTAAGTACAACAATGCCACGGTGGTGATTTTGGCGGTTATTCTGCTTTTGGGCGGCGGCGCTTTGGCGGCCGGACCGGAAAATATCGGGCAAAAACAGACTAGTATCGAGGGCGTGGATAATGCGGCTTTACTAGCCGTTGACTTAACCGCCTTTAATATGGATTTTAAGATTGAAAATGTTCAGCAAGACGAAAAATACTATTATGTAACTTACGGTTTTTTGGATTTAACGCAGGCGGATAACCTATGGCAATATCAGTTAAGCCAAAAAACGCAAAAAGTCAGCAAGAAAATAAAGCAGGACGTCGGTGAATACATGGCTAAATTTATGGCCAAGCATTATGAAGCGCGGGTTAGAGAATTAAAACAAGAAAAAAGTTTGGCCGAGTCGGCGGGCGAGCAGAAGCGAGTGGAAGTAACCGAGTATTCGGGTTTAATCGGCAAGACTTTGAATTTAGCGGCCAAAGTTTTTCCCGGCTATGAGCCGGTGAAGAAGCGGGAACTGCCGGCGCCTATTCTGGCCCGGCCAGAAACCCCCCCTACCCCCCTTTTAGAAGGGGGGCAAAGCGCGGACAACCTGACGCGGATTTATAACGATTATATTGCCGAGCACCCGGATTTGTTTAACACGCCGGTGGCCGAAGCTACTTCCACGCCGGTGGATAGCGCCCCCGTTATAACCCCCTCTGGCTCCCCCTTGTCAGGGGGAGAACTGATTGCCGAACCGGCCAGCGTGGATATTATTGAATTGCCCGCCTCAACGGCGGCTGAACCCGAAGCTGAACCCGCAGCCGAGCCCGCGCCGGTGGCCGAACCAACGCCAGAACCGGTACCCGAAGCCGCGTCCGAGAGTACTAATCCTTAATTGTCATTGCGAGGAGCGTAGCGACGAAGCAATCTCTGGTTAAAATCCACGTACTTGTCATTGAACCGGAGATTGCCGCGTCGCTCGTTGCGCTACGCTTCACTCGCTCCTCGCAATGACAAATGGTAATAATTATGAAATAAGAAAAAATTATATGTCTGATTTTCAACAAACCGTGGATTTAAGGGAAAGACCGGAGAAGAAGAGAAAATCGCCCGAACCGCTGGAAAAAATTTACCAGCCGGAAGCGGAGGTGAAAAAAGATTTTAGTAAAATCAGCCAGCCGGCGGCTAAAAGAGATTATGGCCGGCAGATTCGCCTGGCGGTTTTCGTTCTGGCCGCGCTGGTTTTGGGCTTGGTCGCCTATAAGCTGTTTTTTGCCCAAGGCCAGACCAGCAAAGTTGCTCAAAGCTGGTACGCGGTTAAATTAGTTGACGGAGAAACTTTTTACGGCCAGATTATGGATATTAAGGCCGACCCGGTGGTAATCAACAATGTCTATTATGACTACGACCAGGCCAAGGCCAAAGAGGCGGGCAAGACCGCGGAAGAAACCGGCAATTTGCGCTTAGTTAAGCGCGGCAAAGAAACCCATGGTCCGGACGGCTCGCTTAACGTAGTGCGCTCGCAAGTGCTGTTTATGGAGCCCTTGAAAGCCGATTCCAAAGTGCTTAAGGCGATTCTGGAGTATGAAAAATAATATTAGGCTGATTATAAATAAAAATATCAATTCGCCTTATCATTTGCTTATCAATTGATTAGCAAGATTTCATGTATAAAATAACCAAACTGCCCAATCAGCTGGAAATAATCAGCGCGCCGATCGCGGGCACGAAAACCGCGACCGTGTTATTTATGGCGGCCGCGGGCTCGCGCTTTGAAACCAAGAGAGACAGTGGCTTATCGCATTTTTTGGAACACCTGTTTTTTAAAGGAACCGGCCGGCGGCCCAGCACCTTGGCGATTTCTTCGGAGCTGGATAAAGTGGGCGGCGAGTATAACGCTTTTACCGGCAAAGAATATACGGGCTTCTACGTTAAAGTGGAAGCCGGGCAACTGAAGTTAGCTTTGGACGTTTTGTCCGACATGCTACTCCATTCCCGCTTCGCGGCCAAAGAAATTGAGCGGGAAAAAGGCGTGGTGATTGAGGAATTGAACATGTATTTGGACAATCCGCTCTATTATATTGAAGACTTGTTTGAAAACTGCCTTTACGGCGACACGCCGGCCGGCCGCGACACGGTCGGCAGTAAAAAAACCATCGTTGGTTTTTCCCGAGGCCAAGTTTTAAATTATTACGCTTCGCAATACAGCGCTAGCCAGGCCGTGATTTGCCTCTCCGGCCAGGTCGGCCCGGCCGCGGTTAAATTGGCGGAAAATTATTTTAAAAAATTTTCTGAAAAAAATTATCAAGACAAGCCGCCGACCGACGACCGGCAGTCGGCGCCGAAAATAAATTTGCATTTTAAGAAAACCGACCAGGCGCACCTGTCGCTGGGCGCGCGCGCTTTGCCTTACGGCCACTCGGACGAGCTGGTCCTAAAAATCCTTTCTTTAATTTTAGGCGGCTCCATGAGTTCGCGGCTGTTTATCCGCTTGCGCGAACGAAGCGGCCTGGCCTATTATGTGCGCACGCACAACGAGGCCTATACGGATTCCGGCTACCTGACCACCCAAGCCGGCGTGCCGGTTAGTAAATTGAATGACGCCGTGAAAATAATTTTAGCCGAATACGGCAAGCTGGCCGCGGCGCCGGTGGCTGAAGCCGAGCTTAAGAAAGCCAAGCAGTGCCTAATCGGCCGGCTGGCTTTGCAGTTGGAAACTTCGGACAATCTGGCCAGCTGGTACGCTCGGCAGGCGATTTTATTAAAAGAGCAAAACAGCCGGGAAAAGGTTTTAACTCCGGAAAAATATTTCGCCCGAGTGAAAAAAATAACGGCCGCTGACGTTAGGCGAGCGGCGCGTGAGATTTTCAGAAACGACAAGCTGAATCTGGCGGTGATTGGGCCGTATCGGGATGAAGAAAAGTACGTAAAACCACTAAAATTATAATTTAAAATCGTCATTGCGAGCGAAGCGAAGCAATCTCTGGTTTAGAGGAATGTATGTGGATTTTTACCGGAGATTGCTTCGTCGCCACGAGTACGTGGCTTCTCGCAATGACAGGAGTTTATGAACAATCTTTTGGAAAATTTAAACCCCGAGCAGCTCAAGGCGGTTTTGCATAAAGACGGGTCCAGGTTAATCGTGGCCGGCGCCGGTACGGGCAAAACCACGGTGATAACGCGGCGAATCGCTTATTTAATCGAGTCGGGCCAGGCCAAACCGGAAGAAATTTTAGCCCTGACCTTCACGGAAAAAGCGGCTTCCGAAATGGCCGAGCGGGCGGAAGGCCGGTTGCCTTACGGCTATTTTGATTTATGGATTTCCACTTTTCACGGCTTTGCCGAGCGGCTCTTAAAAGAGCATGGCTTAGCCATCGGTTTGCCCGGAGATTTTAAATTATTGAACGAGTTTGAACAGTGGGCGCTGGTGAAAAAAAATTTGGACAAGTTTAAGCTGGATTATTACCGGCCATTGGGCAATCCGACCAAGTTTATCCACGCCCTGCTCAAACATTTTTCCCGCGCCAAGGACGAAGACGTCTCGCCGGCGGCTTATCTGGAGTACGCCGAAGGCTTAAAAGAAAATTTGGACGGAATGTTAAGCGGCAATGATAAAATAGCGGAGCAGGAAATCGCGCGCCTTAACGAAGTGGCCAACGTTTACCAGGTTTATCAGCAGCTGCTTTTGGATAATAATTACTTGGACTTCGGCGACCTGATAAATTACGTTTTAAAATTATTCAGGGAGCGGCCGGCCATTTTGGAAAAATACCGCCGGCAGTTTAAATACATCCTGTTGGACGAGTTTCAGGACACTAACTGGGCGCAGTATGAGTTGGTGAAAATTCTCGCCGCGCCGGCTAATAATCTGGTAGTCGTCGGCGATGATGACCAGAGCATCTATCGATTTAGGGGCGCGTCCATGAGCAATATTCTGCAGTTTAATAAAGATTATCCGGAAGCGGCTAAGATTGTTTTGGTAAAAAATTACCGCTCGGCCCAGAATATTCTGGATTTGGCTTATGAGTTTATCAAGCGGAATAATCCGAACCGGCTGGAGTGCCAGCTGGCTGAGTCGGGAAAATTAAATAAAAAACTGGTCGCTCAAAATAAGGGCGAGGGGGCGATAGAAGTAATCCAGGGCGCGGACCTGGCCGAGGAAGTTAAGCTGGTGGTTGATAAAATCGTGGAACTAAAAAAGCGGGATAAAACCGCGACCTTAAACGATTTCGCCATCTTGGTGCGCGCCAACGATTCGGCCAACGATTTTATGGCCGAACTGGCTCGTCGCGGCCTGTCCTATATTTTCGGGGCTTCGCGCGGGCTTTACGCCAAGCCGATAATCATGGACGCTATCGCTTATTTTAAGCTGTTGGATAATTATCACGAAAGCGCGGCGCTCTGGCGGATTTTGAATCTGCCGTTTTTCGCTTTTAGCGAGCGCGAGCTGGTTGAGCTGAACCAGCTGGCGGCCAAAACCGCCCGGTCGCTTTATGAAGTAATCAGCGATGGCGCGGCTTTAAAGCTGGACGGCGCGCTGGCAAAAAAAATCAAGCCGGTTTTGGCGCTGATTTCCAAGCATTCAGCCTTGGCGCGCGAGAAAAGCGCGGTGGAAGTCTTGCCGGCGTTTTTAGAGGATAGCGGCTATCTGAAGTTTTTGGCCAAAACTGAAAACCAAAAAAACCTGGAAGCCATCAGTTTATTAAACCAATTTTTAAAACGCCTCTCGGCTTTTGCGAGCGCCTCGGACGATAAATCGGTTAAAGCCTTTTTGGCCGAACTAAATTTGGAAAGGGAAGCCGGCGAAGCCGGCAGTTTGGCGCCGGATTTAGAGGCCGGGCCGGAGGCGGTGAGGCTTTTAACCGTGCACGGGGCCAAGGGATTGGAATTTAAATATGTTTTTATCGCCAATTTGGTGGACAAGCGCTTTCCCACTACTCTGCGGGGCGAGCCGATTGAACTGCCGGACGCTTTGGTCAAAGAAATTTTGCCGGCCGGCGATATTCATTTGGAAGAAGAGCGGCGCCTGTTTTACGTGGCCATGACGCGCGCCAAACAAGGCCTTTATTTTTCCTGGGCGCCGGACTATGGCGGAAAAGTCAAAAAGAAAGCGTCAAGATTTTTAACGGAGTTGGGGCTGGTAAAAAAAATAGTCCCCCTTAACAAGGGGGATAAAGGGGGTTTAAAGTTAATGGAAAAAGAACCGCTTAAAATCCCCCCGACCCCCTTTGTTAAAGGGGGCATAATACCTTCTCACTTTTCCTATTCCCAGCTGGCGGCCTATTCGGCTTGCCCGTACCAGTACCGCTTTGCTCATATTTTAAAAATTCCCGTCAGGGGAAAAGAAACGTTTTCTTTCGGCAAGACCATGCACGCCACTCTGCAAAAGCTGTTTATTTTGATTAATGAAAAAAAGGGCCTGGGGCAGGCGGAGCTGTTCGGCAACCCCCCCTCCCCCCCCTTGTCAGGGGGGGTGCGTCAAGTTTTCCCCCCTGACAAGGGGGGATTAAGGGGGGTTGTAACTCTTGACGAGATTTTAAAGCTATATGAGCAAAGCTGGGTTGACGATTGGTATGAGTCAAAAAAGAAAAAACAGCAACGTCGCCAGCAGGGCAAGGAAATTTTAAAAGCGTTTTATGAAAAATATAAAGGCAACTGGCCGGAAGCGCTTCATTTGGAAAAAAAGTTTAGTTGGAAAATTACCAGCGGCGAAGCGGACTATATCGTCCGCGGCGCGGTTGACCGGATTGACAAATATGAAGGCGGCCTAAAACTGGTGGATTACAAAACCGGCCGGCCCAAAGACAAGCTTACTTTTAGCGACAAAGAGCAGCTCCTGATTTATCAGCTGGCGGCCGGCGAATTATTCCGGGAAGAAGTCAAAGCCCTGGCCTTTTATTATTTGGACGACAACTCCGAGGCGGAATTTTTGGGCTCGGCCAAAGATTTGGAAAAAATCAAAGCCAAGATTATTGGCGTAGTCGAGGAAATTAAACAAGGCAAATTTCCGCCCCAGCCCGGCCAGCTTTGCGATTGGTGCGATTTTAACGGCATCTGCGAGTTCAGGAATTGAAAATTAACAAAATAAATGGTAAAGTAATTCTATCTTTATGTCTTTGCGCCTATATCTGTTTATCATGACCGCGCTCACCGCGCTGTGCTGGCTGGCTTTTATTTACGTCAGCCGGCTGGTCAATCCGGAAACGACCAACGCGACCGGTTTTTTTCTGTTTTATTTGTCGCTGTTTTTTTCTTTAATCGGCGCCGCGGCGATTATCGGTTTTTTAGTCAGGTTTGTTTTCCTCGCCCATGAGTTGGCGATGGCAAAGGTGAAAATCGCTTTCCGCCAGTCATTTTTGTTTTCCGGTTTTGTGGTGGCGCTGCTGGCGCTGCTGGCCCACGGCCTCTTAAATTGGCTGAATTTAATAATTTTAATAGTCGGGCTGTCGGCGCTGGAGTTTTTTCTATTAAACTACGGCCGGAATAAAATTAATCCCCTTAATCCCCCTTTGCAAGGGGGACAAAAATAAGTATGGAAGAAAAATTAAAAGAATTAAAACAACAGATATTAGCTGGGTTGGGAAAAGTCAATAGCGCTGACGCTCGGCGCGGCCTGGAAATAAAATATTTAGGACGGAAAGGCGAGCTGACGAAAATTTTGCGCGCCGTGGCCGATTTGAGCGCCACGGAAAAAAAGACTTTAGGCAAGCTGGCCAATGACATAAAAAAAGAAATTCAGGAAAAATTCGCCGAGGTTAAAGCGGCTTTGGAAAAAGGCGCGAAAGAAAGTTTTGTTGACGCCACTTTGCCGGGGATTAGAGCGGAAGCCGGTCACCGGCACCCCATTACTATTTTACAAAACGAAATAGAAGATTTGTTCGCGGCCATGGGTTTTATGGTTTTAGAAGGGCCGGAGCTGGAAAGCGACTTC
>Ga0210058_1003835_pt1 | contig 11409 bp, 14 predicted proteins | sample CryGeymeta201511_FD_183979 | JGI IMG/M metagenome (GOLD analysis project Ga0210058, IMG submission 183979) | Groundwater microbial communities from Crystal Geyser aquifers in Utah, USA - Crystal Geyser metaG 2015-11 (SPAdes) (version 2) | ecosystem: Environmental > Aquatic > Deep subsurface >...
CCAAATAATTATCTTTAGTAATTATTTTTGTTACGGCTTCTTTATAGACTTTTTTGAAATCGACAAAATTAGTTTTTTTCGGTTTTGCATATTTAAATTCAAAAGCAAATAATTTACCATTTCTTTCTTCAATCCAATCAATCTCCTTTTTTTCCCAAGTGCGCCAAAAGAAATTATTTGTATAAATTTTTTTATAGGACTGTGTTTTTAATCTTTCAATTACTAAAAAATTTTCCCAAAGCGCCCCAATATCATTTCTTTTTTCAAGATCATTAAAGTTGGAAATAATAGCGTTTCTTACCCCATTATCATAAAAATAATATTTGCTTTTGTTTGTAATTTCAGTTCTTAAATTGCGAGAATATCCACGAAGATTGTAAAGAATAAAAGATTTTTCAAAAAGATCAAGATAACGAGCGACTGTTTTAATATCCATTCCAAGATTGCGACTAAGCTCATTTAAAGAAATTTCACCACCTATTTGGTAGGCAATTAAACGCAGTAAATCAAGAAGTATTTTAGCTCCCTTTACTTTCTCCAGTTCAATAATATCTTTCAAAAGATATGAATTAACCAATTCATTTAAGATGGCAATTTTTGCCTTATTTCCTTTTTGAGTCAAAACTTTCGGATAACTACCATAAATAAGATAGTCATGTAGATTATTTTTCAAATCAAAATTGTTTCTGATTCTTGAAAACTCTAGTTGAGAAAGAGGATAAAGAACATGGGTAATTTTTCTGCCGGTTAAAGGTTCCCCGATCTGGCCTGAGAGTTCAAAGCTGGATGATCCAGTTGCAATAACATGAATATTAGGGACATTATCAACTATTATTTTTAAACCCAAACCGATATTTGGTATTTTTTGAGCCTCATCAACGATAACTAACTGATAGCCATGACAGTATTCTTTTATTAACTCAAAATTTTGTGAAGAAAGAATTTCTTGGATACTGATATTTTCTCCATTATTAAATCGATATTTTAAATGTATATGATTTAGAAAGTTTTTAATAAGAGTAGTTTTGCCTACCTGACGAGGACCATATATAACTAAAACTTTATTTTTTTCGAGATATTTGTTTAGTTGTTCATAAAAGCGGGGATATATCATGTTATTATGCTAACGAATATCCATAAACTTGTCAAGTTTTATGGAGAAACAATCCATAAAATTAATAATTCAGCCTCATGTTTTGTAAATTTTTCATTCATTCCTAAATTTAGCAGGTTTTGGGGGATTATTTTTTTAAAAACTTGTGATATATTTTTCTGCTATAATTTCTCATATATGAATATCTGGGACTATAGAATTGATAAAAATTGGCAACCAAAAACTAATATTGAATGGCAGTGGTATTTAGTGAGAAAAATTAATAGCGATGATATGACAGGTATTAATAAAGCTCTTCTAAAAAAATATTTTCCTTTAATAAAAGAAAGGATTGACACTGGTAAAAAGAACCTCATTCAATACTTTTTACAAAAATAAAATGGCAGAGCTTAATGAAAATCAAAAAGCGTTGATTAAACTTTTTTCCGTTTCTCCTTTGGTTAAGAAATTTTATCTGACCGGTGGGACAGCCTTAAGTGCTTTTTACCTTCACCATCGTCTATCAGTTGATCTTGATTTCTTTAGTGATAAGCCTTTTTTGTATGAAGAACTAACTATTTTTTTAAATATGGTAAAAGAAAAATTTAATTTTAAAAATATTTCAGCCGTAAAAATATTTGACCGCTGGCAATTTACCGTCGAAACAAAAGAGCCGGTCAAACTGGAATTTGTTTATTTTAATCATGAAAAAAAGCGACTAAAACCTCTTGAAAAGAATGTAGGTATTTTTGTTGATTCGCTTGACGATATCGCCGCAAATAAAACTCTCGCCTATTTTGACCGTAATGAGCCAAAGGATCTTTTTGATCTATATTACCTTATTAATAAAAGTGGTTTTTCCGTTTCCCGACTTTTAAAACTGGTTAATGACAAATTTGGAGTTAGATTTTCTGAATTCAGCTTTTGGAGTGAAAGCACAAAATCTTTAGAACTACTCAAATCTTTGAATCCATTAATCATTGATAAAAACCCAGAACTACTTTTAAAAAAGATTAGAAGTTTCTTTTTAGAAGAAGGTAGTAAGTCTCTCGCCAAAAGTTTTGAATAAAATTCTTAGATTTAACATCCTCTCATTCATCCCTAAATTTTAGCAGAAAGCAAGGGTAAGAAGTTATTAAAGCCTATACGACCGGCGCGGTTGGATGAGGAGGAATTTATTTGGAAATTTTATCAAAATCTTTATCAAAGGTTAAAACTTCAGCATTTTGGCTTCTTGCTTTCAAAAAAATAATTATATCGACAAAATCTATATTTTTTTCCACATAGTACAGTAAAGTATCTTTTAACAACTCTTGATCTGTTATTTCAAAATTATTTATTGATAATAAAGTTAATAAATATTTTAAAATAATCCTGCGACTAAGTTTATAAACTTTTCTCAACACATATTCTATTTCGATAATAGTTTCTGTCAGAAAAACCAATTTTACTTTTTCTAGTTTAGCTTCTTTGAAGTAATCATTAGCAACTTTCCATTGATTTAGGTTATCTTTTAAGATAAAACGAAGAAAAAAATTGGAATCAACATAATATTTTTTCATATTTATTTAGTTTTTTTCTTGTAGTGTTCAACCACTGCATCTCCTATAGCTTCTTCTTCAATTTTAATAACTTCATCAATCGATTTATTTTTTATCGCATAATTATTTAGGGCGCCTGATAACTGCATGATGTCTGGCTCTGGTTCTAAAACGACATAGTTATTTTTTAAGGTAAGAATAACTCTTTGTCTTTTTTTAAAACCCATTCCTTTTCTAATTTTGGCTGGGATAGTGATTTGACCTTGCGATGTAATTGTTGCGGTAAATGTCATATGCGTTAATAATATCAATTTGCATTAAATTTGTCGAGATGCATTAATTCTTGTAAAAACTCACAAGTCTTGACACAGATTGTTATTCCCTCCCCCGATCGGAGTCGAGGGCAGACTCCGGAGGGAATCCAAGCTAAATGTCTGGATCCCCGTCTTCCAGCCTTCGCCAAGGCTACGACCGGCAAAGCACGGGGATGACACAAAACAATAATTAATACATTGAGATACGGTTTTGTCAAAGATTGTGAACTCTTACTAAATCTTGTACATTCATCCCTAAATTTTCTTCAGGTTTTAGGAGATTATAAAGAGCGTCCCTTTTTAATCGTAAGTAAAAATTCTTCAGCTAAAACAATTTTAGTTTTTCTAATTTTTTTTAAAGGTAGAATATGTTTTTTATCACCTGTGATAAGATAATCGGCTTTTGATTCAACGGCAACCTCAAGAATCTTATTGTCTATTGGATAACTTTTAATCATTTTTAAAGAGTCTTTTGGCGAAACGCTAACAAAGTTTTTATTAATTAAATCTTCAACTTCACTAAGCTTTTCATCATTAAAATTAAATTTTTTTGTCAATACTTCTTTTAACTCATACAAAATAAATGAAGAGACAAAAGCTTGAACTTTACCTTCCTGAATTAAATAAATAATATCTCTTGGCTTTCCACCAAAAACTATTGCAGAAACAATAATATTAGTATCTAAGACAACTTTAATCATTATCTTCCTTTTCTGTAGTCATCAATTATATTCTCTATATCCTCTTCCTTTATATTAAGTTCTTTTGCTTTTTTTTCAGCGTATGAAAAAAGTTCAAATAATTTTTTATCCTCATTAATATACCTTATTACAGCTGTCCTGATAAGTTCACTTCTAGTAGAAAATTGAGTTTCAGCAAAGCTATCCATAATCTTTACCAATTTTTTCGGTAGCGAAATATTGACAGTTTGAGTATTCATATACAAAAATAATACAATAATTGTATATCTTTGTCAAATGAATTTCAATTCATCCCTAAATTTTCTTCAGGTTTTTGGGGAACACTATGATTTTTTTATTTTATTATTTGTTTATTTAATCATTCATTGGTAGTATTTGTAGTATTGGTTTATTGATAGTATTTTTTACTTATGATTCTCAAAGTATTCACAGACGGAGGTTCGAAAGGCAATCCCGGGCCCTCATCAATTGGGGGCGTTGGATATATTGATGGGAAAAAAGTTTTTGATTTTAAAAAATCGATCGGTATTGCCACTAATAATGATGCGGAATATCAAGCGTTGATTGAAGCGTTAGAAAAAATTCGAAGCACGAATATCGAAATTCGAAACAATTCTCAAAATTTAAATTTTAAAAATGTCAAACAAATTCAATTCTTCAGCGATTCAAGGTTGATGGTAAATCAAGTGAAGGGACTTTTTAAAGTTAAAAATGGAAGGATAAAAGAATATATATTGATTATTCGCGGATTGGAACAGGAAATTAACTTACCGATTACATATCAATATGTTCCGAGGGAAGAAAATGTCGAAGCAGACAAACTTGTAAACCAAATTTATTTATAATTTTATTTGGTATTTCTTCTCCATATTCTTCTCCACCACCCCCTCAATCTCCATGACCGAAATTGAGTTTAGAACTTCGGAAACTGTTTTCCCCAATTCAATCGCCAGATCATCAATTGTTTTTGGATTTTTCTGCAGAATATCAAAAATAAATTTCCCATCTTCAGTTAAATTTTTTCTGATGTCTTCTTTTTTCCTTGGCGTTATTTTCATATTAAATTCTTCATAAATATCTTCTACGGTTGTTACCAGTTTAGCTCCTTGTTTGATAAGTAAATTTGGCGCCCTAGACATATCTGAGTTAATCGGAGAAGGGACAGCAAAGACGTCTTTTCCCTGAATCCCTGCATACTTGGCTGTTATTAACGAACCTGAATATTCCCCTCCTTCGGCAATCAAAACACCCCGGGATAAACCGGAGACAATCCGATTTCTGGAAATAAATAAACCTTTTAAAACTGTTTGATTCGGTGGAAATTCGCTGATGACGGCTCCACCGGTTTTAATGATATTATGATAAAGTTGATAATTAATGGCCGGATAGATAATATTAACCCCGCAACCGAGGACAGCAATCGTCTTCCCGCCGGCGTCAAGAGCCGCCTGATGAGCAATCGTATCAACCCCGAGAGCCATACCGGAAACGATAATAAAGCCCGCTTCACTTAATTCCCGGGAAAATTTATAAGCAATTTGAGTTCCGTAAGACGTTGGTTTGCGAGTCCCGACGATAGCAAAGTAAATTTGTTTTCCGTCAAAAAATTTCGGTATCGAGCCTTTGACATATAGGCATATAGGTGGATCGGAAATATTTTTCAAACTTTCCGGATAATCTTCGCCGTCAACCGCCAAAACCGTAATTCCGTCTTTCTTCAATTTCTCCAATTCTTTTTTCGGATCAAATCTTCTCCGGAACTCAACAAATTTTTCCGCCAATTTAACTCCAAAAATCGGTGATAATTCTTTTTGTGAGGTTTCATAGACTCCTCGGACACCCTTGGGGTGGTTTTTAATCACCTTAAAAGTCATTGGCCCAATGCCCAAACAATAAGAAAAACCTAAGTAATAAATCAGCTCGTCTTTTTTCATATTTCGACTTCGCTCAACATAAATATTTTCTCCAATGATACTATCCCTTTTTCAAACATCTTTTCGTCAATATTTTCATTGGGTGCGTGGATATTACAATCTTTTAAGGTAAATCCCGTCAAAATAATTGGCTTTTTAAATTGTTTTGAAAGTGTTGTTACGGCGCCAATTGATCCTCCCGATCTGCTAAACTTTGTTTTTTTCCCAAATATTTCTGTGAATATTTTGTCGGTTGCCTTGGCATATTTATTATTAATATCGGTACAAAATGGATCTAATTTTCCGGAAGTTTTTAAGGAATATTTTATCCCCTTCGGTAAATTATTTTTGATAAAATCTGAAACTAATTTTTCAATTTCATCCGGGTTTTGATCTTCGATCAGTCTGAACGAAAATTTAGCATGAGCCATCGCTGGAATAATTGTTTTTATGCCTTCTCCGGCATAGCCGCCGGTAATTCCATGAATATCAAAAGATGGATGGAGGGAAAATTTAACTTTGTCATAAAAATGAGGAATCAAAATCTTATTTGTCCGGCTGTCTTTAATTTTTGAAAAAAGTTCCGCAAGAATTTGAATTGGATTATCAGCCTTATTTCCATAGACTCCCGAATGAAGATCTTGTTTGTTCGTTCTAACTTCAATACCAAAACCTATTAGACCTTTCAATCCATAAAATATTTCTGGTTGGTTACTTGTCTCCATACCCATATCCAGCACATAAAAAACATCGATTTTCTCCAAGTCTTTCTTAGCTAAATTAATTAAATATTCAAAATTTTTACTTCCCGTTTCTTCTTCTCCTTCAAAAATCAAAACTATATTATTTTTTTGCAAAGACGCAAAATTTTGCGTCTCTACTATTTTTCTAATCGCCATTAATGTTTGAATAATATGACCTTTGTCATCGGCGACGCCCCGGCCAAATATCTTTCCATTTTTTATCGTAAGTTTAAATGGCGGACTGCCCCACTCTCCCACCGGATCTTCCGGCTGGACGTCATAATGCGCATAAACGCCAATTGTTTTTCTATCTATACCACGGTCGTGAGGTAGATAATATTTAGCAACAATTAATGGTGGACAGTCGTCTTTTTGATAAGTCTTTACTTCTAACCCGAGAGATTTTATTTCTTTTTTTAAAAAATCAACCGCTTTTAGCATCTCAGGATATTTAGACCTGTCTGTTGAAACCGATTGGATTGAAACGAAGTCAGATAATAGTTTTAGTGTTTTGTTATTCATAAATATATTATAGAATAATATTTATGCAAATCTGTCCGTCCATACTTGAACCAACGGCTGAGTCTTTATTTAGAACTATTAATCGCCTTTCTCCATTTTATAAATATTTTCAAATCGATATTGCCGACGGAATCTTTGTCCCCAACAAAACTGTCCAAATTGAGGAGATTAAGGACACTCTTAATAAAGACAGTCTTTATAAAGACTGTCTTTTTGATTTTCATTTAATGGTTTCAGATTTCAAATCAGACATTAACAAACTTAATGAGTTAAAAAAAATAATTAATATCAAAAATATTTTTATTCATTATTCCGCAATTGACCATTTGAAATTTAAAATTGAAAATTTATCTGATATTCCTATAGGCCTAACACTCAATCCTCAAGATCAGGTCTCTGATTTAACTAGTCACTATGCCCTAGACACTATTCCCTGTCTCCAAATAATGTCTGTTACTCCTGGAGTTCAGGGAAACCCTTTTTTACCTGATACGTTAAATAAAATTGAACAATTAAGGGTACTTGGTTATAAGTCTAAAATATTCCTTGATGGGGCAGTTAATGATAAAACATTGTCTGTTATAAATAATTTAAAATATAAGCCTGATGTTATATGCCCAGGGAGTTTTTTAACGAAAGCGAAAGACCTAGAGGCGAATGTTAATTATTTAAAAAAATTGACCTAATTAACCTAATTGTACTAATTGATCTAAATAATACTCAATAACCAATATTGAGAATTGAACATTTTTTAGGTCAATTAGGTTAATTAGAATAATTAGAAATTTTAATTTTTTAAATGTATAAATTTGTTATTATCAGGCACGGTTTGAGTGAGTGGTCTAATCGTTTTACCGGTTGGACGGATATTGATCTGGCTCAGCCAGGAGTCGAAGAGACAAAAAAATACGGTTTGAAATTAAAAGAGCTTGGGTTTACTTTTGATCTTGGTTTTACTTCCTACTTAAAGCGGGGAATTAGAACCCTAGAGATTGTATTGGACGCCATGGATCTTTCGCAAATCCCAGTCATTAAAGCTTGGCAATTGAATGAACGTCATTATGGGGCTCTGCAAGGATTAAATAAACCTGAAACCGTCGCTAAATATGGAAAAGAGCAGGTGGATATTTGGCGCCGCAGTTATGATATTCCGCCACCACTTCTTGAAAAAACTGACTCCCGTCATCCAATTAATAATCCTGTGTACAAGGACGTTGATCCGTCTTTGCTTCCGTCAAGCGAATGTCTTAAGGATACTTATAATCGCTCTGTCCCCTATTTTCAAAAAATGATCGAACCGGAAATAAAAGCCGGCAAAAAAATCATTCTTTCCGGACATCATAATTCATTGCGGGCCATCATTAAATATTTAGATAATATTTCTAATGATAATATTGTAAACTTAAACGTTCCTTATTGCATTCCATTAGTTTACGAGCTTGGTGAAAATTTAAAACCAATTAAACATTATTATTTGGCACCGAACGAAGAAGTAAAACGGGTAATTGAGGGAATTAAAAACCAAACCAAGATTATAAATTTATAATACAAATACTACGAATGAAGAAACTTTCAAAACGTGCTCTTGCCATCAATCCTTCTCTCTCAATGTCTATTAACTCTAAAGCTAAAGAAATGAAAAAACAAGGCTTGGACGTTGTTTCCTTTGCGGCCGGTGAACCGGACTTTGATACGATGTTCCATATCAAAGAAGCAGCAAAAAAGGCCATTGACGAAGGTTTTACTCATTACACATCTACTTCCGGCATCATTGAACTAAAAGAGGCTGTTTGTGCTAAATTCCGCCGGGATAACTGGCTTGATTATGAGCCAAAAAATATTATTGTTTCAACTGGTGCAAAACAATGTTTATTCAATATAATCATGGTATTAGTTGATCCTGGGGATGAAGTGATTGTTCCGATCCCATACTACTTAAGCTATGAAGAGATGATAAAAATCGCTGAAGGTAAATGTGTTTTTTTAAAAACCAATAATTTTAAAATTAATTCTCAGGATCTGGAAAAGGCCATTACCCCAAAAACGAAGATGCTTATTTTAAATTCTCCATCAAATCCGACCGGAGTGGTTTATGATGAAAAAGAATTAAAACAGATCGCCTCGATTTGCTTAAAACATAATATTTATATTCTCAGCGATGAGATCTATGAAAAGATAATTTATGGTAAAAAGCACGTTAGTATTGCCTCGGTCAATGAAAAGATCAAAAAATTGGTTATTGTTGTCAACGGTGTTTCAAAATCTTACGCAATGACCGGCTGGAGGATCGGTTATGCGGCCGCGGAAGAGGAGATCATTAAAGCGGCTGCACGTCTTCAAGATCACACTACTTCCAATCCTACATCAATTTCTCAGAAAGCTGCCCTGGCTGCCCTTGAAGGTCCGGAAGATCACGTTGCCAAAATGGTCTACGAATATAAAAAACGCCGTGATTTTATGGTTGATCGTCTGAATAGAATTGATGGGGTAATTGCTTCCCGGCCTGACGGAGCTTTTTATGTCTTTGCCAACATTTCAAAATTTTATGGTCTGGAGGTAAAAGGTTCATTGGTATTTGCTCAAAAACTATTGGAAGATGCTTATGTTGCCGTCATTTCTGGTATCGTTTTTGGTGATGACCGTTACATCCGCCTCAGCTTCGCCACTGGCATGGAGCATATCAAGAGGGGGTTAGACCGATTGGAAAAATTCTGTGAGAAGGTGAGGAAGTAATTTAAACCAAATAATTTTTTGCCTTCAAAATTAATTTGTCCGCAAACGATATAAATTCTTTTGTAGACTTATAAACTTTTTGAGCAATTTCTTCTTTATATGTATGAACTGACAAATTTTTATTTTCTAAGAACACAAACCATTTTTGAGGATCATCAATCAAACCAATTGTTGCCCCTTCACGAATAACATTTTTTGGGCTGACGACCTTTATTCCTTCTTCTTCTAATATGGTTTTCATCAATTTCCAAGCCAATTCAAATGTAAATTCAAATCTTTGAATAGTGGCATCTTGATTAATAGTCACATCAGATGGAAGAATCACCGCTTCTTTTAATCTTCCAAAAGCTTTTTATAAATCTTCATATTGAGACTGGATTTTGGTCATAATATTAATTTAAATAAATAATTTTTTGTTTTGCCACTTCATTAAATTTATCCGAAACTTGAGGGAAATCAACCACATCAACCGTGTATGGAATATTTGATTCTTCAAAAGCTTCTTTAATATCTGATAAAAGCAGAGTGTTAATCTCTTTTTCAGATTTTATTCCAATATCAATATCACTAAATTTTCTTGCCTTACCTATTGCTCTTGAGCCAAATATAAAAACCTTGTTTTTTTGAGGGTCCAAAAATTTAAAAAGAATGTTTTTTATTTGCAAAACCATCACCGTATCTAACATAAAATAATTGTAGCATAACTGATCAAATGAAAAAGTTTTGTAAGAAAGGTGAGGAAGTAAAATAAATTAATTTTTTTCAACGTCCTAGCAATCTAAGTAGGTCTTTGAAATTGAAAGTTCCGTCGTTGTTAAAGTCAAGTGGCAACAGTAATTTAAATTTAATTCTATTATTATCTTTTTTGAAAACAATAAATTCCTGCCTTGGCAGGTGATAGGGCTTCAGGAGAACTATTCTGTAGAGTTCGTCAAGAGCAATATTTTGAATGTTGTTTAACTGACCGACCCCTCCATTGACTGACAGGCTTTTTTTCTTAAAGACCAACCTATCATCAATGTCAAAGATCTGGATTTCATAATCTTCTCCTCTCCCCTTTCCCCAAGGAAAAAATTTAGTTTCAAAATTTAATGATGGTAAAGGTAAAATATTTATATTCCAATCATCACTAATTAAAATATTTTTATTATTTTTTTGCAAAATAAACTTAATTTTTTTATTTCCTAAATCTTCATTTGTTTTTAAAGTAAAGTAAATATCTTTCTCCTCAAAAGGATTGATATCTTTCAGATCATCAAATAAAAAAGTTTCTGATTTTATCTTATACCCCGCATCCTTATCCCACACCGCCTGTCCTAAATTATTTAATTTAACCTTAAAATGATAGGTTGACTGGACAACCAGATCGGACGGTAATTTAAAATTTATCCAGCCTTTTTCAATAATTTCCGGTTCGCCTTTTATTTTTGACATTGCCTGGACAGTATAATATTGTTGGTAAAAATTTCCTTGACCCTCCGAAGCCTTGGCGGAGGGGGTTTTCCAGGAAAATTCTAAAAAGGGTTCGCCTTGATAATCAAAAACAAACGGTGTGACGGCAACCACCCTACTATCCGGACCCCAAATCTGATCAAAGGTAATTTGAAAATTATCAGCGACCGCTGTTTCACTGCCTCGCTTCCAACCAGTTTCTGTAATAAATACCGGCAATTCTTCTGTTACTCCCAGTTGACGAAGTAGTTCTAATTCCCACTCATAAGTCCTGACGGTTCCCCTTCCCATCGCGTACGGACTGCCTGAAAAACCCGGGTTGGGATAGGAATGTGATGAAAGGCCGTCGAGATACGACCATAGGGTCTGACCCTCGACGAGGGTCAGACCCTGTAAA
>Ga0210058_1003843_pt1 | contig 11387 bp, 11 predicted proteins | sample CryGeymeta201511_FD_183979 | JGI IMG/M metagenome (GOLD analysis project Ga0210058, IMG submission 183979) | Groundwater microbial communities from Crystal Geyser aquifers in Utah, USA - Crystal Geyser metaG 2015-11 (SPAdes) (version 2) | ecosystem: Environmental > Aquatic > Deep subsurface >...
CGTTTGAGCAATTGACATGGACATACTGATCCTTTGTGTACAACTTGGATGGTCATTATGGACATCAATAAATGTCACATCAAACACCGGCACATCGCTTGCTGCGCTTCTTCGCAGCTCCGGTAGTTAATTCGAGCCTGGCCCCTTTGATTGGGCCCCTTTGATTGCCATGAAGCACAAAGACCTGAGCGGTGATTTTTATAAGAAAAATAGCCTCTAGCCCATTATCCATAAGCGCAAGCAGCTCCTATTTTTGGGCTACTTTGTATCTCTTCATCGTGCCAGTTTAGCGTGGACAGTCCGGCAATGTATGCTGGGCAAACGGTTCGCTGTCCGGCTTTACGATGTCTTTGGTCCACCGGCGGTAGGCTGCTGGGAACGCCCTGCAATATCGCTGGGAATACGTATCGACGGTTGCCCATTCTTGAAAATAAGCCGCGCTAACAATGACCGCGCCGATGACTCGTGGCTCTGCTGAAAAATGAAGCAATTTTTCACTGAGGACACGCACCTTCGCTGCATTTTCTTTCGTCACAGTGAGTGTTGAGAGTTCTGCGTAGTCCACATGCCCGACAAATAGCCATTTTCCAAGCCAATGTTCGCGGGCATTGGCGATCGCTAGTAGCTTAGCCTGTGGCGCATGCTTGAAGGAAATCTGGTAGATCATTGAAACGCGCTGGTACTGAGACCACGCCAGGCCACAACATATCAACAACGCCGCGCTGGCCATTGTTACTACATTGATCTTATTGGGTGCGGTCGGCTGTGTCGGCTGAAGTGTTAATAATCCAACAGCGATCCCGGCATAGCTTAAGAAACCCACGGTCCAAAGCGGAAACTCAACAAGGCTATGTAAGCCAATCAGCAGCAAAATTGACCAAGCAAACTGCCGACTAGTCTGCCGTTCACTCCATGGCTTGGCTCTCACGGTTGCCCATAGCAGCCAACCAAAGAAGACCACCGTAGTAGGAATGCCAAATACCACTGCCAAATGCAATGGCAAGTTGTGCGCATTGTCCAGAAGCTCGCTAAATCGGGGGGTGGCATTCAGAAGGAAGTGACCATACCCAACTTCATGCCAGCCCCAACCAAACCACGGGCGCTCTCGAATGAGGTCAATTATATTTGACCAAAGTACCCAACGGCTGTCGCTGGAACTGGCGGCAAAACGTCCCACAAGAGTACGTGCCTCAATGCCATGAAGTGCGGCCACCCAGGGCACCAGCGGGGCTGCGGCCAGGTAAACCAAAAACTGACCAACCATATGACGACGAAGGGCTGGGTCGCGATAACCCCATACCAACCCCAAACCAGCCAACGCAACACTTTCAATACCGCCAATGCGTGAACCGGTGCTGACGTTGGCGACTTGCAAGATGCTGATCAGCACCCAAGCCATACTGGTCGACAGTGATTGGTGTCGCACCAGCCAGACAACAGCAACAATGCCACAGCAAAGTAAGGATGCCAATAAGTTAGGTTGGCGCAAATTGGCTACAGCCCGCCCGCGTTCTAATACCTCTACCACCCACGGCCACAAGCCGTCCTCCAAACCCAGATACTGCAGCAAGCCAGCGAATGCGCTAAAAATTGCCGCGATCAGCAAAGCGAAAATAACAAACTTAAGTGTTTTGATGTTCTGAGCACTAACAACCCCAAGAGCTGTCGCAACCGATACTAAAACAACTGCTGCCAATGCAAAAAAATTGGCGTCAAAGTATGGTGCAGGATGTGTGACTACCAACAGAAGAAAAATAAAAAGTATCGGACGGATACTTGTTGGAAAAGAATTGGCATTGATAAGAAGTCCGACAACACCAAGGCACGAAGCAGCGAATATTTGCGCCAAAACATTAGCGGAAGGCACGGAGTCAAAAGGGAAAAGCCATAGCAATATCAAGAGCAAAAAAGCCAAGTAACTCCGAGCCATACTTTTCGTTGCCATCGTAACTACGTTTGATATTGCAAAAAAAATGCCGCGAAAACGCGGCATTTTTACCGAAGAAGTCACAAATTAGGATGTGGCAGCGGTCCCAACCAACGAAGTTGTCGCTTGGCAGGAACCAGGCAGCAGACGCCGAACTGCGGCGTCATCAGAGCCGCACTGCCATGCACCTACTGAGGAGCCAACAGAGGCATTGGTCAGAACAGTACCTGACCCGTTCGTAGGAATCAGGTGCACATGTTTCGTGTTAATTGCGCTGTCAATTCCTTGAATGACGACATCAATTTCACCATGCTCAGTGGTGCCAACAGAGGTCACATACTTGGAAGCAGTAGCGGTTTCACATCCGAATTTGCCTGCAACCAAATCCGCAGAACTGGCAGCGGATTGATATTTTTCAGTGACGTTAGTTCTGCATGCAGATGCAGCTAACATTACTTCAGACATCTTCGCCTTCTTCGTGTAATCCTGATACGCCGGCAGCGCCACCGCCGCCAAAATACCAATAATCGCCACGACGATCATCAACTCGATCAGGGTAAAACCCTTTTGCATAGAACGTTGCATAAGAAACTCCTTGAGGTTACGAAAAAAGAAACGAGACCCAACGCTATAAGCAGCTAGCGTGCCAGGTCTGAAAACGCACATTTCAAGGCATTTAACGGCCCAAACCGGCCTTTTTACGGTTCGCCAAGCCCTTGTCAGCGTTCAATATTGTCAGTTACACAAAGAAAGTGACAAAGTTGTCAGGTTTGTAGGGCGGCAACATGGGGTCGTCATGAGGGGTGTGATTTGTGAATCGGCAGTTGTGGCGCGTGCGGTAGTTCACGCGTTTGGTCAAAAAGGCTCTTTTCGTCGAAGGAGGTGTAGCAACGGGCTGCGCCTGACGTTTGCTGCGGATAGGGTCACAGCGCCGGCGCACTGTCTTGCAAACGCCCCTACGATTCTTGCAACCAGACCCGCCGCGCTTCAGGTGTGATAACAATCCGAGCCTGGCCCCTTTTAATTACAGATATCCCACCGGTACGGCGGTCACGCTTGGCGACAGGGGAATGTCGCGCTCTACCAGGCACAGCACGGCGCCGGGGCCAATTGTCTTGCCGAGCTTGTCGAGCACGGCAAACTGGCGTCTGGCGTTTTGCGAAGGAGATGCCGTTTTTTTGATCTCTACCGGGTACAAGGTGTCACCAGACGCGATGAGCAGGTCCACCTCCTGCTGGTCGGTGTCGCGGTAAAAGTACAGGGTGGCCTCCAGACCGTTGTGCCAATAGCTCTTGATGATCTCGCTGACCACCCAGGTCTCCAGCATCGCGCCCGACATGCTGCCCACCTCCAATGACGCGGCATCAGGCCATTTGGTCAAATAGGCGGCCAAGCCCGTATCCAGAAAATACAACTTGGGTGTTTTGACCATGCGCTTGGTCAAATTGGTGTGATACGGCTGCAGCAAGAACACCAGGCCCGAAGTCTCCAGCACCGACAGCCACGCTTTGGCGGTCTTGTTGTCAATGTCCACATCGCGTGCCAGATTGGCGTAATTGAGCAACTGCCCGGTTCTGGCCGCCACAGCCGCCAGAAAGCGGTTAAACGCCAGTTGGTCAGAAACCTTCAGCACGTCCTGCACGTCGCGCTGGATGTAGGTCTGGATGTATGAGCGGTAAAACAAATCCCGCGTTTTGGCGCCCTGTTCGATCAGCCGCGGGAACGACCCCAGCCAGATTTGCTGGAAAACCGCCATCAGCGGCTTGGGCGCATGGGCACTGGCGGCCCGGGCGGCGGTGATCCAGGGCGCAGTCGGCAAAAAAGGTTGCGACACCGCAGCACGCCCGTCGCGTTCGGCTTGGGACAGCCCAAGCAGATCCACGATGGCGACCCGTCCCGCCAAGCTTTCGGTCATGCCACGCATCAGTTCAAACTTTTGTGAGCCAGTCAGCCAGAACAGGCCGTTGCGCTTGTCCCGATCGACCATGATCTTGATGGCACTGAACAATTCTGGCGCGTATTGGATTTCGTCAATGACCAGCGGCGGCTGCCAGGTTTGCAAGAAAAGCGCGGGGTCGCGCCGGGCCAAGGCGCGCGCATCCATGTCGTCCAGCGTCACATAAGCCCGTTGCTGCGTTGGCAAACCTTCTTTGGCGCAGATTTCAAGCAAGGTGGTTTTACCCACCTGCCGTGGGCCTGTCACCAGCAAGACCGGAAAGCTGTCACTGATCGCGTGGATCGTTTTTGAAAGGGTGCGGGGGTACATGAAAAGCGTTCATAATGGAATTTGAGTCCATTTTAAACGCTAAAGTAAAAAGAGTGCGGGAAAATAATCCGAGCCTGGCCCCTTTTAATTTTTAATTCTTCCAGGCGGGTTTGCGCTTGTCGATGAAGGCTTGCACGCCTTCCAGGGCGCTGTCGTCCATCATGTTGCAGGCCATGGTGTGGGCGGCATCAAGGTAGGCGGCTTCGATGCCGTTTTCAAGCTGACGGTAAAACAGGCTCTTGCCCAGCGTGACGGCCACGCGCGGTTTGGCCAGGATGGTGTCGACCAGTTTGGCCAGCTCGGCGTCGAGTTGCTCGGGCTCGGCCACGCGGTTGATCAGGCCCTTGGCTTGCGCCTCGGCTGCAGTGATGAATTCGCCGGTGACCAGCATCTCAAACGCCGCCTTGCGCCCCAGGTTGCGTGACAGCGCCACGCCGGGCGTGCCGCAAAACAGGCCCAGGTTGACACCGCTGACGGCAAACTTGGCGGTGCTGGCGGCCACGGCCAGGTCGCACATCGCCACCAGTTGGCAGCCCGCGGCAGTGGCAATGCCGTGCACGCGGGCAATCACCGGTACCGGCAGCTTCTGGATGGCCATCATCAGCTTGCCACACTGATTGAACAGCGCGTGGTAGTAATCGTGCGACGGCTTGGCGCGCATTTCGCGCAGGTCGTGCCCGGCACAAAAAGCCTTGCCCGCCGCAGCCAGCACCACCACGCGCAAGCTGTCGTCTTGTGCCAGGGTTTCCAGTGTGTGCTGCAGCTCGGTCATCAGCGCCTCAGACAAGGCGTTGAAAGCATCAGGCCGGTTGAGCGTAAGGGTAACCAGCCCACGTGGGTCGCGACTGGTGGTAACGAGGGCTTCGGTAGTGGTCATGACATTTTGTCTCCAAAAAATAAATAAAAGGGGCCAGGCTCGAATTAATTTTATTTCCAGCGCAGCGGTTCAATGTCCACATTGAGCGCGCCGTCACCCAGCATCAGCACGCATTCTTGCACCGTGGCTTGCAAATTCATGCTGCGCTGCGCCAGTGGCACCAGCAATTGGGCGGCAGCGCTGGGGATGCGCCAGACTTGCAGGTTGGCCAGGCGGCTGAGCTTGGTCTCAATGCCCTTCCACCAGATGTCTGCGGCGTGGCCAAAGGCGTACAACAGCACGGCGTCGGCCTTGCTGCAGGCTTTGGTCAGCGGTTTGTCTTCGGGCTGGCCCACTTCGATCCACAGCCGGGTGCGGCCGGTAAAGTCGCGCAGCCACACGTCGGGCTCGTCGGGGTCAGACAGGCCCGCGCCAAAAGCGAGCGTGCCGTCGCCATTGCACACGCTTTGCAGCTGGTGCGCTTGCAACGCCAGCGCGCACAGCCGAACCATCATGCGCTCGTCAGTTTCGCTGGGGTGGCGCGCCAGCGTGAGCGCGTGGTCGGCGTAGTAGCCGTGGTCAATGTCGGCGATTTGCAGACTGGCTTTGAAGATAGTGGATTTGGTGGCCATGGTTCAGGAAATAAAGTCGCTCAGACACTGGCATATGCAGCAAGTGCGGCAAATGCTGCGGTATGTCGGGCAAAGTCGGCGCCTTCTTCGCTGGTCCAGGTGCCGGTCAAAGATATTGCTGCAATATCTCGCGCTATAGGGTAGCTTATGAATTTCTCCTGCCTGCCCGCCCAAAGTGCTATCGAATCAGTCGGGCGATGCGCTTTGCGAAGGTAAAGGGGGAGGCCGCAGGCCGGAGGACACGTAGCAAAGCGCATCGCCCGGCTGATTCAGCATTCACCGCCATGTGCGCATCGCCTTAACTTATCCGCAACTGTGAAACGCACCCGATGTCAGGTCATGTGTGCAGAAATTCATACAATCTGAAGAAGTAATTTTCATATTGTATAAATTGTTTTTGCTTGCCTAAACGCGTCTGGCCAGCTCGGCGGCCCGGCCGGTGTAGCTGCCTGGGGTCATCGCGAGCAGGCGGGTTTTCTCGGCTTCGGGGATATCGAGCTTGGCAATAAAGCCCTGCATCAGCTCGCGCGTCATCGGGGCACCACGGGTGAAATCTTTGAGCTGCTCATAGGGCGAGGGCAGACCAAAGCGGCGCATCACCGTTTGAATGGGCTCGGCCAGTACTTCCCATGAAGCATCAAGATCGTCGGCGATGGCTGCTTCGTTGATCTCAAGTTTGCCCAAACCGGTGGCCAGCGACTGGTAGGCCAGCACCGCATAACCCAGCGCCACACCCATGTTGCGCAGCACGGTGCTGTCGGTCAGGTCGCGCTGCCAGCGCGAAACGGGCAGTTTTTCAGACAAATGGCGCAGCAGTGCATTGGCCAGCCCCAGGTTGCCTTCGGCGTTTTCAAAGTCGATCGGGTTGACCTTGTGCGGCATGGTGCTGGAGCCCACCTCGCCTTTTTTGAGCCGCTGCTTGAAGTAACCCAGGCTCACATAACCCCACACGTCGCGCGCAAAGTCGATCAGGATGGTGTTGGTGCGCGCCACCGCGTCGAACAGTTCGGCCATGTAGTCGTGCGGCTCGATCTGGATGCTGTAGGGCTGAAACGTCAGGCCCAGACCCAGCGGCTCGGGCGTTTCAATGACCTTGCGGCTGAAAGCCTCCCAGTCAAACTCGGGCCAGGCCGACAGGTGCGCGTTGTAGTTGCCCACCGCGCCGTTCATCTTGCCCATGAGCCTGACGGCAGCGATGCGTTCGCGCGCCGCCACCAGGCGCACCACCACGTTGGCGATTTCCTTGCCCACGGTGGTCGGGCTGGCGGTTTGGCCGTGCGTGCGGCTGAGCATCGCCACGTCGGCAAAGCCGTGCGCCATCTCGCGCAGCTTGGTGATGATGCCGTCCAGCGCGGGCAGCAGTACCGCGTCGCGCCCGGCCTTAAGCTGCAGTGCGTGGCTGGTGTTGTTGATGTCTTCGCTGGTGCAGCCGAAGTGCACAAACTCTTGTGCAGCGACCAGTTCGGGGCGCGCCTCAAACTTGCTTTTAAGCCAGTATTCCACCGCTTTCACGTCGTGGTTGGTGGTCTTTTCAATCTCTTTGATCGCCTTGCCGTCAGTCTCGGAGAAGTTCTTGACCAGCCCCAGCAGATAAGTGCGCGCACCGGGTGAGAGCGGTTTGAACTCGGCAAAACCACAGTCGCTCAGGGCGATGAACCAGGCCACTTCGACCTGAACGCGGCGGTGCATGTAGCCCTGCTCGCTCATGGCGGGGCGCAGTTTGGCAAGCTTGGCGGCGTAGCGGCCGTCCAGCGGGGAAAGGGCGGAAATGGCAGAGGTAGTCATGGCGCGGATTGTAGGGTGCCAAGGTCTGACGCCAAGCGACATTCGGGCTGTGTTGCGGTGTCAGTCGGGCGCGTTGACTGCTGTATAGAATGCGCCAAACAACAACGACTGACTTTCCTATGGCCATGAAACTGATCGGATCCAACACCAGCCCCTACGTGCGTAAAGTGCGCGTCGTGATGGCCGAGAAAAAGCTCGACTACGACTATGTGCTTGAAAACGTCTGGGCCGCCGATACCGTCATCGGCTTGTCCAACCCGTTGGCCAAAGTGCCGTGCCTGATCATGGAAGGCGGCGAGGCCATTTTTGACTCGCGCGTGATCGTCGAATACTTTGACGCGTTGTCGCCGGTAGGCAGGCTCATACCCGCCACCGGCCGCGAGCGGGCCGAAGTCAAAACCTGGGAGGCGCTGGCCGACGGCGTGCTCGATGCCGCCATTCTGGCCCGCCTGGAAGCCACCTGGGACGGTCGTACCAAAGCGCAGCGGTCGAAGGCCTGGATTGACCGCCAGCTTGGCAAGGTTCACGCCGCGCTGGCAGCGATGAGCAAGGGCCTGGGCGACAAGGCGTTTTGCACCGGCATTCACCTCAGTCTGGCCGACATTGCGGTCGGCGTGGCGCTGGGCTACCTGGACTTTCGCTTCCCCGAGATCGACTGGCGCGAGCAGTACCCCAACCTGGCCAAGCTGCAAGACAAGCTGATGCAACGCCAGAGCTTCATCGACACCCGCCCCTGCTGAAGTTTTGTAAACGACGCGCGCTCAAGCGTTACCAGTGCTTACATCTTGAGGCGCCACAAACCGGGGCTACCGCGCTACAGTTTGGGCCATGGCAATCCTATCCAAACCCCTCTACAAAACAGTCTACAAATGCCGCGACTGCGGCGCCACCAGCTACCAGCCGGTGATTGACCGGGCGCAAAGCGGTGCGCTGTTGCCCACCGGGCAATACCGCTGCACCGGCTGCCGCTCGATCTTTGCCAACGTGCGCTCGTGGTGGGCGCCCAAACGCACGCCGGACTTTCAGGCCAGCCGCAGCTTCGTCTGACGCGTGACGCGCAGGTAGCTACCCAACCCGGCGTTTGAGCCAGCGCATCAGCCCACCCACCAGCGGCAATTTTTCATAAAGTTCTTCTGCCGCGTCCCAGTAGTCGCGGTGCAGGGTGACCCGCCCAGTGTCTGACAGCACCAGATGGCTGGCGCCCAGAATTACCTGCTCTTGGCCGCGCTTGAAGCCCTTGAAACCGAACCGGAACTCCCAGGTCAAAAAGCACTGCTGACCCTGCACTACCTGCGCGGTGACGACAAAGCGCGGTTGTTCTAGCGTCGCAAACATGTGCGTAAAGATGGCCTGAATGGCCGGCACGCCGGTGACCGCGTTGAAGGGGTCCTTGAAGCGCGCTTGCGGGTCATAAAACTCGCCCAGACGCGCCACGCTCTGCGGGCTCAAACTTTCAAAAAACGCCACGATACCGGTGGCGTGCGCCGACATGTCGCCTGACTGGCTCATTGTGTGACCCCTTGCACGATCTTGAAATAAGCCCGGTAGGGTAGCAGGCGCAGCAATTTGAGCCACCAGGTGAAGCGCTTGGGAAAGTGAATCTCAAAGCGCCCTTGCGCCCAGCCTTGCACAATGGCTTGGGCGGCTTGCTGTGGTGTCAGCAGCGCAGGCATGGCAAAGTCGTTTTGGGCGGTCAGTGGCGTTTGCACAAAGCCCGGGTTGATGATCGACACGCCCAGCCCCAGCGGGTGCAAGTCCAGGTACAGCGCCTCGGCCAGATTGATCAACGCCGCCTTGGTCGGGCCGTAGGCCAGGCTGTTGGGCAGGCCGCCGTAGCCAGCCACGCTGCCGACCAGGCTGAAGTGGCCCTGCCCACGCGCTCGCAGCGCTGGCAGCACGGCGTCGAGCAGATACAAGGCGCCCAGGTAGTTGACATCGCAGTGGCGCTTGAGTGCGGCCAGGTTCAGCTTGTCGGCGCGCATTGGCTCATAGTGGCCGGCGCAATAGACCACGCAGTCGAGCGGCCCGCGCGCCAGCAGCTCGGTGGCCGCTTGCTGCACCGCGGCGCTGTCGGTGGCATCGAGCGCCAGTGCGCGGCAGCGCGGATGCGCGTCAGCAAACGCCTGCAGTGCTGCGGCATTGCGTGCCGACACCACCACGCTGGCACCCTGCGCCAGCAGTGCCTGCGCTGTGGCCTGGCCGATGCCGCTGGAGGCCCCCACAATCCACACGGTACGGTCGTGCCAGTGCGCAAGCGGTGGGTTCAGTGGGGGCAAAAGTGACATCGATTTGCTTTAATGTTAATAGCTGCTTGCGCTTGTGCAATAAGGGCTAGAAGCCAATTTCTTATATAAATTATTTGGTGAACGCCAGCGTCACTTCGCCCAGATAAAGTCCAAACTTGCGCATCGTGGCCTTGTTGAGCATCACGCCGTCGGCCATCAGGTACATCCAGTCGTCAAACTGCACCTCGTAGACCTTGCCGTCCACCGGCAGCGCCAGCGTGTAAGTCCAGTTGAAGGCGTTGCCGCGGGTCTGGCCGCTGGCCGTGCCCACCACGTCGGCCGCCTGCCCGCTGTAGCGGCCAGCGCCCAGGTGCGTCAGATGCCAGACGCGCTTTTGCGTGCTGCCGTCGGCGTAGGTGAAGGATTCGTCAAGCACGCCCTCGTCGCCTTGCCAGCTGCATTGCATGACCACGGTAAAGCGTTTGACCACCGTGCCCGAGCGGTCGGTAAAGATGCCGTAGGCTTTGAGCGTGCCGTTGAAATACTGGCGCAGGTCAAGCAGCGGTTTGTCGTTGGCGTAAGCGTCGAGGTTTTGCGACGCACAACCCGCCAGCGACAGTGCAGCCACGGCGGTGCCCGACAAAAGCAGCCGTCTTTTCGAGGGTGAATGCAGTGTGTTTTTCATGGTGTTTCCCGGATGATGAGGGTGTAGAGCAACAGGGCAGAGAACGTTTTCAAAAAACAGGGCAACACGCAATACGCCAGCGTGAGCATTTGCAGCGCGTGGGCGTCGGTGCTGCCCGGGCGGTAACCCAGCGCGCCCAGCGCCGGTAGCGCCAGTCCGGCGGCCAAGGCTAAATTGAGCTTGCTGGCAAACGCCCACCAGCCAAAGTACGCGCCTTCGGCATGCTGCTGGTCGCCGCTGCGCTGGATCACACCGGCGAGCAACGCGGCAGGCAGCGCCAAATCCGTCCCAAGTGCCACGCCCGAGAGCGCGCACACCACCACAAACGCCGCCACGTCACCGGCTTGCAGCCCCGCCGCAAACGCAAACACCGCTACCGCCAGCACCATGCCCGCGCCCCAGGTGCGCGCCAGGCCCCAGCGCGGCACCGCGCGCAGCCACAGCGGAATGCTCAGGGCGGCGCAGGCAAAGTAAGCGCCTAAAAATAGCGGCTCGGCGCTGGCCGGGGCCTGCAGCCGGTCTTGCACAAAAAACAGCAGCAGCGTGGCGGGTATGGCGCTGGCAATGCCGTTGACGACAAACACCGCCATCAGCCGCCGAAAAGCTGGCCGCGTCCACGGCAAGCCGAGTGATGCGCTGTGGCGCTCGCCGCCTGCTGCCGCGGTCTGGACTGCTCGCACCTTGTCCGTCATTGCGGGCCCGACCCGCAATCCATGATTCCCAGTCGAACGCTCTGCCGGTTCAGGGCCCCGGCCCCAGGCCAGCCAGGCTGCCAGAAGCGCTACGCAAAAAATAGCTGCTGTCGCAGGTAATCCAAGGGCAACAGGCGAAATGGATGCGACAAGCACACCGACCAGGCCCAGCCCCTCGCGCCACGCCACCACCCTGCCGCGGTACAGCGCGTCACCGCCCAGGCGCGCGCCCCAAGCCTGGTGCAGGATGGTCAGGGCGCTAAAGGTCAGCGTCGTCAGCGCCAAGGTGCCAAGCAGCCACAGCAGCAGCGCCGTCGTG
>Ga0210058_1003847_pt1 | contig 11384 bp, 12 predicted proteins | sample CryGeymeta201511_FD_183979 | JGI IMG/M metagenome (GOLD analysis project Ga0210058, IMG submission 183979) | Groundwater microbial communities from Crystal Geyser aquifers in Utah, USA - Crystal Geyser metaG 2015-11 (SPAdes) (version 2) | ecosystem: Environmental > Aquatic > Deep subsurface >...
AAATACTGCTCAATCTATTTTCACGGGTAACAAGCGAAAGCCCGGTGCGAGTTTTAATTGGTGACGATTTGGGCATGCCAACTTTCGGCAACTGCAGCCTGGTTTATGCGCCCTATGATCTGGGTAACATTTCCGGCAACTTGGGAGTTTTTGGTCCGTCACGCATGGATTATCCTCGTATTATTCCGTGGGTGAGATTTATCAGTGACCTGCTGTCCGAATTAAGCGGGAATTGGTAAGGTTCATTTGTTAATCTCAATCATTCAGATTTTAGTTTAAGCATTCAATGAGCAATTATTTAAAACTAATAAAGTTAATTGTCGTTTTGGGAGTAGCGGCCACCCTGACCGTTACCAGCTTCAATTTTGCTAATTTTGAGCTCTTGAAAAATGGCGCGGCTTATGGAATTTGGCGCGGCTTTCCCTTGGGTTATTATTTTGCCGGAACTTTTGTCGATTGGAGTGGCGGCGGACCCTTTCCTTCCTGGCTGCCGCTATCCTTTTGGAAGATAGGCAATTGGATTTTAGATTTTGCAATTTGGTTTATTTTGGCAGCCTCGATTTTATGGTTAATTGAATTCGGGTTAAAGAAATTGTTTAAGATTGAATGGTAAATAACAGTTCAAAATTCAAAAGTAAAAATTCAAAATTAAGGTCGTTCTCCATCAAAGTCGAACAATAGAATTACTCTTCGACTGGAGTCCTCCGATTCGGAGGACGAAATGGAGAAGTACCATAAAATAACTCAAAACTCAAAATGCTTAAAATGAAGATCAAAAAAGAAGAAACACAGGAAATTGAAAGGCTCAAAAAAGAAAACCAAGAGTTTTTAAATCAACTCAAACGGGCGGTGGCGGATTACCGTAACCTCGAGGCGCGTGCCACCAAAGAGAGGACGGATTTCGTACGCTATGCCAATGAGGATTTGTTCTTGAAAATCTTGCCGCTTTTCGAAGACCTGGAAAAGGCAGCTACTCATTTCAAAGACCAAGCCTTAGAATTGATCGTCAACCAGTTTAAAAAGGTACTGGCGGAATATAAGATAGAAGAAATTGGGGCGGAAGGCGAAGACTTCGATCCCCACATCCATGATTGTATTGAGGTGGAAGAAGGTGGGGAGGGCAAGGTGACCAAAGTTTTGGGGAAAGGATATAAATTACAAGATAAGGTTATTCTGCCGGCCAAAGTGAAGGTCGGGAAAAAGCAAGCGGTAGAAATTCAAAAGTAAAAATGCAAAATTGTAGTTCTCGACTTACGCTCGAACAATAAGACAATGAACAGTAGTTCTTTCCGCCGACTCGGCGGATCGAACAATAAAATGATTATTCTTCGACTGCAATGGAGAAGTACAACTAAAAAGGCCAGTAGCTGGTAGCTAGAAGCCAATAGCTATTTACTTTTGCATTTTTAATTTTTATTTAAGGAGGTTTATATGGCAAAAATTATTGGAATTGACCTTGGTACCACCAACTCCTGCGTGGCCGTCATGGAGGGTGGGGCGCCGAAAGTCATTCATTCCTCCGAAGGAGAAAATATCATTCCTTCGGTAGTTGACCCTATTAAAAACATCATGGGTCGGGTAGCTAAACGGCAAGCGGTGGTTAATCCCAAAAACACCATTTTTTCGATTAAACGCTTAATGGGCAGAAAGTATAAAGACAAATCTGTCCAATTCGATATCAAATGGCTTCCTTACGACATCAAAGAAGGCAGAAACGGCATGGCAGTGGTTGAGGCTGAAGGTCGGCAGTTTACACCGCAGGAAATTTCGGCCAAAATTTTACAGAAATGCAAAACCGATGCCGAGGCTTACCTTGGCGAAAAAGTTACAGAAGCGGTGATTACTGTTCCGGCCTATTTTGACGACAGCCAGCGCCAAGCCACCAAACAAGCCGGAGAAATTGCGGGACTAACGGTACAGCGCATCATCAACGAACCTACGGCCGCGGCCTTGGCTTATGGCTTGGACAAGAAAAAAGCGCAGACGATTGCGGTTTACGACTTGGGCGGCGGCACTTTTGATATTTCGGTGCTGGAGCTCGGAGAGGGCGTTTACGAAGTCAAATCCACCAACGGGGATACCCATTTGGGCGGAGACGACTTTGATCAGTTGCTTATCAACTTTCTGGCGGATGAATTCCAAAAGGAAAACGGGATTGACTTGCGTTCCGACCAGCAGGCCCTGCAGAGATTGCGCGATGCGGCTGAAAAAGCCAAGATCGAACTTTCTTCTTCGCAGGAAACGGATATTTCGGTGCCGTTTATTACCGCTAATACAGCCGGACCTAAACACCTTTCTTACAGGATGAGCCGTGCAAAATTGGAGCAGCTGGTCGGCGAATTAGTCGAAAAAACCATCGGACCTTGTAAGGCAGCCTTAAAAGACGCAGGTTTAGAAGTCAAAGATATTCACGAAGTGATCTTGGTGGGCGGGATGACCAGAATGCCGAAGGTCGTCGGGACTGTCAAGAAGTTTTTCGGCAAGGAGCCGCACAAGGGAATCAACCCGGATGAGGTGGTGGCGGTAGGCGCTGCCATCCAAGGCGGAGTTTTGGGCGGAGAAGTGAAAGACGTTTTGCTTTTAGACGTCACTCCCTTGACTCTGGGCATCGAAACTTTGGGCGGGGTGAGGACTCCCTTAATTGAGCGCAATACCACTATTCCGACCTCCAAATCGCAGGTTTTTTCAACCGCCGCTGATAACCAAATGCAGGTGGAAATCAACGTTTTGCAAGGCGAGCGCGAAATGGCCGCGGATAACAAATCCCTGGGGAGATTCATTTTGGACGGCATTCCGCCGGCTCCACGCGGTATTCCTCAAATTGAAGTTTCGTTTGACATCGACGCCAACGGCATTTTAAATGTCTCGGCTCAAGACAAAGCCACCGGTAAAGAACAGAAAATTACCATCACCGGCTCGACCGGCCTGGCAGAGGATGAAGTCGAGAAGATGACCAAAGATGCCGAAGCTCACGCTGAGGAAGATAAACAGAAAAAGGAACAGATTGAAGCCAAAAATCTGGCTGACAGTCTTTGCTATTCAGCCGAAAGAAGTTTGCAAGACGCCGGGGACAAGGTGTCGGCTGAGGTTAAAAAGGAAGTCGAGGAAAAAGTCAAAGACTTGCGGGAGGTTCTCCAAACAGCTGAGGCCGAGGAATTAAAGCAAAAGACAGACGAGCTTTCGCAGGCTATCCAAAAAATCGGACAGGCAATGTACCAAAAACAGCCGGGAGGTGAGAAAGCTTCCGGTTCAACCCAGGAAGAAGCCAAAACCGACGAGGGAAACGATGAATCTCAAGGCGGCAACGGCAAAGCCAAAGAAGGGGAAGTGGTTGAGGAGTAAGTTTTCTGCAAGAAAAAATACTTGACAAAGCCTCGGATTTTTTCCGGGGCTTTGGTATTATTAAAGAAAAGTTAAAATTGAAAATTGAAACTTGAAAAAGAGCGTCATTGCGAGGAACGAAGCAATCTCTTACTTATTGGGTAAGCACTAAATCATAGATTCTAAGCTTCGAATTCAAAGCTTAAATCAATTAAAATTCAAAAAACAGTTTCATCCCGCACGCCACCAGTGTCATCCCGCCCGCCCCCGCCTGCCGGCGAGGCAGGGAATCGGCGGGATGCGGGATCCCGTTGGAGAGTAGTAGGACGGACTGGATTCCCGATCAGGTCGGGAATGACACAGGAAAGAAGAGGAATGTAGCGGCGATTTTTAAATCGCCATGGTTTAGCCCCTGGAAACCTGAAGGTTTCCGCTACGGAAGAACTTGCATGACGGTTGTCTCGTAGCGGCGAATGTGAGGATTGTTTCAGCAAAAAATCAAAGACAAGATACCTTCTCCAAAAGAGAGGGGATAGATTAAGGAGCATTCCATTGGCCACCAAACGTGATTATTACGAAACTTTAGCTGTTGCCAAAAACGCCAGTAAAGAAGAGATTAAAAAAGCCTATCGGAAACTGGCTTTGCAATATCACCCGGATCGCAACAAAGGCCCTGAGGCTGAAAAGAAATTCAAAGAAGTCACCGAGGCCTATGAAATTTTATCAGACACCAAGAAGCGTCAGGCTTATGACCAATTTGGGCACGCGGCTTTTGACCAGGCCTCGGGTTTCCCGGGCGGAGGAGCCTACCAATATCGGACTTATACCGGGAAACCGGGGGCGGGATTCGATTCTGATTTCGGAGGTTTTTCGGACCCCTTTGAAATTTTTGAGCAATTTTTTGGCTCATCTTCCCCTTTTGATTTTGGAGAAAGGTCCGGCAGACGAAAAAGACAAAGTGCAGGTTCAAGACAGGGACAGGATTTGCGCTATGAGTTAAGCCTCTCTTTTTCCGAAGCGGCTCTGGGAACGGAAAAGGAAATCGCCTATCGTAGACTGGAAAAATGTCGGGTATGTGAAGGCAGCGGTGCGGCTGATACGTCGTCTGTCCAAACCTGTCCGTCTTGCGGCGGAAGCGGGCAGATGCAAAGGGTACAGCGTACGATTTTCGGCTCATTTGCGACGGTTGCTACCTGTTCCCGTTGTAACGGTGAGGGAAAGATTATTAAAAACTTATGTCCGGAGTGTCGCGGCAGAGGTGTTTTGGCTCAAAACCACCAGATGAAAGTTAAAATCCCGGTCGGAGTTGCCAACGGCAGTCAAATCCGCTATGCCTCAGAAGGAGACGCCGGCGAACGGGGAGGAGGCTATGGAGATTTATACCTGCATCTCAAAGTGAGCGGGCACTCTTTCCTCAAGCGGGAAGGAGAAGATGTTTATCTTGAGATTCCGATTAGTTTTGCCCAAGCGGCCCTGGGGGATGTCGTAGAAGTGCCGACGATTAAGGAAACGGTTAAACTAAAAATTCCAGCCGGCACCCAAACCGGCACTCAGTTTAGACTGAAAGGAAAAGGGATACAAAGATTGCATAGTACCGGTCGCGGCGATGAGTATGTGAAGGTGATCGTCAAAACCCCAAGCCGTTTAAGCAATCGGGGAAAAGAGTTATTCAATGAATTAAAAAAAGAAGAAAGCCCGGAAGCGTTTTGGAAAAAGTTTTTCGGGTGAATGGGCTGTCATCTTACTACCTTAGCTGGGGAGAGATTCCGTGGAAAAGGAGTGTTAAGTTGCAGTTGTCAGACTGGACATTTGAAGTTGAAATTTGCTATGATAAAGTTTAAGTAAAACCTTCTATAGAGGAGATGCGATGGTTTTTGATAACAACAATTCCCTCACCGACGATTCTACTCCTCAGACGATTGGTCCAAATCTCCAAGACCAAAATGACGCCCAAAGAGTAATCCAAACCAAAATGGCCGGCGAGAGTGCCAAACCTAAAATTGTCCGTCCGATTGTTCCTTTGGCTGGACCAATCCGGCCCGTTGCCGACAACTTACCCCAACCGCTGCCAACAGCAGCAGTGGAAGAAGTCGATTTGGGACAACAACCATCTGTGCCGTCTCCGACGTCCCAAACCCAACCGCTGGCAGAAAAACCGGTTGCGGAAACGCCGGATGCGCAAACTCAAGCAACAGCTGACTTTCAAAAACCAGAACCGGTTTTGCCTGAATCTTCCCCGGAAGCGGAACTCAAAAGCATTACTACGGCAGAAGTCTCCCAGGTTCAGACATCACCTCTTCAAACTCCCAAGATGGCAGATACCACCAGTATATTAGAGCCCCTGGTTGAGGCGGAAGAAAAATCTCAACAGGATGACAGCGGAAAAGTTACTTCTCCTCAGGAAGAAGTTGATAAACAAATAGAAGAAATTCAAAAAACCACTCCAATGATTGACGAAACATTGCCTTTAAAATCGGAAACTTCGGTTCTTTTCGATAAACCGGCAACTTCAACTGCCCAAACACAAAATCGTCCACCAAGCCAAGTGGATGAAGAAGAGCCGTTGGCAAGAACTGCGATTCCGGGTGATCAATTTGAGCCGGCAAAAAAGGAACCACCGTTTTTATCCAAAGACAGTGCCCCACTTTCGGCTGTTCAACCTAAAAATGAGGAGGCGGTGAGTCAAGCCGTAGCAACCGGTAGTCAGGGAGCGGGGAGCGCGGCATCGCCTCAGGTTCGCACCATGGCGGTTTCAGATCATGATTTTATTAATAAACTGGATTTAGATCCTCAAGCCCAAAATCTGGTCAAAGAAGTTGAAGTCAAGGGCGACCCCTCGGTTTTGGGAAGTCAGGAAAAAGCAGCGGATCAAGATTTCGCTGAAAAATTAAGGCAACAAGGCTTACCGGAAGAAAAGATAGTCGAGGCTTTAAAAGAGAAACATGAAGAAGCTGCAAGTTCAACATCAGGAACACCAGATGCCGCCACCGAGCCGACAGTCGAAAGTTAACCAGAAGCCTTTGCATAAAGGGGTTATCATCACGGCTGGCTTTTTTGTGGTTGGCATTTTGATTATCTGGGGAATTTATTTTTTCCCTTTTTTTTGTGTAACTGAATATAAAATTGAAGGTTCATTTAATCCTAAATATATTTCAGTTGTCAGCCAAGCCATTGCCGAATATCGGCAAGACAAACTGGCTGCGTGTAAAGTAACGCGATACGAGGTTGAAAAAGTAGATTCGGGTAGGGCCTGTCTGCAGGGTTATTACCAATTTTTCAGCCGCGAAAAACCCAAACCTACCAAAATTGACTATCGCAAAAGTTCCTCTGAAAGTGCCACTCTTTCTTTCCCCAACTCTTGTGAATGAGTTTTAGCTGTACTTCTCCACGCCCCGCCGACTCGGCGGACTCCTCGGGATGACAGCGGTGACGTATGGAAGACACGACATTTTCCCTCTCCTTGCAGGAGAGGCTAGGTGAGGTTTTATAGATGGCAATTCTTACGGTTGCCGCTACGAGACAACCATAATACAAGTTCTGCCGTAGCGGAAACCTTTAGGTTTCCAGGGATTAAACCATGGCGATTTGAAAATCGCCGCTACAAAGTCTCCTTCCTTAATTTTCGCAGAATCTCGTATTTAATCCTAAATCCAACGGGATCCTCACGTCGTCCCGCCTAGCGGGACTCCTCAGGATGACACCGTTTGTTCGTTTTGACTTTTGGGTTACTTTTCACTCGTGACGTAAGGCTTCGATGGGGTCTAACTTGGCGGCTCTCTCTGCCGGGTAAAGTCCGGCCAAAACTCCTAAGATGACGGCAAACACGATGCTTCCGCAGATTAACCAGAGGGGAAAGCTGAAAAGATTTTGGGGATCTTCACCTTGTGAGGTCAGATAGACATTCAATCCTTTGTTAGCCAAAAAGTTGAAAAGAAAGCCTCCGGCTGTTCCAAAAATTCCACCGAAAAAACCAATCATGCCGGCTTCGGCCATAAAGATCTTTCTGATATCGCTCTTGGTGGCGCCGATCGCTTTCAAAATGCCAATTTCTTTGGTGCGCTCATAAATGGCCATGACCATGGTGTTGATGATTCCCAAAGCCGCAATTCCCAAAGCAATCAGCCCGAAAACTGCCAAAACTCCCTGGACCACAAAAAAGATGCGGTTGATCATGCCGATCAGGTCTTCAACGGTGGTTGCCTGATATCCGAGGTCACTAATTTTTTGCGCCACCTCCGGCGTGTTATTCAGATCATCGGTGTTGACATACAAAAAAGGATAACCCGCGTTTTTTATATATTCGTCGGTATTATCCATGTTTAATCTGAGGGCTTGAATTTCGGCTGCGGCATTAACCGGAATCAAAAAATTGGCCTGGTCACTGCCGACGTCGATTACTCCCGCGAGATTGAATTCGTAAGAAAACTCTTCAGCCTTGGTTTGGGTAAAGTTTTGCAAACCGCCCAAAGTTTTGGAAAAAGAGAGTTGTACAGTTTTGCCGATAACATCGTCCACGGTCAGTTTATAATTTTCAAGCGTGCGATTGGTTAAAAGAATATTGTCGGGTTTTTCATACCAGCCGGCAAGACTGCCAGATAGAGTTTTTTTGTTGTAGGCGTCGTTCTCTATAATGTCGAACCCGGCTCCGATGGCGGTTTTCAAAAATTGCTCCTGACCTTCAATTCTTAATTTTTGTGCGACCATCATTAACATGGGTTGTACCTGGGTGACATGGTTGATATCTCCAATTTCCTTGACCGTTTCGTCATCGATGATTTTAATCTCTTCTTCCTGGCTATCAGAAGAAAGGCTTCCTGATCCGCTCGTCAAAAGTGAGCTTCCCATCCCCAGAGAGCCTTTGGGAGTAACCGTAATCCGGGTATATTCCACTTGTCCCGTGATTTGGTCCACCATCCATTTTCTAACCCCTAGGCCCAAAGAGATCATCACGGTCAGAAGTGCCACCCCGATAAAAACCGCAAAGGAGGTTAAGAAAGAGCGTAGTTTGCGGCGGGTTAAGTTACGGGCCGCCAGTTTAACCGGATCAAAAAGTTTCATCTTTTTCCTCTTTAGATAATTTTTCCATCCAAAATACGGTAAGTTTTTCTAGCTTTTTTAGCATCTTCTTGGTTGTGGGTAACTAAAATAATCGTGATTTTTTCTTTTACATTCAATTCTTGAAAAAGATCCATAATTTCCCCACCGGTTTTGGAGTCAAGGTTGCCGGTGGGTTCGTCGGCCAAAATCATCTGGGGGTTATTAATCAAAGCTCTTCCGATTGCCACCCTTTGGCTTTCTCCGCCGGAAAGTTCGCTGGGCTTGTGCGAAGCCCTTTGCCCTAAACCCACTTTTTCTAAAACCTGCAAGGCTTTTAGTTTGTGTTGTTTGGGCGGAACGTTGCTAAACGTCAAAGGCAGGGCCACATTTTCCCAGGCAGTTAAAGTGGGAAGCAAATTAAAGGTTTGAAAAACAAAACCGACTTTTTGATTGCGGAAAAAGGCCAGATCTTTATCCTTCTGGGAGTAGATGTCCACCCCCTCAACAAAAACCGTGCCGCTTATGGGCCTGTCCAGGCCACCGATGAGATGGAGCAGCGTTGACTTGCCGGAGCCAGATGGGCCCACAATCGCCAGAAAATCGCCTTCTTTTATGGTCAGACTCAGGTTATCAAGGGCCAAGATTTTGTTTTTTCCTAAAAGATAGGATTTGGTGATGTTTTTTAGTTCGATCATAAAGATAAGTTAAAAGTAAAAGTCAAAGGTCAAAAGTTAAAAGTTAAAAGTCAAAATAGAGAGGTGGTTCTCCATTTTAGTTGTACAATATAATATTCTTCGACTGGAATCCTGAGCTTGTCGAAGGATGGAATGGAGAAGTACAATTAATAAAAGAAAGATGTAGTTTTCCACCGCGGATCGAACAATAAAACCGAAAGTGGTTCTCTCTGCCGAATCGGCGGAGAGAACGATAAGATTATTCTTCAACCAACCCGCTGAGTCAGCGGGGAATGAAAAGATACATTTTAACGTAAAAGCGACAATTTTTCAAAGAAATTCGACGATTGGGGTAAAAGAACAAACCGGGCTGTGTTTTTGGCTTTTTTAAAAGTAACCGTTTTTTTAGGATCAACCGTTTTGAGAAATTCGCCGTCAGCAAAAAGACGCCCCGGTGTCATGAGTTGAATTTGAATGGTCGCCGTATCCGCCAACACGATCGGCCGGCTGCCCAACTGGAAAGGGTTGACCGGAATAAGGCTTATGTTTTTGGCAGTCGGATAGACAATCGGTCCGCCACAAGAAAGGGCATAGGCGGTCGATCCGGTGGGGGTAGAGACCAGGATTCCGTCGCCGCGGATTCCACCCATCGGCTTTTTATCAATCCAAACTTCAGCTTCAAACATTTTTCCCTCAGTCCCCTTGATTAAATATTCATTCAGAGCCGCAGGACACGACGGAGATGAGAGTTTGAGCCGTTCTTCAAGGATAAACTTTTGAGTTGTAAATGCTTTGATTCCCGCCTCCCAATCCTGGGCTTTAAGGCTGCTTAAAAAACCCAGTCTTCCGGAGCCGAAAGTGAATTTGGGAACGGAAGGAAAAAGACGTTCAGCCCTAATCACCGTTCCATCGCCGCCGATCACAATGATTAAATCCGCCTGAAAGCGTCTTTTTATGGCAGCTTCAGATACGAAAGTCGCCTTGAGTTTTTCGGCAATCTGAGAGGCTAGGGAACGCGAAAGGGGATCGTTTTTGGCAAAGACGAGAATTTTTTTAAACATCAAGGCTGATTTTTCCTGAGCGAGTTATGATCAACGTGCCGTTTGATTTTATCCAGTTGACGGGTAAGTCTTTTCGAAAGAAAGAAAAAGATTCCGCCGGCTACAATAACCAATAAGGTTGGGGCAACAAAAGGCTTAGTCTTTTTGAAGACCTTATCTTTAAGTTCGCCCACCTTGTGGGTGTTTTTAAAAAGACGGTTGAATAATCCCTCGGTTTTAAAAAACTGCATCGTAGTTTACTAGAGAAAAATAAGAATTATAAAGATAATAAAAATTGTAAGCCAGACAACATTCAAAATCAAGTTTTGGATGGCGGTTTTAAGATCTTTCTGAAGAAAGAAATAGATGGGATAGCCTAAGACTAGAGTGGCGGTAATCAGAGCCGAGACGATAAAAAGCAAAAGCAAGAGTAGAGAGGCTACAATTTGATTGGGTTGGGAAAAGTGGGCTCCAAGATAGGTCATCAAAAGACCCACGCCCAGGCAATAGGTGACAGTTAAAAGCGATTCCAGGAAAGAAGAAAGAAGGAGATATTTTTTAGCTAGGATTTTCATCCTCTGATTCTAAACTATTTTTTTCTTTTAGGCAATTTTTTCATCCCAGAGATTATTACCTACTAATGAAATTCCTATAGGGAATGACATATTTTTACTGTTCGATGCCTAAGATTAAAAGAGGAACTGGCGGATTATTACGACCATGACGAAGAACGTTGTAAACCTCGCCTTCGTAATACGCCACACCAGAAGACATTTGTAATTGCATTTTCTTGGTTGGCAAAATTTCAATACCAAGGTTGATCACACCGCCAGAATAAAATAGCAAATGCTTCACAAAAAGGTCAAATGCGACAAAAGCATATTTCCCAAATTGTACTTCAATTGCGATCCGATCTTTTACAAAGTCGGTTTGTTTATATGAAGAAATTGGCTCTTTGTTCCCATGTTTGATTAAGAAATCTTTCTGTTTCGTATAAGGTAAAACAATTAACTTATTCATTAGTTTTGGATCAGTTGTAATGTAATATTGATAACGACTTTCGTGCCAATTTTTTGCATTAAACTTTTTGTTAAATTCTTTATTTATATCAACGGGGCTGTAAAGCATTTTGCCTTTCATGGTTTTTTCCTTGCTTTGTTTCGTCATGAATTTGTCGGCACTAATGCTTTTAAGCCCTTAGTGAAATTCCCCACCTGAAGCGAAGCGGAGGGTGGGGATGGATAACGACAGCTGGAGGCAATTGGTTGGTGATATAATTTGAGGTGTGGAAGAATACAAACGAACGAGTCAT
>Ga0210058_1003889_pt1 | contig 11299 bp, 9 predicted proteins | sample CryGeymeta201511_FD_183979 | JGI IMG/M metagenome (GOLD analysis project Ga0210058, IMG submission 183979) | Groundwater microbial communities from Crystal Geyser aquifers in Utah, USA - Crystal Geyser metaG 2015-11 (SPAdes) (version 2) | ecosystem: Environmental > Aquatic > Deep subsurface >...
AGCGGGCGCAGGAGTTGCGAATTTTTGATCGTGCCCGGGTTGATCAGTTTCCGATCCGGGTCCGGGAGCGATATAAAGAATTTCCAGTTGTCCGCTTCCTGTTCACGCAGGGGCGGCTGGGGCGCCATGTTGATGGCCTTGCGTCCCACCTGCGTTTTGTCCTTCACGGGACAGACACCCACGCACAACGTACAGCCCGTGCAGTCCTCGGGCGCGACCTGCACGGTGTAGGCCATGCCCTGTGAAAATTCCTTGAATTTCGACGGCAGGTGTTTGAAACTCTGCGGCGCGTCAGCCAGCAGTTTTTCATCATAGACTTTGTGGCGGATGACGGCGTGCGGGCAGACGAACACGCACTTGCCGCACTGGATGCACAGGTCGGGTTCCCACACGGGGATTTCCAGCGCCAGGTTGCGCTTTTCCCATTGCGTGGTGCCGAGCGGGAAGGTGCCGTCAATCGGGAAGGCGGACACGGGGATATTGTCGCCTTTGAAATCAATGATGGGCGCGATCACCTTCTGGACGAAGTCCGGCGCCTCACGCGGGACGGGGAGCCGGCGCGTCACCTTCGACGTTACCGCGGCTGGGACCTTGACCTCGTGCAACTCGCCGAGGGTCGCGTCCACCGCCTCGAAGTTTTGCTTGACGACGGCTTCGCCGCGCTTGCCATAGGTTTTCTGGATGCTATGCTTGATCTCTTCAATCGCCTGCTCGCGCGGCAGGACGCCGCTGATGGCGAAGAAGGCGGTCTGCATAATGGTGTTCATGCGCCCGCCCATGCCGGTCTTTTCGGCCACTTCGTAGCCGTTGATGACGTAGAATTTGAGTTTCTTGGCGAGGATGTCCTGCTGGACTTCGCGCGGCAGTTTATCCCAGACCTCGTCCGGGTCGTACAAACTGTTGAGCAGGAACACGCCGCCCGGTTTGGCGTACTTGAGCATGTCCACGCGCTCGAGGAAGGAGAACTGGTGACAGGCCACGAAATTGGCCTGGTTCAACTCGATCAGGTACGGGGCGCGGATAGGCTTCGGCCCGAAGCGCAGGTGTGAAATAGTGACCGTGCCGGATTTCTTGGAGTCGTAGTGGAAATATCCCTGGGCAAAGTTTTCGGTCTCTTCGCCGATGATCTTGATGGAGTTCTTGTTCGCGCCGACCGTGCCGTCCGAGCCGAGGCCGAAAAACACACAGCGGATGGTCTCGTCCGACTCGATGGAGAACGAGGAGTCCACTTCGAGGCTGGTGTGCGACACGTCGTCTGTGATGCCGACGGTGAAGTGAGTCTTTGGCGCAGATTTCTTCAATTCGTCCAGCGTGGCCTTGACCATCGCGGGTGTAAATTCTTTGGAGGACAATCCGTAGCGTCCGCCAATGACTTTGACATTCGACCTTTGACTTTCGACGAGGGCATTTACCACGTCCATGTACAGCGGCTCGCCCGACGCGCCGGGTTCTTTTGTGCGGTCCAGCACAGCGATGGATTTTACGCTCTTCGGCAATGCCTGAATGAAATGTTCGATCGAGAAGGGAAGATACAGCCGCACGCGGATGACGCCGACCTTTTCGCCTTGCGCGGCCAAATGCTTCACTGTCTCCTCGGCGGTCTCGCCGCCCGACCCCATGATGACGACGACGCGTTCCGCTTCGGGATGGCCGACATAATCGAACAGGTGATATTGCCGCCCGACCAGTTTGGCGAACTTGTCCATCGCTTCCTGGAGGATGGCGGGAGTCGCGGCGTAGAACGGGTTGACGATCTCGCGCATCTGGAAGTAGACATCGGGATTCTGGGCGGAGCCGCGCAGGACGGGTTTCTCCGGGGTGAGTCCCCGCGCCCGGTGCGCGCGAATCAACTCCTCGTCCAGCATGGCGCGCAGGTCGTCGTCGGTCAGTTCTTCGATCTTGGTCACTTCGTGGGAGGTGCGGAATCCGTCGAAGAAATGCAGGAAGGGGACGCGCGCCTTGAGGGTGGCGGCCTGCGCGATGAGGGCGAAGTCGTGCGCCTCCTGCACCGACCCGGACGAAAGCAATGCCCAGCCCGTCTGGCGGACAGCCATCACATCCTGATGGTCGCCAAAGATGGACAGCGCGTGCGCGGCGATGGAGCGCGCCGCCACGTGGAAGACCGTGCTGGTGAGTTCGCCCGCGATCTTGTACATGTTGGGGATCATCAGCAGGAGTCCCTGCGAGGCGGTGAAGGTGGTGGTCAGCGCGCCGGTTTGGAGCGCGCCATGCACCGCGCCCGCCGCGCCGCCCTCGGACTGCATCTCGATCACGAGGGGCGTTGTGCCCCAGATGTTTTTTCTGTGTTTGGCCGACCACTCGTCCGCGAATTCGCCCATGGCGGAGGAGGGGGTGATCGGGTAGATGGCAATCACCTCGTTAATGCGGTGCGCTACGGAGGCGGTGGCTTCGTTGCCGTCAATCGTAACAATCTTGCGTTTCATGCTTGCTCCTTCTAATCGGGTGTGCTTCACAGGGCAAAATAAGCCCTATGCTATTTTCAACCAACTTATAAGTTTATACCCCCCTCATGACCTGCGATAGTTATTTAAAACATGTAATAAACTGCGACATGTCATGATGAATTATTTCAAGTACTTTTCCAGATGCGGGCGCGCCAGGAGCAGCGCTGCCAGCGACTTGGAATCGGGGATTTCGCCGCTTTCGGCCATTTTCAAAGCCTCGGCCAGGGGAAAGGCTTCGACTTGCAGGAATTCGTCATCGTCGGCCTGCAGCGGATCGTGGCGCAGGCTCGTGGCCAGATAAACGTGCATGTATTCCGTGGAGTAACCCGGGGCGAGGAAGAATCCGCCGATGAGCTGGATTTGGTCGGCGGCCATGCCCGTCTCTTCACGCACCTCGCGCCGGGCGCAGGCTTCTGGCGCTTCGCCTTCATCCAGGGTGCCAGCCGGCAATTCGAGCAGGGACTGGCTGGCCGCGTGGCGGTACTGGCGGACGAAGAGCAGGTTGCCTTTATCATCAATCGGGATGAGGACGACCGAGCCATGATGCTCGACGATGTCGAACTTGGTCGTGCGCCCGTCTGGCAGGCGTAAGTGGTCGCGGCGGATGGTAAAAGCGCGGCCGGGATAGACAATTTCGGAATTGATCAGTTCGAAAGGCATGTCATGACCTCTAGTAGTAAACTGAGACCTCACAGGTCTTCAAGACCTGTGAGGTCTTCCTGCCTGGGTGACGATGAGGCGTTTGCTTTTATGGTAGCTGGCAGTACAAGCTACCATTAGGGGATGCTCAAGGACTGGCCGGCAGTCAGCGTGTAAGGCGCAGTCAGGCCATTGACCGCCGCGATGGCCAGCGGGTCCACATCCCCGTATTTGCAGGCGATGCTGTAGATGGTGTCGTTCGCTTGGATGGTATATGTAGCCGGGTGTTGGATCAGGGCGCGCGGGGAGGGGAAGGCGGCGGCCGTCTGCGGGATCGTGAGCACCAAGCCGGGGCTGAACGTCTGTCCTCCGCTCAAGCCGTTGAGCGACAGCAAAACGTCTGGGTCAATGTTGTAGCGACGGGCGATGCAGTAAGGGAATTCACCCTCGTGCAGCGTATAGGTCGGCGGCCGGATAGGGGGCGTGACCGTGATGGCGAGCGGCGTGGCTGGTGTGGTTGTGATCCCTGGAGCACCCGTGGGAGGGATCAGGGAGGTGGGCGTCGGGCTGGGTAACGTACCCTCTACGGTGGGCGAGCTGGTCAGGTCCGGCGTGGGAGTGTTGTTGACCGGAAGCCCAGCCCCAGCCAGGGCTGTCTGCGTGGCCAGGGCTTGCAACATCTGCATTGGGTCGGTCACTGGCGGATTGCCAGTTGCGGTCGGCGTGGGCAACGGAGCTTGAGATGCAGATCGCTCGCACGCAACCAGGAATAAAGCCAGAACCATGCCAACTGCCAGGATCGAGATAAACTTCTTAGACATGAGCATCCTCCTCGTTCGAGAGCCTATGTTTCTATAAGCTCAATGGTGTGATACTAGCACAACCTTTCTAAAGCGTCAAGCAGGAACCAGGCTTGCTCCGGCGGCGGCTTGGCAGATATACACACTGGGCGTCAGCCCGGTCTGGCGCGTATATTCCTGGGCCACGTGGAGGCTGAACTCTTGTACCTTTTCGGCGCGGACGAGGGCGACGGCGCAGCCGCCGAACCCCGCGCCGGTCATGCGCACCCCGAAACAGCCCGCGGCCTGACGGGCAATCTCCACCATGCTGTCCAGCGCCGGGCTGGAGACCTCGAAATCGTCACGCAGGCTGGCGTGGCTGGCATCCAGCAGGCCTCCAAGCCTCTCCATATCGCCACGCCTCATGGCGGCGACAGCCTGGCTCACGCGCTCGTTTTCGCGGATGACGTGCCGCGCGCGGCGGCGGGTCAGCGGGTCGAGCTGGCCGGCGCGCGTCTCGAAGGTCTGCCTGTCCACGTCCCGCAGGGCGCGGACACCGAAGAAGCGCGCGGCGGCATCGCACTGGGCGCGGCGCTCGTTGTAATCCGAATCCACCAGGCCGCGGCGGGTGGCGGTATCCAATACGGCGACCGATAGTCCGCCCGGCAGGGGGATTTGTTCGAAGTCGAGCGAGCGGCAGTCCAGGAAGAGGGCGTGACCCGCCTGGGCTGCCGCGCAGATCATCTGATCCATGATGCCGCAGTTCAACCCCACCCACTCGACTTCGGCCTTCAGGCCCAGGCGGGCCATTTTAACGGGTTCCCATTCCAGGTCCGAAACGGCGGCGAAGGCCCGCGCCGCGGCCAGCTCCAGCGCGGCGGAGGATGAGAGTCCGGCCCCAATCGGAACGTCGCCGGTCATCACTCCCTCCCAACCTTTCAGCCCGTGGCCTTCGACTTGAAACGCCCAGGCCACGCCTTTGATATATTCGGGCCATCCTTTCCCCTTGTGCAGGTTATCGAGAGAAAATTCTGCGGCTTCGTCGAAATCGAGCGAGTGGACGATCACCTGCCGGTCGCGGCGCGGGCGCAGGGCGATCCACACGGCGCGGTCAATCGCCATCGGCAGGACGAAGCCGTCATTGTAGTCGGTATGCTCGCCGATGATGTTCACCCGCCCCGGGGCGCGGATGATGAAGGCAGGGGGTGCAGCGAAGCGACTCCTGAACGCCTGCGTGATCGTTGGCTGTAAATCCATGCCTGGGATTATATCTGTTTTCATAAGAAATCGGAGTAAAGTGTCATATTTGAGGCATGACCTCCATCACTTGCCCCAAAGCGGGGGGAATTATACAATAAAGAAGATAATTTCTATCCTGATTAGCCGAGAGGAAGGTAACATGCAGATCACCCGTCAGGCAGATTATGCGGTTCGCGCGGTACTGTACCTGGCTCGTCTAGGCCCCAACCAGCGCGCCGCGACCAGCCATGTTGCCCACGAACAACGTATCCCTCCCTCGTTCCTGGCCAAGATCATCTCCCAGCTCTCGATCGCCGGCTTGCTGCACACCTCACGCGGGGCGCGCGGCGGCGTCTCGCTGGCGCGCGAGGCGAAGGAAATCACCCTGTTGGATGTCGTCGAAGCCATTGACGGCCCGATCCTGCTCAATGAGTGCGTTGGCGAAAAAGGGATGTGCGCCTTCGCTGATGAGTGCCCGTTGAAGCCCATCTGGTGTGAGGCGCAGGAGACGTTGGTCAGGCGATTGAAGGATACGAAATTCGACCAGTTGGTGAACGGGCATTCGAGCTGATCGAAGGAGCAACATGTCTATGCCTCGTACTGTCCGTGCCCCGCGCGGGACGCAACTCACTTGTAAATCCTGGCTGACCGAAGCTCCCTACCGCATGATCCAGAATAACCTCGACCCGGAAGTGGCCGAGCGCCCGCAGGATTTGGTCGTCTACGGCGGGCGCGGACAGGCGGCGCGCAACTGGGAGTGTTTCGACGCCATCCTCGAGTCGCTCAAGAATCTCGAAGATGACGAGACGCTGTTGGTGCAATCCGGCAAGCCGGTAGCCATCTTCAAGACGCACCGCGACGCCCCGCGCGTGCTCATTGCCAACTCCAACCTCGTCCCGCACTGGGCCACGCAGGAGCACTTCGACAAGCTGGCCGCCCAGGGTCTCATCATGTACGGCCAGATGACCGCCGGTTCGTGGATCTACATTGGCACGCAGGGCATCCTGCAAGGCACTTACGAGACCTTCGGCGCGCTGGCCAAACTGCGCGGCTGGGGTTCTCTCAAAGGTAAATTTGCTCTCACCGCCGGTCTGGGCGGGATGGGGGGCGCGCAGCCGCTGGCCATCACCATGAACGAGGGCGTCGGCCTGATCGTCGAAGTGGACCCGGCGCGCGCCAAACGCCGCCTCGAGATCGGTTACGTGGATACGGTGGTGGACACGCTCGAAGAGGCCATGACGCAGGTCGAGGAAGCCAAAGGGCAGCAAAAACCCAAGTCCATTGGTTTGATCGGCAACGCGGCCGACGTGTATTACGAGCTGGCGGCGCGCGGCGTGACCCCCGACGTTGTGACCGACCAGACGCCGGCCCACGACGTGCTGATGTACGTGCCCTCGGGCTTGAGCGTGGCCGCCGCCGAGGAGCTGCGCAAGTCCAATCCGAAAGAATACGAAAAGAAATCCATGGCTTCGATGGCGAAGCACGTCCAGGCCATGCTGGAATTCAAGCGCAGGGGCGCGGAGGTGTTCGACTACGGCAACAACCTGCGCCAGCGCGCCTACGATTACGGCGTGACGGACGCCTTCGAGTTCCCTGGCTTCGTCCCGGCTTACATCCGCCCATTGTTCTGCGAGGGCAAGGGGCCGTTCCGCTGGGTGGCGCTTTCGGGCGAGAAGGAAGACATCTACAAGACCGACGCAGCCATCCTGGAACTCTTTCCCCAGGACGACCACCTGCGCCGCTGGCTGAAGATGGCGCGCGAAAAAGTCCCCTTCCAGGGACTGCCGGCGCGCATCTGCTGGCTGGGCTACGGCGAGCGCCTCAAGGCCGGGCTGAAATTCAACGAGATGGTGGCCAAGGGCATTCTCAAAGCCCCCATCGTGATCGGGCGCGACCACCTGGACTCTGGCTCGGTCGCCAGCCCGAACCGCGAGACCGAGGCCATGAAAGACGGCACGGACGCGGTCTCCGACTGGCCGATCCTGAACGCGCTCATCAACGCCGTCGGCGGTGCGACCTGGGTCTCGTTCCACCACGGCGGCGGGGTGGGCATCGGCTACAGCCAGCACGCCGGCCAGGTCATCGTGGCGGACGGCACGCCCGAAGCCGCGCGGCGGCTGGAGCGTGTCCTGACCACTGACCCGGGCCTGGGCATCGTCCGCCACGCGGATGCAGGCTACGCGATCGCGGTCGAGGCGGCCAAGCGGCATGGGATCAAGATGCCGATGCTGAAGTGAGAAACCTTTTAACCACGAAGGACACGAAGTGGGACGAAATTTTTCCCTTCGACAGGCTCAGGGCATCGCCTTCGTGTTCCGTCGTGTCCTTTGTGTTAATTGGTTTTCCTCCACCCCGCGGACCGTGCCGCCGCGCACAACCGGCCGCTCGGCTCACCTGCACGCCCAATCAACAAAATAATTGCCAGACCTTGATTTTTCCTCGATAATTCTTGGGGGCGACCATGATTTTTATCCAATAATTTTCAAGGTCAACCCTAACAATTATTGAGCAGTTATAGTCACCCTGCGAGCGGCGGCGTGGACGTAAGGCGCGAGCCAGCTTCCCCCCTGCGGTTGGACGCGGCTTCCCGCGAGCGGACGCGAGGGGGAATAATCGGATGCTAGTTCAATATACTCTCCTATAGCTCAAACTCCTCCGCTGAACAGAAAGGTCAACCTGTCTGGCGCGGCGCACTCCCCCGTTAAACGCCAAGCGCCCCGGCACGTGTATGTCGGGACGCCTGGTTGAGTAGAATGCGTTTTGCTCTACTGCTTCTTGCCGAAATACGGGCAGTTCTTCCAATCTTCCTGGACCGCTTGTCCGCATTTGGCGCAAGTGTGCGTCAGGGCCGGCGCCGGGGCGGTCGGTACTGTCATGGCGATGATAGCGCGTTTCTTCCCCAATCGGTACGCGGCGTAGACTAGCAGACCCAGCAGCGTCAGCGGGATCAGCCCGCCAAGGAATGCGAAGCCCATACCAAAGGGCATGAAGCCTCGCACGCCCATTCCGGGGCGATGCCAGCCGTCACCGCCGCCCATCAGCGGACTGTTCCAAACGCGCGATTGGGGGAATTCCCGGAAACCGATGCTTCTGCCAAAAGCGTTGTGGAACATGAACGCCAGGGCGAACAAGACAGCCAAGACTACCAATACGATGAGGATCCCAAGGATCCATTTCCATACTTTTTTCATAGCGACTCCTTTCGTTATCAGGAAAAAGTATAAACCACGTTTGTAAAGGTTGTGTTAGAACAATACGTGTTTTTTATGTGGGATTTGTAACTGTTCAGCCAGATTGTCATTCTGCCTGCACCGTGCGCAGGCACGTGTGAGCCGCTGATGCTCTTCCAGCGGCGAAGAAACTCCTCCGGCCGGCTGGGAGACCCTTCGGTCGCACCCTTGCCCAGCCCGCAAGGGCAGGGAAGAACGCTTCCTCAGGGTGACACTCCTGAGCGGTTACCAGGATTTACTCTTTTTGCAATCTCCTCCGCTTTCTAAGGTAAAATTCAGCCCATGTCCAGATTACGATCCCCTTTTGTATGGTTCATCCTGATCCTGCTGTTCATCGCCGTCTTCACCTTCTTCGGGCCAGAGGAGAAGTCGCTGGGGGACAACGTGCGCATCGTTTACCTGCACGGCGCCTGGGTGTTGAGCGCGCAAATTGTCATCCTGGCGGCGGCGGTGGTGGGGCTGATCGGCCTGCTGACGCGGCGCGAGTCCGCCCATCATTGGTCGCAGGCCCTCGGCCGCGCCGGCATCGTCTTTTGGGTGACTTACCTGCCTCTTTCGCTGTGGGCCATGCAGGCCAATTGGAACGGCCTGTTCCTCGCCGAGCCGCGTTTCCGCGTCGCCCTCATCTTTGCCATCGCGGGCGTTTTGCTCCAGATTGGATTGGCGCTAATCGCCAAACTTCCCTGGACTTCGCTGGCCAACCTGGCCTACGCCATCTCGCTGAATTTCGTTTTGAACGAGGCGGGCAACGTTCTGCATCCGCCGCCCTCGCCGATCTTCGGTTCGGGGAATTTGAAGATTGAGGTGTTCTTCATCCTCTTGAACCTGCTCACTCTCCTGGCCTCCTGGCAACTGACAAGGTGGTGGATGAGGAAGTGATGATTCGATGAATCGCACCCTCCCCGCCTTCATCGCCATCCGCACCGTGCTGAACACCGCGCATCGGATGGTCTACCCGTTCCTGTCCATTTTCGCGCGCGGCCTGGGCGTGGATTTGACGACCATGTCCCTTGCCCTGACTGCCCGCAGCCTGGTCGGGACCTTTGGCCCGTTTGCCGCTTCGGTGGCCGACAGCCACGGGCGCAAGCTCGGTATGCTCTTTGGCGTCGGCCTGTTCACGCTCGGCACGGCGTTGGTCGTCTTCTGGCCGACCTTTTGGGTGCTCGCCGTGGCGCTCTCCCTGGCCACGCTTGGCAAATACATCTTCGACCCGGCGATGCAGGCCTATCTCAGCGACCGCATCAACTATGAGCGGCGCGGACTGGCCATCGCCGTGACCGAGTTTGGCTGGTCGCTGGCCTTCGTCCTCGGCGTGCCGCTGATGGGTTTCCTGATCGCCCGCCGAGGCTGGATGGCGCCCTTCCCGCTCCTGGCCCTGCTCGGCGCGCTGACGTTTGTCGGGATCGTACTCATGCTGCCGAAGGATGGGAAGCCGCGCGCTGACAGGTCGCCTCTGTGGGCAAACTTCCGCTCGGTACTGACCTACGTCCCTGCGCTGGCCGGCCTGGCGGTCGGACTTTTCGCCAGCACCGCCAACGAGGTGGTCAATCTCATCTTCGGCGTCTGGCTGGAGGATTCCTTCGGCCTGAAGATCGCCGCGTTGGGCGCGGCCTCGGCGATCATCGGACTTTCGGAATTGGGCGGCGAGGGGTTGGTGGCTGCCTTTGTGGATCGGCTCGGCAAGCCGCGCGCTGTCGCCATTGGCCTGCTGGCGAACAGCCTGGCCGCGCTGTCCCTGCCGTTCCTCGGGCGGACGGAGGCCGGCGCGCTGACCGGGCTTTTCTTCTTTTACATCTCTTTCGAGTTCACGCTGGTGAGCTGCATCCCGCTGATGACCGAGGTTCTGCCCGGCGCGCGCGCCACGCTGATGTCTTTCAACGTCGCCGCCCTCTCGCTCGGCCGCGCCCTGGGTGCGCCGCTTGCGCCCCTGCTGTATGGCTTTGGCTTTCTCGCCGTCGCGGCGGGAGCGGTGGGATTCAACCTGCTGGCGCTGCTGGCCTTACGGAAATTGCAGAAAAGCCAGATGGCAAGGGTTGATATTACATAGGATATCGCCTATAATACTGTTATGAGTATTCCAAATATTGTCATTGATACCAATATGTTGTAATTGCAGCCCTTCGTTCCAAGAAAGGAGCATCCTACAAGTTATTGTCACTTGTTGGACCAAAAAGATTTAAAACGCACGATTCGGTTGCCCTTGTCCTTGAGTATGAGGATGTCATACAACGGTATCGAGTAGAACTTGGTTTATCACAAGATGACGTTTCTGATTTGGTTGACTCTTTGTGCGCTTTGGCAAAACATCATAAAATTTATTTCCTGTGGAGACCATCTTTGCCCGATGCAAATGATGAATTGATTTTAGAGTTGGCTGTATCGGCCCAGTGTGATTACATCGTCACGCATAACTTATCCGATTTTAAAGGCGTCGAAAAGTTCGGTGTAAAAGCAGTGACGCCAGGTGCTTTTTTGAGAATCATTGGTGAGGTGTAATATGAGTGCTCTAAGTTTGCGTTTACCCAAGTCTTTACATGAACAACTAAGAGAGTTGGCGCAAGAGGAAGGTGTTTCTGTCAATCAGTTTGTCGTGTTGGCTGTGGCCGAAAAAGTTGCATCCATTTCGACAATTGAGTATTTGGAAAAACGCGCCAAGCGTGGCAGCCGGGAAAAGTTATTGTCAATCCTAAACAAAGTCCCCGATGTCGAACCAGCAGAGTTCGATAGGCTGTAACGGGGTCTTACACCGCGTGCGCCACGCTGATGTCCTTCAACGTCGCCGCCCTCTCGCTCGGCCGCGCCCTGGGCGCGCCGCTTGCGCCCCTGCTGTATGGCTTTGGCTTCCTGGCGGTCGCGGCAGGGGCGGTGGGGTTCAATGCGCTGGCGCTGCTGGCCTTGCGGAAATTGCAAAAAAGCCAGACGGCGATGTCCTCTTGATCGGCGTGCT
>Ga0210058_1003894_pt1 | contig 11293 bp, 8 predicted proteins | sample CryGeymeta201511_FD_183979 | JGI IMG/M metagenome (GOLD analysis project Ga0210058, IMG submission 183979) | Groundwater microbial communities from Crystal Geyser aquifers in Utah, USA - Crystal Geyser metaG 2015-11 (SPAdes) (version 2) | ecosystem: Environmental > Aquatic > Deep subsurface >...
GCCTGCAAGTTGCCCCGCCCGGAAGCCTGAACATTGACCCGGTCAATTTCCATACCTTCATGGAAGCCTGCGCTATTTCGGTCAGCGAAGTGATGTCCACGTTCGAAGCTGGCAAAGCCGTCCACCTCAACCTCGCCACGCTCATCACCCCTCTGTGCGATTGTTTTGGCTTCACCACCATGCCCATCCTGCCGGATGCCGGTATCTTCGGCTCAGATGACATCGTCGCCCTTGAACAGGCAACATTGGATATCATTGCCAAGACGAAACTAATCGAGGAGAACCTACCGCTGGTCTGGAGCATCCACTCCCGGGAAGGGCACCCCTTCCGCCAACTGCATGGCCCGTACAAAGACCCCTACAAGATGACCGAATACGCCGAGCAGTACGGCCTCGGCAGCCGCGAGTACGAGCTGGTGGATGTCTACCCGCTCGAACAGGCGGAGCGTGCCGCTCTGCCGTATACACCGGCATAGCAAAATAAAAAGTGTGTTTTAGTATAGAAACGGCAGGACAATCTTGCCCGTCACGAACAGAAACATCACCCCCAGCAGGCAAACCACGAACAAAAGCATCACCGATAGGAAAAAACGCTGTTGAGCGTTCATGCCCAATACCTGGTCCAAAGACGGCTTGGGCGGTTCCACTTCTTCCTGAACGGGAACGACTTCCTCTTCGAATTGTGACGAGGCAGCCTGGTCGCGCAGATTATCTAACATGGTAAACCTCGCTTTATGGTTTGTCCTTCAAAAGTATATCACACAACCGGACGCAGGTGGACCTCCCCAAAGCGCACGGAAAATATCTCCCCTTGCGGTGAACGCAGCTGCAGACTCCCGTCGCGATCCAGACCCTCGACCTGTCCAACCTGGATCGAGCGTAGCACCGTTCGTGCCGCGAACAACGGCGGCACGCCGGTGCGAGACGGCATTCGTTGTCCCTGGCCTTCCGCGCCAACGAATGCTTCGCTCCAAACCTGGACCTGCTCGCCGCGGTAAGCCAGGCGCGCTTCCCAAGCCCGGATGAATTCGCCCGACCCCAGGCGCGGACGCCAGGCGATCAGCGCGGCAAGAATGTCGTGAAGCAGCGACAACCGGTCAACGCTCAAGCCGGTAACTGTCTCCAGGCTGGTGGCCGGAAAATCCAGCGAGTCTGCTGCCGGGACGGCTTCCGCGCGCACGTTCAGCCCGATGCCCAGGATCACGCTCTCGGCCTGGCTTCCCAGCCAGACCGCCTCAGCCAGTATCCCACACAGCTTGCGCCCTTGCACAAGTACATCGTTGGGCCACTTGATCTCCGGCTTCGAACCATATTTTTCTTCGAGCGCAGAGACGACCGCCAGCGCGCCCAGTGCCGAGTAGAGCGGGATGACATCCCGCTCCACAGGCCGGGGACGGAGAACCAGGCTAAAAGCCAGGGCCGCGCCAGGCGGGGTGACCCACTTGCGACCGAGGCGGCCGCGGCCGGCTGTCTGCTCGTCGGCGATGACCAGCGCCAGGTCCGGCGCGCCCGCGGAGGCCCAGGCCAGGGCCACGTCATTGGTCGAGCCAGTCTGCTCATAATAGCGAACGCCACCCAGGGGCAGGTCCGAAAGGGTTCTACGAAGTTCGCGCTCGTTCATAAGAACACAGAGCGGTGAATCTTTTTGGTTGCAGCGGGAAGCCGCACTACGATTAAGAGCCTATCCGAATAACGGAATGCAGACTTCAGTCTGCCCTACATTGCGGACTAAAGTCCGCGTTCCGGAGGGTTTTCAGATAGGCATTAAGGCAGAACATACCAAGGATTGCTGAAGCCGTCATACAAGCGAACTTCGAAATGCAGGTGCGCACCGAACGAGTTGCCCGTATTACCAGCCAGGCCGATCAAATTACCTGCGTAGACACCCCGGCAGGTGTCGACATTGATCTGGCTCAAGTGGGCATACAATGTAACGTAACCATTGCCATGGTCTATCATGATCACGTTGCCGTAACCGCCGTTCCAGCCGCCCTGCGCCATCGTTACCACGCCGTTGTCGGCTGCATAAACCATGGCGCCTTCGCCGGCCGCGATGTCAATTCCCAAGTGGCCTTGCCCATTGACCTCCCAATAATCATTTCCTGATAAATAATGGTTATCCGCCGGCCATACGAATGCGCCACTGCCGACCGGCCCATCACCACAGGCGGTGCCGGAAACACTCGCCGTGCCAGACCGACCGCGCGCAATCGTCGGTATGATCCACTGGACGAACTCACGCTGTCCTCCCGGCACCATCACGTATGTGCCCGGTTTTATGTCGGGATTGGTCAGATCAATGTCATTGCCGGGCCAATCCAGGATGTCATCCGGTGTGGCTTTGTATTTCGCGGCGACGGCCTCGATCGTATCCCCTGCCTGCCACGTATAAAAAACGCCATCCACTGGAGGGATTTTCAATACCTGACCGACGCGGATGCTATCCGGGCTGTCTTGAAGGAGGTCGTAATTCGCCCACAGCAGCGTCTCCGGCTTGATGTTGAATTGCTTGGCAATGCCGAAGACCGAGTCGCCGCGCTTGACTTTGTATTCTTCCGAGTAATAACGCGCCTGCTCGGGGATACTGGTATTCAAGGAGACCAGGCGAGGTATGCCTTTGATCGTGGAGGCTGAAAGGCTGGTCAAAGATGGCATTTTGCCATCTTCTGCCGTTGGGGCTATCGTTGGGGAAAATTCCGCTGTGGTTGGGGACTCGAGGGGTTGTATCTTCCAAAATGTAAAACCAAGCAGCGAGAGTACGATCAGGCCGGTCACGACCCAACTGAAAATGCTGAACAGGCGCGCAGATTGCATGTTTGTACTCGAAAGGTTTACATCTCTTCGGTCAAATTTTCCAGAAATTCCTGATTGTTCCTCGTCTTGGACAGGCGTTGCAGGATAGCCTCTGTCGCCAGGGCGTTATCCATACCGGCGCCTTGCGGCGGCGTGGAGACCATCTGGATGTACATGCGACGCATTAGCCAAACGCGCTGGATGAGATCCGGGCCAAGCAGCAGCTCCTCGCGGCGGGTTGACGAGCGTTCGATATCTATAGCCGGGAAAATGCGCCGTTCTTGCAGCTTGCGCGAGAGCAAAAGCTCCATGTTGCCGGTGCCTTTGAACTCCTCGTACACCACGTCATCCAGGCGGGAGCCAGTATCCACTATACAGGTCGCGATGATGGTCAAAGAGCCGCCCTCTTCGATGTTGCGCGCCGCGCCGAAGAAATGCTTGGGCGGGTAGAGCGCCGAGGGATCCATACCGCCCGAAAGCGTGCGCCCAGATGGGCTAACCACCAGGTTATAGGCGCGCGCCAGGCGGGTAATGGAGTCCATCAGGATGACCACGTGGCGGCCAATCTCGACCAGACGCTTGGCGCGGTCAAGGGCGATCTCCGCCGTGCGGACATGGGAGGTGACCGGCTCGTCGAAGGTCGAGGCGATCACCTCGGCATCCACCGAGCGATCCATGTCGGTCACTTCCTCGGGCCGCTCGCCGATCAGGGCCACCATCAAATGTACATCCGGATATTGGGTAGAAATCGCATTGGCAATCTGTTTCAGGATGGTGGTTTTCCCGGCCTTGGGCGGTGAAACAATCAGCCCACGCTGGCCGCGCCCAATGGGAGCGATCAGGTTGATCAAGCGCGTGGCCAAGATGTCTCCCCTGGTTTCCAGGTCGAAGCGTATTTCCGGGAAGATCGGCGTCAGGTCTTCGAACCTCAATCGCCGGCGAGCCTCCTCAGGGTCCACGCCGTTAACCGTCTCCACCTTGAGCAGGCCATAGTGCCGTTCAGATTCGCGCGGCGGGCGGACGTGGCCGATCACCAGGTCGCCGGAGCGCATTTCGTAGCGCCGCAATTGCGCCTGCGAGACGTAGACATCATCCTCGCCGATCTGGTAGCGCTCCGAGCGCAGGAAGCCGATGCCCTCGCTCATGATCTCCAGGATGCCGCCGCGCACCTCGAGGCCTTCTTTCTCAGCCTCCAACTGGCGGATGTGCAGGATCAACGCTTCCTTCTTCAGGCGATTGGCGTTCGGCACGCCCATATCCTTGCCCAGCGCGCGAAGCTCAGCGAGCGGTTTACTTCCAAGTTCAAGTATGTTCATATTGGCTTTCTCGATGAAATTTGATTTGGGAACGAAGGAAATGCAAACGAAAACAAGCGCCCCCACAGATGGGCTTGTGATCAACTATTCCATTTTATAAGGTTGGGTATTTTCCACATGCAGTAAACTTGTCATCCCTACGAGGATGTTGCAAGCAGCTAAGTTGTGCGCATTATAGCACGAGAAAAGGGCGGATGCAAGCGGGTTTTGAAGCCAATTTTACCCTCAAGCCAGCGTCATCGCGCAGCCATCCGCGCGCGGATCGGAGCCTCCAGTCAAGACGCCGGTACGTGGATCGCGCAGGATGACCTGTCCGCGCCCGAACAACGCTCGCTCCCAGCCCGTCACTTCCCGGACCGGGTGGCCGCGTCCCGTTAAATCGGCCACGACCGCCGCCGGTACGCCCTCCTCCAACGCCACCGCGCCGCCAGCCGTCCCGTCTTCGATGCAGAAGCGCGGCAGTTCCAGCGCGGACTGTGGATCCAATCCCTGAGCCAGGGCGAGGAAGACTTGCAGGTGTCCCTGCGGCTGCATGAAGCCACCCATCACACCGAAAGCAGAGAATAGAGAATGGTGAGTAGAGGTCAGTGGATTACTACTCTCTACTCTCTGTTCTCTGGTAACTAACGCGGGAATGATCGTGTGATACGGCCTCTTCCCCGGCGCGAGGGCGTTCGGATGGGCGGGGTCGAGGCTGAAACCGTGACCGCGATTTTGCAGCGTGAAACCCCAGCCGGAAGGCACGATGCCCGTGCCAAAGCCCATGTAATTGCTGTTGATGAACGAGCAGGCATTGCCCCACTTATCCACCGCGCACAAGTAGACGGTATCCGAGCCAGCCACTGGCGCGCCGCGCGGCTGGTCGAGCGTGGCTTTCTTGGGATTGATGAGTTTGCGCCGTTCGGCGGCGTATTCTTTAGAGAGTAAAGCCGAACAGACTTCCGAAGTCTTCGAGACTTCGGAAGTCGCACGATGCCGCGGATCAGCCACGTACCAGCGCGTATCGGCGAAGGCCAGACGCAGGGCTTCGATCTCCAAATACAGCCGGTCAGCGGAGAGCGGGTCGGCAGGCAGGTCGAAGCCCGCCAGGATATTCAAGGCGATCAGCGCAGTCAATCCCTGCCCATTGGGCGGACATTCCCACAGCCGCAGGCCGCCATAGGTGGCGCTGATGGGTTCATCCCAGGTGGAGGTGTGCGCGGCCAGGTCGGCCACGGTCATGCAGCCGCCAGCCTTTTGTATCGTCGCAGCGATGGCCTCGGCGATTTCGCCCTCGTAAAAAGCCTTCTTGCCGCCCTCGGCTACTTTTTGGAAAGTGCGCGCCAGGCCAGGGTTGCGGAAGATCTCGCCCGCCTTCGGCCCGCGGCCAGCGATGGTCATCTCGCCGCCATTCAGGGCTGATCTCAACTGCCGCTCGGCGGCGCGCTGCCAGAAGTAAGCCGTGAGCGGCGCGACCGGGAAGCCATCTTCGGCCAGGCGGATGGCCGGAGCGAGCGCTTCGGCAATGCTCAACGTGCCATGTCGGTCTAGAAGGTCGCACCAACCCGCGCACGCACCCGGCACGGTGATGGTATAAGGGTGATAAGGCGGCAGTTCCGCCATGCCGTTTTTTCGCAGCAGGTCGAGGGTCAGGGAGGCGGGCGCACGTCCGGAACCGTTCAGGGCGGTGATCTCCCCCGTCTCCGCCTCATAAAACAGGGCAAACATATCCCCGCCGATGCCGGTGGAGGTCGGCTCGGTGACGTTGAGCGCCGCGGCAGTCGCCACAGCCGCATCGGCGGCGTTGCCGCCACTGGCGAGAATTTCCAAACCGGCAGCGGTCGCCAGCGGCTGGGACGAGGCGACCATGCCGCCGCGTCCCCTGACCGGGGAACGCCGGGAGAGGAAAACGGGTTCGGAATCCAGGGGGGCAATCATTTACTTCACCGGAGGAGTAGAACGCGCCGGGATCGTCGTCACCAGCACCTTGTCCACACGGTTGCCATCCATGTCCATCACTTCAAAGCGCAGGCCATTCCACTCGAACTGTTCGGCGGTCTTCGGAATACGCCTCAGGTGCATCATCACAAAACCGCCGAGCGTCTCGTATTCTTCCTCGTCGGGCAGGCGGCGTAAATTGAATATTTCTTTGAAATCATCGTTCGACAGCATCCCGTCCAACAACCAGGAACCATCCTGTCGCTGGGTAGCCTGCGATTCCCCCTCGAACTCACCAACGATTTCTTCGAGGATGTCAGCCAGGGTCAGCAGACCCTGCACAATGCCGAATTCGTCCACCACCAAAACCATTTCGCGTTTGGCTTCTTTGAGTATTTCAAGGGCGCGCGAGCCGAAGGCAGTCTCCGGAACGTAAAGCGGTGGGCGGGCAATCTGCTTGAGTTGCCTGCCGTCTTTCAGGTCGGCCAGGAGCAAGTCTTTGGCCTTGACCACGCCCAGGATGTTGTCCAGGCTATCCTCGGCCACCGGGAAACGCGAAAACTCGCATTCCTTGACCTTGCGGCGGATTTCTTCCAGCGGGTCGTTGACATCCAGCCAGACGATTTCGTTGCGCGGGGTCATCAGCGAATTGACGCGCCGGTCGCTGAGCGAAAACACGCCCTCGACCATATCCTGCTCCGATTCCTCGAAAACGCCCGCCTGTGTGCCCTGTTCCAGCAAAATTTGCAGTTCCTCCTCCGTTACGGGTAGTTCTTTGGTTGGTTTGACGCGCAGCAGACGCAAGACAAGTTCGGTGGATTTGCCGAGCAGCCAGACAATCGGCTTGAAGAGCGCGGCAATGAAGATCATCAATCCGGCCACGCCGGAGGCGATTTTCTCCGCGTTTTGCAAGGCCAGCCGTTTGGGAACCAATTCGCCGAGCAGCATGGAAAAATAGGTGATGAGGATGACGACAATCGCGAGGCCGATAGAATGGGCGTATGGCGCAAACGCCGGGACTTTCGCCAGTTCAACCGCCAGCGCCTCGCCAATCGTCGCGCCGCCGACCGCGCCGGCCAGCACGCCGACCAGTGTGATCCCGACTTGTACGGTGGGTAGGAAGCGATTTGGATTTTCGGCCAGGTTGAGAGCGGCGCGGGCTTTGGCGTCTCCTTCGTTGATTCTGTGCTGTAAGCGAGCTTTACGCGAGGCAAATACCGCCGCCTCTGACATGGCAAACAGGCCGTTTAAAAGTATCAACAGAAAAATAACCAGAATTTCAATCCCTATGCCTTGCATCTTCTTTCGTCCTTCCTGAAAACCATGAGGCGGCTAATCTTTGCTTGCATGTTCGTGCCAGTGGTGAATATCGGGCAGATGATGGTGCGCATGTTCAAACTGTCTGTGGGTGTGGGGATGTGAATGGAATTGTTCGACGAAGACACGGGCGGGGTGTTCATGTAAATGATGCCCGTCGTCGTGGCAGTGACGGTGTTCATGGTCAATCTCGCAATGAACGTGCGCGTGCGTATGTTCCTCGTTCAATAATATCATAGTGCCGATAACCATCAGAGGCAGGGCGACGATAAAAATGATACCGGGGGCTTCCCGAAACAGCAGCAGCGATAACCCAATGCCGGAAAGCGGCGCGGTACTGAATAAAGTGCTGGTGCGCGCCGCGCCGAGATTCCGCATGGCATGGACAAACAGGACGATACTCAATCCGTAACTCAGGCTTCCCAGCAGCATGGCTTTGACGGCGTTGCCAAAGCCTGGGATGCTCTCACCGGCGAGGCGCGCCAGCATAAAGGAAACAAGCCCTGCGCCCAATCCTTTGACGATGACAATCGCCAGGGGATCTTTGGAAGATATATTCCGGGTGAAATTATTATCCAACCCCCACAGCAAACAGGCGGCCATGATGCCCAGGGCGCCGAGGGAAAGTCCCCATTCGCCTTTCAAATTCACGGATAACAAAATACTGGCAGTCGTGACCAGCGCAATGGCCCACCCAATTTGGCGGTTTATCGCTTCTTTGAATATCAGCACGGCGATGAGTGTGGTTGCCACGCCCTCGAAATTAAGCAATAAGGAAGCGGTCGCGGCGGGGGTGTGGCGGAGGCTGATAAGCAGGGTAATTGGCGCGGCCACGCCTCCGGCCAGGATGGCTCCAGCCAGCCACTTAATATCGGCTTTTCTGATTAGCGCTTCTGCGTTTGCGGTTTTACTGTTGAGCGATTGAATGATTTTTATCAGCAGCAGGCTTGTGCCGCTTCCCAGATATAAAAAGGATGCCAGCGTAACCGGCGCAATTTCGCCCAGCAGCATTTTTGCGAGTGGCGCGCTTGCGCCGAATAGCAGAGCAGCCAGCAGGGTCTGTAACATTGGGGAGAGGTTGGATTTTGTCATTGTCATTATCGGTGTGTTTCGATATATCCAATTAGTTTCTCAATCACATTGGCAGTTGGAAGCCCCATTTCCCGCATCCGGCGCAATTCACCTGAGCGATGCAGCGCCTCGCCCAGCCGCACGCCCTCCGGCGCCACGCTCCGCCAGACGGCATGGAGACTCTGAGCGCATCTGGCGTCTCCGAACAAATTCATCTCCACGTGCATGCTCATAATGAGAATCTCCAGCGTTGGATCAGGCGGGTCAAAGACCTTGATCAGCTTGCGACTGAGATACGGCGTAGTGCCGAGCAGATTCACGCTCCCGGCGAAAGGATCGCGACAGGCATAGTGTAAAGTCCGCAAACCGGACATGTAAAACATCCCCATGCACATCGGGCAGGGTTCGGTGGTGGTGTACAGGATGCAGGTATGCGGGTCAATAGGGTGATAATCCAGCGTCACCAGCGCGTTGGCCTCGGCATGGGCCAACGGATTCCCATAGATGTGACCATCCGCCCCGCGTTTATCGTGGATGCGGTTGCGCCCGCGCGCAATAATGACGCCATCCGCGCCGGTCACGACCGCGCCGATAGGAATACTGTCGTCGCAATAAGCTTCCCACGCCAGTTCGAGACAGGCTTGCCAAGGGGGTGATAGAGTCTCCCACATTTAGGGTCTAACTGGCGGAGAGGGTGGGATTCGAACCCACGGTGGACACAAGGCCCACAACGGTTTTCGAGACCGTCCCATTCAACCACTCTGGCACCTCTCCAATTCCGTGTCAAGTGTTCCAATGTCAGGTGTCACGTGACACCGAAGCACTTGACACCGGAACACTTTGCCCGGCGGAGCGTATTATATCCTAAATCTCCACGCTCTCGTGCCAATCCGGATAGACGGTTTGCGTAAGCCCGCGCTCTCCCAGGCGCTCCCTCAGGGCAGCGGCGGCTCGTTCCTCGCCGTGTACCAGGAAAACCTGCCTGGCCTGATCCTTGACCGACATGGCGTAATCTATCAGAAGAGTCTGGCCAGCATGTGCGGAGAGTCCACCAATGGTTGCCACTTCGGCCTTACGGTGATAGGTTTCGCCAAAGATGCGGATCTGCTTCTCGCGCTCCGCCAGCCGCCGCCCGAGTGTATAAGGCGCCTGCCAGGAAACGATCAAGATCACGTTGCGCGGGTCTTCGATGTTGTTGCGCAAGTGATGCAAGATGCGTCCTGTTTCGGCCATGCCGGAGGCGGAGATGATGATCAGCGGCCCCTTGCGCTCGTTGATCGCTTTGGACTCTTCCACGGAGTGAGTGTAAGTGAGTTGATCGAATTCCAGCGCCGGGTGCTTGTGCGTGCGAATGAATTCGTGGGTTTCTTTGTCGAAACACTCCGGGTGCTGCTCGAAAACTTCTGTGGCATGGACGGCCAGGGGACTGTCCACATAGACTGGCACAGGCGGAATGCTGCCCTCGGCGATCATCTCGTTCAGGAAATAAACCAATTCCTGGGTGCGTCCCACGGCAAAGGACGGGATGATGACCTTGCCGCCGCGCGCCACCGTGCGCTTGATCACATCCCGAAGTTCATCGTAGGCAGCCCGGATATCTTCGTGCGGTTTGTCGCCGTAGGTACATTCCATCATCAAGTAGTCTACTTTGCCATGGGGAAGGACAGGATCGCGCAGCAAAGGCAGGTCATAGCGACCGATATCTCCAGAGAACCAGAGATTCACTTTCCGGCCTCTTTCCTCGACTTCCAGCGAGACGCCCGCCGATCCGAGGATATGACCCGCCTCCACCAGTCGGACGATCACGCCGGGTACCGGCTCGAAGGGTTCTTCGTAGGATACGGGTCGAAAATGTTGCGTCACCTCGGCTGCGTCCTGCATCGTATAGAGCGGCTCGGCAGGCAGCTCGCCGCGCCGGGCGCGCTTCTTGTTTATGAATTCGACATCCGCTTCCTGGATGTGGCCCGAGTCGCGCAGCATGATATCGGCCAGGTGAACGGTGGCCGGCGTGGCGTAGATCGGGTTGCTGAAACCCTGTTTGACCAGGTTGGGTAGGTTGCCGCTGTGGTCAATGTGGGCATGGGACAGGATGACAGCGTCCACGCGGCGCGGCTCGAAGGAGAAGTTCTGGTTGCGCTCGTAGAAATCCCGCCGGTGGCCCTGGAACAGGCCGCATTCCAGCAGCAGCCGGGAACCGTTGATTTCGAGCAAATGTTGAGAACCGGTCACGGTGCGCGCCGCGCCGTTGAAATGGATGCGCATGGGGAACCTCACTTTTTCAGCAGTTCTAGAATCTTATCGCCGTACATTTCAAGCCGCCAGGGAGAGTCGGGCATCAACGCTGACAATGCCGCTAAATTCTTTGGATTTTTCTCGGCGATGGCCTGCATGAACGCACGCGGCAGCACCACGTCCGATTCGACGCCCATCTTCCTGGCAGCGTTTTTTCGCCATTGACGCAGCGATTCCAGCCGACGGAGGAAGGCCTCATCCGGGCGCGGCGGGACGGGACGGCGCACCGGCCTGGCCTGTATCCCTCGCCGGACGGCTGCGAGGATGTCACTGGCATAGAGATCCATCTGCCGCTCGGTCAGTCCCGCGGCTGCCAGGCGATCGTACCTTTGCGGGGCGATTTGGGCAACGCTGACCAGAGTCCTATTGCCGATGACCTTGAATACCGGGCGGTTCATGCGTTTTGCCTGCCCTTCACGCCAGCGGCAGAGTTCCTGGAGGATGGTCAGCTCCCGGTCCGTGAATTCCTGCGCGCCGCGCACGCGCTGCCAGGCCGCGCAGCCGTTTTCGGCGTGGCCGTTCACCTGGCAGAGGCGGCTGAATTCCTCGCGCGCCAGCTTCCAGCGATCCACCTCTTCCAATTCGGC
>Ga0210058_1003911_pt1 | contig 11256 bp, 12 predicted proteins | sample CryGeymeta201511_FD_183979 | JGI IMG/M metagenome (GOLD analysis project Ga0210058, IMG submission 183979) | Groundwater microbial communities from Crystal Geyser aquifers in Utah, USA - Crystal Geyser metaG 2015-11 (SPAdes) (version 2) | ecosystem: Environmental > Aquatic > Deep subsurface >...
AATCTCGGCAATGATACCACCGACTGGGGAATTCGCCAAACCAGACCCGAATTCTAATTTACGTCTTTGTCATTCCCTTCGTCCGGTTCGAGCAGCACCTCACGCTCGCGCCCGCCGCCCAGCGAAGGTCCAACGACGCCCATCTCCTCCAACTGGTCTAACAGGCGCGCGGCGCGCGGATAGCCAATCCGCAAGCGGCGCTGGAGCATGGAGGCGCTGGCGCGTTGCTCTTGCTTGAGGACAGTGATGGCCTGCTCGATCAGCACCTCGTCGCTATCGCCCTCCGGCTGGCTCAAGAGAGCCTCCCACGGCGAACGCAGCTCTTGCGAGGGGTTCATTTTCTGCCAGAAGGCAATAATGCGCTCGATCTCCTGATCGGTAACCATCACGCCTTGAGCGCGCACCGGATTGCCGGCTTCCGGGTTGATGAAGAGCATATCCCCGCGGCCGAGCAAGGTATCCGCCCCGGGCATATCCAGGATAACGCGCGAATCGACCTGCGAGGCGACGGCAAAGGAAATGCGCGCCGGGAAGTTGGCCTTGATCAGGCCGGTGACCACGTCCGTGCTGGGGCGCTGGGTCGCCACCACGAGGTGGATGCCGGTGGCGCGCGCCATCTGCGCCAGGCGCACCAGGTTGTGCTCGGTCTGGTCGGGCGCGGACATCATCAGGTCAGCCATCTCGTCAATCAGCACCACGATGCGCGGCAGCGGCTGTGTATCCTTGCGGCGCTGGAGCTTGCGGTTATAGGCCTCGATGTCACGCGCCTTCGCCGCCTCGAGCAATTTATAGCGGTGTTCCATTTCGACCACCACCCAGCGCAGCACGCCCAGGATGCGCTGGATGTCGGTCTCGACCTTGCCGTACAGGTGCGAGAGTCCGTTGTAACGGATCAGCTCGACCATCTTGGAGTCGATCATCACCAAGCGCAAATCTTCGGGCGTGTTGTTCATCGCCAGGCAGGCCGTGATGGCGGAGATGCACACCGACTTGCCTGAGCCGGTCGTCCCGGCGATCAACAGGTGCGGCATCTTTGACAGGTCAGCGACCACCGGCTGGCCGGAAACGTCCCGCCCCAGGGCAATGGCAAGCGGCGAGCCAACCTTGTAGAACGCCTCGCTCTCCAGGATCGGGCGCAGGCGCACGGTGATGGCGCGCAGATTAGGGACTTCAATGCCGACGTAAGAACGCCCCGGTACCGGCGCTTCGATGCGCAGACGTTCAGCCGAGAGGGCCAGGGCCAGGTCGCGCGAGAGATTGGCAATCTGCGCCACGCGCACCTTCTGCCGGTTTGGGTCACCGTTCTCCGCCTCACCCTTCTCGATGAAGCCCGGCTCGACGGCGAACTGGGTCACGGTCGGCCCGATGCGGAAGCCCACCACCCGCGCCGGGATGCCGAAGTCGGCCAGCGTCTTCTCGATCAGGCCAGCCGTCTGGTTGATATTACGCTCGTCCGGACGAGTGCTCTGTTCGCTGACCAGTAGGTTCAGCGGCGGCAGGCGCTCGCCAGGTTCAGCGGCGGCAGGCGCTCGCCGCGCGGCAGCGGTTCGGCCGGGCGATCATCGGGTTGTTCGGAAACCTTGAATGACTTTCGGAACTGCGGCGGCAAACGCCCCTCGCGCTTTTTCGCTCGCTCCTGGGACGGGGAGGTTGTCCCGGCCGAGGCGGAGATAATTGCCTCGTCCGGCGCGGCAGGCTGAAGGCTTCGCCGCGAGCGCTCAGCCGAGCGGTCCGAAACCGGCGGCTCGCCGGCCAGCTTGAGCAGGATCGCCTCGAACCGTCGCCACAGCCCGAACGCGGTCGTCAGGGCCAGTCCCCAAAGCAGGAAAACAACGAAGCCGCCCCCAAACGAACCGAGGTATTTTGCCAGCAGCATGGACAGTCCCCAGCCGACCCGCCCGCCCCACCAGCCGTTCTCGGCTTGCGACAGGGAATTGCCACTGACCACCGAAAGCACGGCCAGGGTCAGGAAGGCAGCCAGCTCGATGGCGATGACCTGTCCCCAGTTCAATTTCAGCGGGCCGCGGCTGCGGCGGAAGGCCAGCAAGCCGCCCAGGCAGGCCGCGGCGATGACCAGCAGGCTGCCCCAGCCAAACCAGAGCTCAAGCAAGCCGACCACCAGCGAGAGCAGCCTGCCAGCCGAGATGCCCAACAATCCCAGGAAAACCATCAAAGCCAAAGCCAGCAGCAGCACGCCGAGAACGTCCCAGGCAAAGCGTCCAAAATGGGACTGGAAACGAGCCAGGCGATCAATCCAATCCCCTGGCAGAGGTTGTTCTGGGTGAGCCGCCTGTGGAGGCGGTTGCGCGGAGCGGGAAGATCGAGGCGGCATGATCTATTCTGCATCCACCTTCAAGCTGAGGCTGAGCCGCTGCCGGGCAATCTCCACTTGCAGGATGCGCACCTGCACATCCTGGCCGGGCGTCAGGACATCCTTCAGGGTTGCGTTGGGCGGCATACAGATTTCCGAGGTGTGGATCAATCCCTCCAGCCCCTCTTCGAGGCGGGCAAAGGCGCCGAACGGCGCCAGCGTGGTGATGACGGCTGGAACGACCTGGTTGATGGAATAGCGCGCCTCGGCAGTCTCCCAGGGGTTGGGACACAGCCGCTTAAGGCTGAGGGCCACGCGGCAGCGATCCGGCGAAACCTCCTGCACCAGCACCTCGACGCGCTGGCCGACGTTCAAGACCTGGCTGGGATGGCTGACACGTCCCCAGGAAAGCTCGGAGATGTGGATCAGCCCCTCCAGGCCGCCCAGGTCTACAAATGCGCCGAAATCGGTGACGTTGGTCACCTCGCCGCTGACGCGCTGCCCGGCCTGTAAGGAATTAAGAAGCTGCGTCCGCTTTCCCGCCGCGGCGCGCGCTGCCCGTTCCGAGAAGACGATGCGGCCTTCTTCGGGAACGCACTCGATCACCTTCAAGCGCAATTTCCGCCCCACGTACCCCGACAGGCAATCTTCGCGGCCTATCTCGTCCACTTGAGCGGGCATATCCACCAGGTGCGAGCATGGGATGAAGCCATGCAATCCCTCCCCCTCGACCAGTAAGCCGCCGCGGTTATAGTCTGTTACGGTCAGGGTCACGATCTGATCCTGGCGATAAAGCGCCTTGGCTTGCTCCCAATCCGCAAGCATTTTGCCGCGCTCCTCGACCTTCGGCTGGCGCACCGCCGCAGGCCCCAGGTGGCTCTCCTCCTCGGCCAGGAGCGAGGTCCACCAGCCTTCGTCATAGACAGGGATTTCATTTTCCATAATCATTACTTCACGAAAAGGTTTTGTAGTGGCGACTTCCCTGGCACCGCCCGCCAGGGCAGGTGTAGTCGCTCTATTGGCCGAACGACTGAAGTCGTTACTACAGTTTCGTGAACTACTGATAATAGCAGGTGACTGCCCTCCCATAAAGCGATTGTGTACCATTAAGCTCCTCCGACTGACAACGAATGCTCCGCTTCCTTCCCGTTAACGCGGACTTGCATCTGGCGTTCCATTTCGAGGATAATGCGCGCCACTTCTTCGACCGCGACGCGCTGCTTGCGGTACAAGTCCGCCTCTGACATCGCCAGCCGCGTCGCAACTTCCCGCACCTTGCGGCCCTCGATGAATTTCATTTCCAGGATGTTATATAGGATCCACTCAGCGGTAAAGCGCCGCTCACCCTCCGGGCGGACGCTGTCCACCGCCTGGCGCAGGATGGCGCGCAAAGCGTTGGCCGGGCTGTCGTTGTGCTCGTTAAAAGCCTGTCGAACGATCTCTAATTGCAGGAGCGGGCTTTGGGTCAGCTTGGGGCCGCCCCAGTAATGGGTCAGGGCATCCTTGACCCAGTTCGCTAAATCGGATTCGGGCGGAAGGGTATCGGCCAGCAGGCTGGCTTTACTGTCATACCGTCCGACCGCGCGCCAGCGCTGGATCATTTCCACCTGCGGCTTCAGCTCCTCCAACGAGCGAAACACGCCCTGCTGTAAACGCCGATCCTGCAATGCCTGCGCGGCGCGCTGAATCAAAAGCAGCAGGGACTGGCGCTGTTCCCTGACCAGCGCCTGATCCGGCCGGCGCGCAACGCCAAGTAAACCCAGCAAAACCGGCTGGTCTTCGTCCATCCCAGACGGCTGGTGGAGCGGGAAGAGCCAGTAATCTCCCCAGCTATACTCCTCGTGGCCGTTTCCCCCCCCATTGACAACCTGCAAGGCCTCGGAAAGATCGGCCTCCTTTTGCAGGGGCGAATTTCCGGTTGTGACGATCAAGGAAAGATCGCCGCCATCCAGTGCAGCGACGAAGGCCGATGGAGACTGGAGATGATCCCGCACAGCCGCCAGGATCGCTTCGAGGAATTGGCGCAGGTCGCCCTGGGTGATCAACCGCTCCTCGAGGCTCTGCAACAGGGTAAGGTCGGCGCGGTCGCCGCCGAAGAAGATCCAGCGTTCCCAGATCGGCGCGACAATGGTGATGGTATGCTCCATGAGCAGTACAGAGACCACCATGGCAGTCGGCACCGCGCTCGAATAGACCACCCCGAATATCTCGCCGACGCGGCGGACAATTGTCATCACGCCCAACGCGACCGAAGCCGTGACCGGTCCGCGCATGATCCACTTGAAGAGGCGGCTGCGCACCACGCGGTCCGGCCACGAGACGCCGAAGAAAGCCACCGCGTAGGCCATGATAATGATCAACCCGCCGACCAGCATATTGCTGAACATCGCCATCCCCCAAAAGAGGAAAGGGTGCTGCCCCGCCAGGCTGGAGCCATAGAGCAGGTACGGGAACGAGCCAAGCGCCGGTGCAGTCGCTCCTGCTAATAGATAGAGCATCCGGCGGCGGCCGGAACGGGTCAGCGTACGACGGTAGGCGCGCCCGAAATTGATCCACGCCCAGACCATCGTCCCGGCATAATAAGCGGTGAACACTTCCGTCCACAGCGTGCGCTGGAGATGCGGGGCGGGCTGGCCGTCGGTCACCATCGCGCCAAGCAGGTACCCATAAGCCAACAGAATCAGGAAAAAAGCCGAGACGAAATAAGTGAAGCGGATTGCCAGGCGGCGGCGCCCGCGCGAGGGGCGGCCGGTAGTCACCAGCAGCGCATCCGAGAGATGCAGATAAGTCGGAGGCAGGAAGATAATCCCCAACCACTCCAGGCGCAGGAACAGTTCAACGATCTGAGGCGACTCCGATGAGCTTTCCAGCGCCTCGGAGGTAAAGACGACCACCACGCACAACAAGATCAGGGCGAACGAGCGCGCCACGCGATCGCGCAAGTTGAACGACAACGAATAGAAAAACAGCGAAAAGGCCGTGATGGCAATGCCGGCCGTAAGGATTTGGTTGACCGTCACGATCCCCGTCAGCACTTCAGACATCCAACCGTTAAGCATTCCAACCTTTCCAGTAAAGAATCCTACTTCAGAGCGCGCCCAAAAAACAAGGCGATATCCTGGGTCAGGTAATAATGGTCATTATACCCGCAGAACTCGTAGCCCATTTTTTGCGCCAGGCGGATGGCGGCGCAATTCTTGGAAGCCATCTCCATAACAGCCCGCCGGTTCTTGCGCTGCACAGCCCAGGCTTGAGCCGCCAGGATCAACGTGGTCGCGATCCCCTTGCGACGGGCAGCGGACGCAACCACCAAGTCGGTGATCCAGGCAGTCTGCGGGATGACCTTGTCCGTCAGGCGCAGGTAGCCGACCTGCGCCTCCCCCAAGACGGCCACCAGCATCGCGGTGCGGCGGCTCCATTCGTCCGCCAGCGTCTCGACCGGGCGCGGGTAATGCACGACGACCGCGCGCGGCAGGCGTATCTCGCGAAAGATCGCGCCGGCCTGTCCCTCTTCTCGCTGGACATCCATCTGCCAGACGTATTCGCTCGTGCAGGAATGGTTGATTGCCATCAGCACGGGCAGATCGGTGGCTACGGCGGGGCGAATGCGGACCTCGGGCATGATGCCTCCTTATTGACCTGCCACCCGCACCGGAACCACACAGGGCGGTAGGGCCTGTCCTTGATTATCGGCTACGACCAGTCGCAGCATGTAGTCACCCGGGGTCAGCTCGGTAGTATCCCACAAACCCAGCGTCCCATCCACGACGACCTCCCGCCCGGCCTGGATCGTTGACCAATTGTCGCTGCCCAGGGAAGCCACCTCGTACTTGTAAAAGCCAAAATTAGGAATATCAGCCGTTCCTTTCAGCGTGATCTGCCCGCGCACCTCCGAAGCCGATTCCGGGAAGGTCAACATGATCTGGCCGGGAATGCAGCCGCTGGCTTCGGTTCCTGGTGTAGCCATGGGGGTCTCTGCGCCTAAAGTAGCCATGAGTTCAGGCGAGAGGGTATTGGTCGGGACAGACAACAGACTAAGTGTCGGCGTGGTCAGCACGGCTGAGGCCGGCAGGCCCGGCGCGAGGAACGATGAAAGCACAAGCTCGCCCAATCCCATCAATAAGATGATCACCAGTACGGCGACCGCCTGGTTCGTCCGGCGCTGGGCCATCTCGCGTTCGAGGCCGAAGACCGAATCACGACCCTCTTTCAGGGAACGTAAAAAGCTGCGGAGCGCCAACAACAACCCGACTGCCAGCAGCAAATAAACCAGCGGCGCGTATAGCACGAAAAAACGAAGGATCGCTTCCATGCTGCCTGGTTAGAGATAGCGCAGCACGCCGCGCAGGATGGTTTCGATTTTGGGGGCCAGCACCTGGCCGGCTGCCAGCACCTCTTCGTGAGAGGTGACCGTGTTGCCGTCCAGGTTGGCTTTATTGCTGATCCCCGAAAAACCCAGCACACGCGTCCCGCCGTGACGCGCGACGGTCACTTCCGGTACGGTGGACATCCCGACCGCGTCCGCGCCGGCCATGCGTAGGAAACGCAAATCGGCCGGCGTCTCGAAGGATGGCCCGCTCAAGCCGACGTAAACGCCGGCGTGCAATTGGACGCTGCTTTCTGCCGCGGCTTTGCGCGCCCCATGCGCAGGAAACGCAAATCGGCCGGCGTCTCGAAGGATGGCCCGCTCAAGCCGACGTAAACGCCGGCGTGCAATTGGACGCTGCTTTCTGCCGCGGCTTTGCGCGCCAGGGCAGACAATTCCCGGTCGTAGGCCTGGCTCATATCCGGGAAGCGCGGCCCGAACTCGTCCAGGTTCGGCCCAATCAACGGGTTCAGACCGGCCATGCCTGCCAGGTTGAGATGGTCGGTGATCAGCATCACGTCGCCAGGCAGAAAATCCGGGTGGATGGCGCCGGCCGCGTTGGTTACAATCAGGATCTCGATCCCCAGACGCTGCATCACGCGCACCGGCATCGTCACCTGCGCCATGCTGTAGCCTTCGTAATAATGTACCCGGCCCTGCATGACAAGCACCAGTTGGCTTTCCAGCTCGCCGATCACCAGCCGGCCAGCGTGCCCGACGACCGTAGAGATCGGCCAGCCGGGCAGTTCTTGATAGGGGATGAGGCTGGCTTTGTTCACCGCATCCGCCAACCGTCCCAGCCCGGATCCCAGGATGATCCCAATGCGCGGCTTCTCTTGCACTCGCGAACGGATCACCCCCGCCAAACGGTCAATTTGTCCCAGCGATACCTGCATGTCACGTCTCCAAAAACGATAAAGTAAGTCACTCTGTGAATTATATCCCAACTCTGTAACTACTCAGCCAGGATGTCATTCTCCCGAAGGACATCGGGACGATGTGAGCCGCCGATGTTCTTGCGGCGGCGAAGAATCTCACGAAACTGGCACGGAGACCCTTCGGTCGCAAAGAACGCTCCCTCAGGGTGACATGCCTGAGTAGTTACCTTTCATCAGTGGCTATTACTGTAAAACCCGCCGGAAGGCGGCGACAGCTTTCTCCACGCCCGCGTCGCCAATCCAGTAATGCGTCACCAGTCGGAAACGACGCTTACCGGCCGCGTCAACAAGCACGCCATGGTCTTTCATTCTCTCGACGATGCTCTCCATGGTGGACTCCACCTCCGGCGACAGTGAGAGAAAAACCATGTTCGTCGCTGGCGTTCCCGCCTCGAGCGCGAGAGCGGGCACCTGCTTCAGCCCATCGGCCAGTTTCCTGGCCCGGGCATGATCCTCCGCCAACCGCTCGATCATCGTCTCCAACGCGACAATCCCGGCCGCAGCCAAAATCCCAGCCTGACGCATCCCGCCGCCCAGCATCTTGCGGATGCGGTGCGCTTTGGCTATAAATGCCTTCGACCCGCACAGCACCGAACCGACCGGCGCGCACAATCCCTTGCTCAAGCAAAACGTGACCGAATCCACCGGCGCGGCGAGTTCTTTCGCAGCTATCCCTTGCGCCACCGCGGCGTTGAATATCCGCGCCCCATCCAGATGGACGGCCAGCCCGTGAGCGTGGGCGAACTCGCATAATTGGCGCGTATATTCGGGCGTCAGGCATACACCGCCGCATGCGTTCTGGGTGTTTTCGAGACAAATGAGCCGCGTGATGGGCTCGTGCGGATCGTCCGCGCGGATGGCGGATTCGATATCTGCCAGCGCCAGCGACCCATCCGGCTGGTTGGGCAACTGGCAGGAGTGCACGCCGCCCAAGACCGAAATCCCGCCGGCCTCATGCAAAAATGTATGCGATTTGGTTCCCAGGATGGCTTCGTCGCCGCGTCCGCAGTGCGCCAGGATGGCTGCCAGGTTGCCCATCGTGCCCGAGGCGACGAACAGCCCGGTCTCTTGACCCATCATCGCGGCAGCCATCTCCTGCAGGCGGTTGACGGTCGGGTCTTCGCCGTAAACGTCATCACCCACTTGTGCTTTCGCCATCGCCTCGCGCATGGCAGGCGTGGGGTGGGTGACGGTGTCGGAACGTAAGTCTATGAATTCCATAGGTATCGCCTTTCAGAAAGGAAAACAAGTACATTTTGTAATCATATCCTGATGTTACCCGATTTTAGGGGTTTGTGGGGGAAAGTGATCAGTTTGACGTTCTTACCGTCGGAGGATGTGAACGCATGGCCCAAGTATTTGAGGAGGAAGATGGAACGCGGCGAGGTGGCGCGAGAGGACAAGGAGAGGGAGGTGTAGATATAAGGCTTCACTGGGAAACCATAGAGAATCAACGCACAATAGTAATTTGCTGTATAATACAAGCATATCAAGTAAGCCTTAAGGAGGCGGTTACGTGGCAGCAATTATCGAAGCGGTTTTTGGGCGCAATGTTACTCTAGTCTATGATGCCCTCGACCTTCAGACGATTGATAGAAACAAATTACGGGGAGTTATCCCCGAAATTACTCCAACCGTCATGGATATGCCAGAGATGGTTGTTGCTGTCTATCCACCATCTCCCTGGCTTATTCAGATTGGTGATCGCAGAATTCGCATCAACGTTGCGGCTGAAATTGAAAACATCGGCGACTTTCCTTTGTGGGAATATGCCATTAAATGCAACGAACTTGTTCCAGCAGACAAAGTATCTATTATTGCTTATGGCTATAACTTTGATTTTGGAGTTCGTTTCCAAGATAGCACGTCACTAAACACGCTCATTTCCAAATTTGTTTTGAATCGTCCTGCATTGGAAGATACCTTGCAAGGAACTTTGGTTTCTTATTTACCGAGATTAGTTTTTAAGACGGGTGATTTGCAATACGACATTGTTTTCGAGCCAATGAATGATGCCCAGATGAAGGTACATGGCAACGCGCATTTCCAATATGCTGGAATTCAACTTCCACCAATCGAAGGGTTGAAATCATCATATATCGCGCAATATGAACATCTGCGAACTGTTATTGAGAAATTGCTGAACGATTGACACAAATTATGCTGGACACTACCACCTTTCCCAATTTTCTTGGTGCTTTCTCTCCTAAATGGGATAAGAAAGCAATGCAATATTTTGTGGATATGCTTGGTGCCTCTGCATGGGATGAAGCCTATGGCCAAACCTTTAGCCATCGCTGGAAAGGCGAGGATACACTCACCTGGGGAAATGCTGATGAATGGATTCTAATTAAGTGGATCACCCAGCATATTTTTGCACAGGAGCAAGCGCAAGAGAAGTTGAATGCCTTTGCTCAAAAGGAAGTAAATTTACGGGCTGTTGTTTACGAGGCGCGAATAGCCAAATTGGAGTCGATCTACACTTTCCGAAACTCCGATGAAGTCAAAATTTTTCTTATTAACAACAACAGGATCTTTTCTGTCTTATGGGGTGCGCGACCTGTTTTGGAGGAATTCTTTGGCAATGATGTATCCATTGCTCTCGAAGTCGTCAATGATTCCGAATCGGCCAACGTCAAGCAATTATTTGGTTACATTAACGCTGGAACATTATCCTCTGACGAAGCCTTTGAACGTCTCAGTGCTTTTGACGAAGTATGGTTCTTGAAGCAATTCGACTCGACTGGCGGGTCATTTAATTTCAATCTCGAATAGCATGGCATTCAACTGGAAAGATTTTCTAACTTTTGCTAAAAACATCAAGGCCGCGCCCGATAAGCCTGGCCCACAGGAAGCGGCTTTACGCTCCGCAGTAAGCCGCGCGTATTACGCTGCGTTTCAGGCCGCTTTAGAATTTGGGGCATCTGAAAAATTCTCGCCTCAATGGTCTGGAGAAGATCATTTTGGTATTCAGAGATATTTTCAGCAATACTCTCCCAAGAGCGATGTCAGGAGAAAGATAGCCTTGGAACTTCAAAGGTTATATGATAATCGTCGTAAAGCAGATTACGCGAAAGCGATAGTGAATCCGACATCTTTAACAGACTGGTCAATAAGAAGTTCTCAGGTAATTTTTCTAAACCTTGAACAACTAGCACAAGAGAAGAGAAACACAGTAGCCTCTCCTTAGCACAAAGGCTCCTGATTCTCTCAGGGGCAAATTCGTTTAAAGGGCCTAAACCGCTTCGGGTAAGATTTTCATGGGGGACATTCCAGTCTGTCAAAGGTCACAAGCCAAACGGCTGTCAACAAGTTTTGTCTTGGATGCCGTATGGTTGAGCAAGAGTCCACGCGGGAGGAAGGATGGTCAATGGCGCAGGGGATTTGGTCAACGGACTCTGTCGCGGACTCGCGGACGGGAACGGATGTCCGCTTTGATCAGTTTACCGCTCATTTTTCATTTCGCAGCAAACGCAATACTTTATCCAGCTCCTCCGGCAACGGTGCTTCAAAAACGCTTGGTTCTTTCTCGCCGGGAAGCGCGATCTCTAGTTTATAAGCGTGCAAGAAGTGGCGGTCCAGTTCTATCGTCGGCTTTTGCTTCCCATAGACCCTATCCCCCACGATGGGACAGCCCAGGA